>JAABUP010001857.1_pt1 | contig 43086 bp, 48 predicted proteins | sample 5559201 | NCBI WGS metagenome assembly JAABUP01 (sample SAMN10711887, study PRJNA513373) | rock metagenome | isolation source: Antarctica rocks | place: Antarctica
CACGAGGGTGTCGGTTATGGATTGGGTGGTCTTGGGGTTGATGATGAGGAGGGGGATTGTTGTCATGGTTGGTGGTTGTTGTGGATGCTATCACCCCGAGGAGATTGAACGTCAGCTTCGCGGGTTCAAAAGATTGTAGATATAGAGTTTGCGATCGTTTCGCATTGCTGTCGCTTTTGTGGATATCTGTCTAAACTTGGGCTGAAGAGGAAGCTTGTGATGCAAAGTCATAGCAAGTTGGTATCATAGAATGGAGTAAATCAAACGCAATGAACGGACAGCTGGAACACCAAATTACAATGGCGAATCGGCAACCCGTACGCACCCCATGCCTCCGCCAGATACACGCCTCCAGCATCATCTGGAGGTCATGCCATCAATTACACAGGCCCTCTTCACGCACCGTCCATGCTCACGCATCCTAACTGAGTATTAGCCCAGTACCTAAACCGACACCTGAAAATGACCGATAAACTGACATGTTCTGCAGAATGACCCTCAACGGAAGCAATTGAACTTGCCCAAGCTGAAACGCCATGGCTGCCGACGTACACCATGCCTATCCGCTGTGACGCCGCCGCCGAAGTGCCTACCGCCGAAGCCTTTGACCCACATGAAAGGCATGTTGGGTATCTGGTAACCGAAGGCGGTGAACGATTTGAGGAAACGGGAGCGCTGTTGACGGCGAGATTAGGTGGTAGTGGTGGGTTTGCTAGAAGTGGCGCGATGGTAAGCTCATCAGGTCAGGTCTTGCAAGTCTTTTCGACGCAGGAAGGAACATACGTTTCGGAGGATTCAAGGCAAAGATGAGGGAGGATGATCGATATCGAGTAAGTGAGAAGAATCAGTCTTTAAATGGGGTTTTGCACTGCCCGGGTGAATAGACGCAAACAAGTTCTCTCAGTACCAAGAGGTTTAGAGCTTTGGTGCGCGTCATCGGACATGATACATGTCAACAACAGCTCGCGCCACAAGTGGCTGTGCAAAGGTTCTAAAGATCACCGAGATCACCGTAGGGTAAGAGCCACACTGATTCACAATTAGGTCGTACTTCGTCGATCATGTAGCTTTGAATTGCTCGTCTTCGTCGCGACTGTCCCTTTGGATTTTACTTCCAGATTTGATCGTCTGATGCATAGTGTGCTGGGCAAAGTTCTTGTGGCCCTGATCGGCTTAATCAAGCTTGAGATAGATTTACAGCTGCGCCCGGTTGCTGGACAGCTAGTGGTCTGAAAACAACTGAGGTCCCAGATTCTAGTCTCCCCGGGAGATATGTGTTTCTGCACTCCAAATATGGTCAAGCACGCCTGGGTTTGGTAACGTAAGGCGCGAAGTTCATAGTCTCGATCGAAATACATGTGGTAGAGCATTGGATCTTGCGTTGATCTCCGACACCGTAGGTGATATGTGACCGAGGCTCCCGACGGCGGCATCAAGAGCCATTGTATATCCAGTCTTCAAGCTATACCTCGGACGGATTGGATTGCGTAGCGAATCGAATGCGGTGCGATTGGAGATGAGGACGAGACGTAGTCTGAAAAGGCCAGGGTTTCGTAATGGATTTGTAAGTCCGCTTCCCCATGGGCGGCAATGCATGCCAGGTCTAGAGTTATTGCACGATGTGCGATGAACAGAAGGCATTGCTCAGACCGCAAGATCCAAGCATTTATGTCAATAGAGGTATTTTGTATATAGAAGATGATCAACCACATTAGCCTGAGCGTAGAACTCTTGCCTGGCCAGTCATGGAATGTACGAAGAGTGTCCGACATGCAATTATCCATGCCTGACCAACACCGGGTCTCAGCAAAACATGACTGTTGGCGAGCGCAGATTATTACAAAAGAATCATAGAGGTACATGAGAAGCAATGGAGTAAATTGCAGGAGCTCTAAGAATAACCATAACGAAACGTAAAGCATAGCTGCCGTTTTTCCGCAAGCCAAGCATTTGAGTCATAAGGTACCTCTGGCAGCCAAGCAGCCATGGTAAGAACGCCATTACGGTTAGAGAATCCCATCCTCTAGAGCAAGACTAGTAAGGTGGAGAATAATATAAACGACAAGCTCATACATGAGCTTCTGCTGGCATGATAACGCTGTCACTCTGCGGACAGTAGCCGGCAGGTACGGGTGCCTGGCCCATAACCACGAGCAAGCAATTGCAACTGAATCAATGATTCATAGGTGATGAATCGCCTTTCCAGATTGTATCACTTATCGAAATCCGAGCCTTGCTTTAGACGTAGAGTACTTGTTGTGTTGCCATTGCTGCCGGGCCGGAACCTAGCGTACTAACCCCTAGAGGTAAGCGACCACGCCCTTCACATGACACCCTAGCAAAGCGTCGTTTGAGTCAACTCTGGGCGAAGGATGAAAAGGTACAAAATGAGAGTGTGTCCCGTTGACGGGATAAATCATCATATACTCCGGTCTCGTCGATTCAATAGGATCCCACTCCATCATCTTCAAGGCTCCGAATCGTCAGACGTAGAGTAAGATCATTACCATCTATTGACATGTTCGCAGCAGATGAAGGCCAGGCACCTGATATGATACATAGATGTGAAGAGACTGACCAGAAACGATCGTCTCAATGATATGCGCGGAAAGATGGCAAATGCGCGACAAACATCGCCTAAGCAATCCAGAACCAAACCCTCTCAATGATGTTTCTCGGCTTCCGCTCAGGCCATATGAGATCCGCAGCATCCATCGCAGCTTTCCCGGTTTGGATATCCGCGTCCGCAGGGTTCACCCACTTAGATCGCTTGAATATCTTCCAGAAGGCGTACAGGACGAAATAGATCGGAACGCCGACATAGGCAGTGATGAAGTCGTTGACAGTCCAAGGGCTGAAGACATAAAAGCCGTTAAAGACAATGATTATGGAAAAGAATATGAGCGCGAACCAGGCAGTGTATGGCTGGAAGGGTGACTTGAAGACGAGCGTGTTCCGGTCGATGCCCTGGGCTTTGAGGGCCTTGTGGAATTGGATGTAAGCGATGCAGATGCTGACCCAAGTGAATAGGGTGGAAATGGTGGTGAGATTCTGGAACCAGGTGAAGACAACATTGGCGCCACTCGAGCAGCTCATGTAGGTTAAGAGCGAGATAGACGCCGTGATGGCAACGCAATAGTATGGGACACCACTATATCAAGTCAGCAGAGATCTCTAGGGACGGCGGGCTGGGGGCTCACCTCTTGGAACACGTTAGCAGGAATCTCGGCGCCTGTTTGTTCTGTGCCAGAGCATAAAGGTAGCGACTTCCTGTGTAAAGGAAGGCATTGGCGGAGGAAGAAGCTGAGGTCAAGATGACGGCGTTGATAATAGAAGGGAGAACAGGGATACCCGCGCGATAGATCGCGATGACCCATGGGGAAGCAGCCGCACCAGGTGCACCACTCTTCCGCGCATCCAGGAGCTGCTGGTCATTGTATGGGACAAGGACACCTATGGCCAGAGAGCCGAGGACATAGAAGAAGAGGATACGCCAGAACACACGGCGAACGGCCTTTGGAATGTTCTTTCTTGGGTTCTCAGCTTCACCAGCAGCAACGGCAACCATCTCTACACCACCATAGGAGAAAGCAGCGTTGACCAAGGTTGAGAAGAGACCGAGAAACCGGCCCGTGTTGCCGCCAGCGATATACGTCTTCATGGCGCCCGGATTTTTCCAGTACCTGAAACCCAGGCGATCATGTGATGGCCCGCCGCCGAGGTCGAGAATAAGAGCCATCAAGAGCAGGCCGACGATGGTTATGATCTTGATACTGGCGAAGATGAATTCGGCTTCTCCGTAGATGGAGACCGCGAAGATATTAAGGCAGACAACGACAACGATGATTATTGTGATCCATGCAGCAACGTTGATGTCTGTGGCACCATGCCAAAATTGGATAACAACCGCTGCAGCAGCAATTTCAGCGCAGAGTGTTATAGCAGAAGAGTACCAGTTCTGTTGACGATGTCAGATGACACAAGGAGAAAGAAATATGGGGATTCACATACATTCCAGCCAACGGCGAAACCCATAGCATCATCGACATACCGGGCACAGAACTGAGGAACAGCGCCCGGAAGAGGCAGCCATGTGGCCATTTCTCCGAGAGACTGCATCTGTTTTGCCCAAATGCATCAGCTTTCGCCCTCACGAATCAAAGCTACCACCAAACAGCAGCTGTGTGGTGGGGGGAACGTACCATGGCGAAGACAGCGATACCAGTGAGTGTGTAACCAAGCAAGACGCTCAACGGTCCGGCTTGAGTGAATGCTCTGCCAATACCCAAGAATAAACCAGTACCGATCGTGCCGCCGAGAGCGATGAACTGGATGTGACGAGATTTCAGCCTTTCGACGAGATTAGCGAAACTTCTGCGCAGGACGAGCGAGCTCCTCGAAACATACCCGCGAGAGACGTATCCATAATCTTCAGCAGTCTGGATGTCGCCATACACGTCCGCTGCTTCTCCCATCCTCATGCCTTTGTCCTCGACGATCCGCGCGGGATCGTCATATAGAGGCGCATCCACAGTGTACGTTTCTTTCTCCATGTTGAAACAGATGATTCCAAGTCTAGGAATGCGATATCAGCTAAATTCTACGGAAGGTGATCGTCATACAAAGTTGCAACGGCGAGGTGGGTGAAGGGAGGCGATAAGAGGTGGAGCCTTGCTATGTGAAGTGAACGTCAGACTGGCCGTCTTAACGCAGCGGTCTCGTGGATTACAGTTATCGATAGGTAGGGCAAGGTTGCAGACGTCAATTGTCGCGAAAACAGTCGCACAGAGCACGCACACTTTATACGAACCTCGACAATAAGGCCGGTGACCCGCCAGAGCGATGCAAGAAGGAACGCCTGGCTGCAACCCTATCTGACCTGGGCGGCGGAATGGTGGAATTGAGCCACTAAAGGTATAAGCAACTCCTTAGGGGTCAGATTTGTGGGGGGACGTCGTTGGTCCCGCCAGTCTGCGGTCTCTAGATGCCACCCATCCTTGCTGGGCGAGGTACATTTCAGCCAGTTACGCTGCTTGAAATCAAGCTGGCGATGCGAGCAAACGATAAAGACAGTGTAGTCATCGGCGTATTGGACCATAAGGGAAGGCTCCAGATGCGTGGGCGGACAAAGAGTAAGCTGATTGGTGGGACTTCATACCGCACTCGACCCGTATCTTGCTGGTGAGTGGGGACGGCGGAGAGCTAACCGTACTCGTACTGACGTAATTGAACCTCGATATTGAGGTAACTTCGGTAGTGCTTATTTTCAATTACAATATGACTGCCTTTCGCGTTTGCACGATTTCCTGCTGACGACATCTCGTCACATGCAAAGAGACGCATGATCGACCTACTTCTCTCTTCGTCAGAACAGCCTGCCTCGCATTCTTACCAGTTCAAACGTTACCGGTTACGTGCGTAAGCCCCCGTAGGTACCTTAAGGACGCTGGATTTCGACTCCTGCAACATGCCGCTACGCTGCAGGGCTAGGGTCACACCACATGACCCTCGGTATCGCCCCTCCTGGCTAGCTTACGATTCCGCATACCAAGACTGACAATGCCTCAAAAGATCAATGGACCGCTCTGCGACGGTAAGAAGGATCAATGTACTTTAGAGTACGTAAAGTTGAAGGTTCATTAGTGGTCCGTCCGGGTTGTCGTCAGGCTAACGGTTGAGGAGAGGAGAGGGAGTTCGCCTAACTGTGTCCAGAACCTCGCCGCCCATGAAGTGGGAAGTCGCTTGAAACAGCAACAATCAGCGTCTGGACGAACACGAATTACTGTGTCGTTTTCCCAGCGAAGATTCAGGATACGATTGCGATATGTAATAACCTACGCTGGAGAACCGCATGTGTGTCTTTTGAAAGGAGAAGGTTCCTGTCCGGCTGGATTGCGGCTGAGGCACACAAGCGAGCAAGCACGACACCACGCCATGGCGAGTTAGCCCTGGCAGCGATCCGCAATCATGTCTCTGTTCCAAGGACGAGACGTTGCTGATAGGCATGTGGGCACGTGAGTTTGTCTCACATAGCCTACTTGAAGACGCCTTGCTCGCTCTTCTAATGCTCATGGCATTGTCAGCGGTATCAAGGTGGCCACACCTCGCACGTGAGGATTGGCGTAGCCCTAGTCCCTCCATTGCGCTGAAGGTTGAACGGCCGTCGATGAGCGTCCAATAATACAAGACGCCATGTCTTCCCCGGCCAAGGTTTGCGCCTTCAGCCTGCGCCATCTTGGTAGCATACAGGTACCCACTGAGAAAGTTCGTTCCCTATTTGGTAGTAGTTCTCTCGGGAATGTTGCGTTCAGTCTTTCGCACCTCGCAAGCCTCTACTGGTGGCTCCATTATCTTGCACGTAATAATCTTCGTCCTATCTAGGGTTCGAAACTATAATTTCATGCGCAATGCTCAAATTTGAGCAATGGGATTGCGTTGTTATAGGCTTATCATTTGGAAGTCCATCTGAAGGATTGACTACAGTTGGACACTAAGCAAATCCTGCAATCTCCCTGAAATCTCGTTGTGGACTTGGTTTCAATTAGCACTGTCGATTCCACGCTTTCCAATTGCTTCTGTTCCTTATCCGAGTTTCCTGCTGAGGACATGTCTGAAGAGCTTTTTTACATTGCAGCGCCGCCAGAGATGTTAATGACTTGGCCTATACCGTCTATCAGCTTAGCTTCTCCAGGATTGCAATCGCGAGATCTTACCATTCACCCATCCACCATCTTCACTAGCCAAGAATGCAACAACTCTGGAAACATCGCTTGGATAGCCTGGGCGAGAAAGAGGGGACCAGCTAGAAGCAACCTCGTCTACCTGCGCATCACTCCAGTTCTCAGCCCCAGGAATGTATTTCCTGGCTGCCTCGGTATACATATCGGTCTTCACTCCGCCTGGAGCAATAGCATTGACGGTGATTCGCTTGGGACCAAAGTCTAACCTCAACGTCAGCACGAAACTCTGATAGGTCGACGTTTATCGTCTTCATGCCAATTACCAGTTGCAAAGCACCTCGCAAATGCTTCGACGGCCGCCTTGCTTCCGCTATACACGGCATGATTCTTCACACCTTTCGCCTGCGCGGAAATACTAGTTAGGAGGATCAAGCGGCCCCCAACTTGTAGATGCTTATATGCCTGTTGCGCCACCAAAAAATTGACCGCGAGTATTGACGGCAAAGATCCGATCAAACTCTTCCGCCGTCACATCTTCGATCTTGCCGAAGTGTTCCAAGCCTGAGTTGCTGACAACGATGTCCAACTTCCCGAAATGTTCAATGGCTTTCTCGAAGAGCTGTACGATCTCAGCCGGCTTAGAGACGTCTGCCTTGATGGATATAGCTTTCTGGCCGAGCGATTCAATCTCTCTGACTACGTTCTCGGCAGAAGAGGCAGAATTGGCGTAGTTGACGACGATAGAAGCTCCGCGAGATGCGAGTTCGATGGCATTCTGGCGACCCATGCCACGGCTGGAACCAGTGATGAGGGCGACTTTGCCATCGAAACGGGTAGTTGGGATTGCCGGAAGGGGCGACATCGTGTTCGTTGATAGTTAAATGGTACCCTTGTAAATTAAACTCTTTATCGCTGTGTTGTATCGATGAACTTTCATGCAAATTGCCGGTGATGGGAAGCATCAATGGCGAGTTTCAAGCAGTGATTTATACATCTTCAACTCGGCCATCGTGCTTCAACGTCGCCGTGTAGCAACCGTTAGAGAGTCCGAATCATCGCACCTCGTGCTTCAGCCCTCCGACTTGATCTGCGTTCCATCGCGAGCACGATAGCATTATATGCGCACTATGACAAATTGTTGGGACGTGTGAAGTTGACATTCGACAGTGCATGGGACGTTATCCCAGCTCTCGCGTCGGCGACAACTCCTCCGTGTTCTTTGGCCGAAGCCGAGCAGCCACAACGTACGAGTAATATACATTGTTCACCAGTCCTCTGGCGACGATCTGCTGAGCTTTGATGAATCAAGAGATCACTATTCAAGGTCGTTCTTGAATGCCAACCTTGGCCCAAAGGCCGTAGATGGCTAATGCATGGGTGAGCTTTACTTATCGATAAGCACAGACCTCGGCAATGTTAAATATGCCCGAGGCCCAAGAGTGCTTCAAAGTGGAGTTCTTCAATTGCTTCAATTCTACTACTCTGCAGATCATCACGATGAACCGGACGTATCGATAACATGATGCCTCGCGACTAAACGGTCTGGATGTGGTGGAACATTTGATTTCGTTGACGATGGTTTCTGAGAAGCTTCCAAAGGCACTCCTCTTTGATATTGGTGGAGTCTGCGTAAGAATGCCGTTGTATCCAGATCTTCAGGCCACGACCAATCATTGACGTGGAACCCATGCGTATAGGTAGTTTCTCCATTCCAAGCAATCCTCGACTATGAAATCTCCAAGAACATCCCACCAGGCTGGGTAAATTTCTCCATTTCCCGCTCCACCCCGAATGGCTACTGGCACCGTCTCGAGCGCGGCGAAATCCTCATGGACGCCGATTTCTTTGCAGGCTTCAATCGGGATCTACGGAATCCAAACGTGTGGAGGGAGCACTACACCAAATCCAAGGCCAAATCATCACCACGATCATCCGCGGAGACTCTTACAGCCCTAAATGCGTCAGGTGCGGACTCGTTAGTTGTGGACATACCACCGGTGCCAGACGTTGACGCCGAAGCACTATTTTGGGAGATGATGCGTGTTTCACGCACGCCAGACACATTCATGTATCCTGCACTGAAGAAGCTCAAAGCCTCAGGGAAGTTCCTCATTGCCGCGCTCAGCAACACCATGATATTTCCACCATCCCATCCTTACGCTTTCCCTGGGACCAAGGGCGATGTGAGAAATCATTTTGATGTCTTTGTGTCTAGCGCGCATGTAGGATTGCGGAAACCGGACCCGAGGATTTATGAAAGGGCGTTGAGGGACATGGATGAATTTGAGAAGGAGAGAGGGGGAGCAGGGATAAGGGCTGAGGAGATGGTGTTCTTAGATGACATTGGGGAGAATCTGAAGGCGGCGAGGAAGGCGGGGATGAGGACTATCAAGGTGAACTTGGGCAGAAGTCGGGAGGCGGTTAAAGAGCTGGAGAAAATCACCGGAATGAAGCTGTCGGGTGATGTTGAAAAAGCGAACTTATAGACATGTAATCGGCAGATTAGATCTACACTATGAAATACCCCGCCGAGGTCGTTACTTGTATTTGATTCTTCGTTTCTATCGACCCTCTCCGACGAGCTAAGGAGAAATAGATGAGTAGAGCCAGCCAACGCCGTTTAGATATCCTGAGATATGTGCAGAATAGTCATAGACTACTCGGCAATGAATTCGATAAAGACGAATGGCTGTGGTATTATTTGGCGCCCACCACAGTTTCGGTGCTGCGCTCGTCCCCTACCCTTCTTCTGATATTTTGGGACTGCTGCCAAGCGAACTTGCCCACAACAATTGTGAAATTTCGACAATCCCACACTTCACCGACACAAAACTACGAACAGCTCGACGGCGAGGCAAAACAGTAAAGATGGTGAGTCTTACCGCCATGAATTCTCGCGGCGAAACATTCCGGTTTCCGCAAAGTTTTTCGAGTTCGCCTACATGACCTGGGTGTTGGAGTCTTCGCAAGATGCTTCGGAAAGGATTCTGAAGCGCAAATTGCTGACTCTTGGACTTCCACGTAGCCGTTCACCAAGCTCGTGAAGAATAGCGCGTACTACAGGTGAGTATATATTGCTTCTTGAACCTCTTCGCAAAATCGAGAGTGTCTGACATCTCCACAGCCGCTACCAGACGAAATACAAGCGTCGTAGGGCCGGAAAGACCGATTACTATGCCCGGAAGCGTCTCATTACCCAAGCCAAAAACAAGTACAATGCACCAAAGTACCGTCTCGTCGTTCGCTTCACAAACCGTGATATCGTTATCCAGATTGTCACTTCCGAGATTTCTGGCGACAAAGTCTTCTGCTCAGCTTACTCGCATGAACTGAAGCGCTATGGAATTAAGCACGGTCTCACCAACTGGGCTGCTGCCTATGCTACCGGTCTTTTGATCGCCCGCCGTGCGCTGAAGAAGCTGGGTTTGGACGAGAACTTCACTGGGGTTGAGGAGGCGGACGGCGAGTACAAGCTCACTGAGGCAGCTGAGGTGGATGGAGATGAGCGTCGTCCGTTCAAGTGCTTCCTGGACGTTGGTCTCCACCGTACTTCTACTGGTGCAAGGGTCTTCGGTGCGATGAAGGGCGCTTCCGATGGTGGCATCTTGATCCCCCACTCCGAGAACCGTTTCCCCGGCTACGATATGGAGACGAAAGAGTTGGATGCTGAGACTTTGCGGAAGTACATCTTTGGCGGGCACATTGCAGAATACATGGAGACTCTCGCAGACGACGATGAGGAACGGTACAAGTCTCAATTCCAGGGCTACATTGACGATGACATCGAGGCCGAGGGGTTGGAGGAGCTTTACCAAGAAGCGCACAAGGCTATCCGGGAGGATCCGTTCAAGAAGGACGACGAGGAAGGTGAGAAGAAGAGCAAGGATGAATACAAGAAGGAGAGCCTGAAGCACCGGAAGGGCAAGATGAGCAAGGAGCAGAAGGTTGAGAGGATCAAGGCAAAGATTGACAAGCTCAAAGCTTAAGTGTCCACTTTATCTTGACGGAATGGAGTACTGGATGGCTGCGTGGAGAAGCTGCCTTGCATGCTTTATGTCATAATAGCTAGACATCCTCGAGCGTTACTTCAAGAGCCTCGAACATGCATAAATCATTCTCAGAACATCCAGTCCACCGTATCTCCAACCACATTCCTGCTAAAGTCGAAGACCCTGATACCCAAAGGCTTGTCATGTTCTGCACTGAATACCGAAGTTCCTCTGCCATCGACGTTGTGCATCAAGGACCATGCCGATCTGGTAAGCTGACCGTGCCTGGATGTCGTATCTAAGGAGTATCTCCATTACAAAACAAAACATGAGAGATGCTCTGGTGGCTAGACGCTTTACGTGAACGTATCGTGTCAACCATTTAGGCAGCATAACAATAATATCAAGATACAGCATTTGTAGTGACTTCATATCACTGTACAGTAACTTCGTACAATTGAGTTCATTAGCCGAAGCCAACCGACCTCAACTATCAAAGTTCTAGACTCGCGGTGACGCCGCCAGTGCTAGACAGTATCAGCGGCCACTCAGTCAGAAGCATGTCAGCAGCTGTCGTAAGCTGAAGCATACTGCACTCGATTGCACAAAGACAACCGCAGTCAAGACCAATATCCATTACCACAGCTGTACTTGGCTCAATAATTTACGGCGTAGGAAAGTACCCATGTCGCTTGCGTGAGCAAGGACCCCGCCCAGAGCTTGACCTAGATCGCTATCGCTATCACCAAAATATTCACCGTCTGTCCAGGCGACATGCTGCTATTTCAGTCATAGACTTCAAGAAGAGTAGACGGTTATAACAAACCAGGATGGAAGGTATACATGGTGTAGATGTTAGCTGGCTACATCATTCACAGAAAGGTGAGCGCATCCTTGGGGCTGAGCTGATGGATGATGAAAGCTGAGGGCTTGCGCAATTGAACCTCCGAGTCCGCAACATATGCGATACGGTTAGCATGATGGAGTACAAGCAAACTTCGGCAAGATGGGTCTCCGGAAGCTGATACCTGTGTTCGACATAGACCATAATTATCGTTCACTTGCGGTGCCCTCACCAGCTGTCAACGGCGACTCTCCAGCGCCTGCCCGACCATTGCAAGATACAACCCCAGCGAAGAGTGTTGATGCGCCTCGAACCAGCACTCTACCTCCTCCGTCCACCAGTAACAGAACACCACCTTTGTCATCAACGCCGCAATCGCATCACCATGTACACCTTCACCACCTTCGCAGTCACGCGAGCTCAGAGAATGTTGCCGGTAACTCACCAGTATCGAAAGATCCTGGGAAAACCGTATCCGCACCTCCCTCCCGACGCAACTCCTGGCTGTCCAACATAAGCTCGAAGTTCTCTTCTTCCAACACCACACCATCAACTTTGAATGCCTTGCCATCACCTTCGACGGCTAAGGAGCCACCAAGCCAGCCGCACTCCGCAAAATCTCAACCATCCGGTATGCCGGTATCACCTCAATCAGAAAATGGAAAGAAGGAGGATCACCCGGCATTACAGACACCGTCAACGCCCAAAAGCGGCCACCCATCATTTCTTACGAGCGCATTTCGACGACTATCATCTTCCTCTAGCTCATTGCCGAGTCCGGGTAAGATGACAGGTACTGGCGCTGCTTGTCAGAGAAGAGTCATGAACATTGATACAAACCGGGAGAGATGTAAGATCCAAGAATTGGATCCGGCAAAGCTGCGGCGTGTGGCGTTTTGCGTGGATGTGGAGATAGCTGGGGCCGCACGTTTCGCCGAAGAAGACGAGGGCGCTCCTTCGCCACCGCCATCCGGACGGCGACCGAGTCTCACGCAGTTGGAAAATCAGGTTGATATCCAGAAGAGGAAGGAAAAGAAACTGAAAGAGAAGGGCGAAGGAGAGGCATTAAAGCATCCCCGGGCTGTTGTGGAAGAGAAAGAGAAGTATGGTGTTGTTAGGGTCAGCGTGGGAGCGGTCGGAGAAGACGGAGAGCTGAAGGCTGAAGGGAAGATAGAGGAGGAAAAGGATGGAATGAAAGATCCAAGCAAGAAAAAGGAGAAGAAGAAGAGGTCCGAAGAGGAACGGAAAGAGAGAAAGGAGAGAAAACGCAAGCAGGCCGAGGCGAATGGGACGATCCCGGTTGAGGTGTTGCGAGATGGAGATAGCAGCTCACCTACGGATTCACCACCAGGAGCATCTACACCAAGAACTCAAGATAGACCTACTACGGATCCCTTACGCATTTATAGGCGTTGTTGCCAGCTACGAGAAACACCAATACTGAAGAGGGTTACCGAGCAGTTGTCTGCATCGAACGCATGCGATCCAGCGACGCCGGGCATAGTCACGTGCTTAGACTTCTCTGGGTACTGGATGCAGCTGCCGGACGTCATCACTCTTGGAGACTACCTAGCAGTGGTGCCAGTAAAGAAGCTGATAATGGAAGATTGTGGATTGGGCGATGAGGCAGTCCGGGTCATATTGGCTGGCCTGCTCGCAGCAAAAACCCCGGCGCAAGCGAAACATAATAAACATCTTGCCAAAAGAACGATGAGTGCAAATGACTCGACAGGAGAGACACTTGGAGTCATCGAGAAACTGTCACTCAAGAACAATCCTAAAGTCAGTCAGAACGGATGGCGGCATATCGGTTTGTTTATACATATGTCGAGGTCAATTAAGGCCATCGATCTCTCTATGATACCATTTCCTCAAGTTACGCTATCTATGAATGGTCCTAGCAGCCTAGTGAGAAGTACATCTACCACTAAGGTGACTGTTGATATGGCGACTGTCATCTCTAAGGCGCTAGCAGAGCGTCTGGCTGGGTCACGGCTAGAAGAATTGGTGATGGCCGAATGTAACCTCGACACTGACTTCATCAGCAAGATCGTCGAGGCGGCGATGAAGAGTGGCCTCACCAGGTTAGGTCTCGCAAACAACCATCTCACCAGGGAAGGTCTAGAGCATGTTGCTCGTTACCTTCAAGCCGGGAAGTGTGAGGGTCTGGATCTAGGTGGGAATGACTTGCGAGAAGATCTACATCTCCTTGCTAAAGCGCTTGATGACAAAAGCCCGCTATACGCACTAAGTTTGGCAGACTGTAACCTCACACCCAGTTCCCTAGGGGTGTTGTTTCCAGCGCTTGTCACTCTACCCAACTTCCGTTTCATCGATCTTTCGCACAATCACGACCTTTTCTCCACACAACCAGATGCGCTTTCACTTCTCCGAACGTACCTACCTCAATTTCCTATCCTCAAGCGAATCCACCTCGCAGACGTCGAGATGTCATCGGAGCATGCCATTGCACTTGCAGAAGTCCTGCCTGAAAGTCCGAGCCTCGCCCACCTCAATATCTTGGAGAACCCTCAATTATCTACTCTGGCCTCAGCAAAGGACGAAGCCAGCCAAGAGGAGGCTTGTGCGCTTTATGCTTCTTTGATGGTGGCAGTAAGGGTTTCAGAATCGATAATATGCATCGATATCGAAGTGCCAAGTCAAGATTCCAGTGAAATAGTTAAGGCTCTCGCAAAGCAAGTCGTTGCATACTCTTTGAGAAACATGGAGCGGGGGCCTGTTGCGGAAGCGTACGCGGCAGCTGCTGGTGCCACTGCAGAGCCGCATGGTGGGGAGAAGCAAGTCGCTGTACCTGACATTCTGCTTCACCTCGTTGGTCATGTGGAGGGCTTTGCGGAGAACCACAACGATGAAGAGCCAGCGCCAGACGACGACTATATTGTAGGCGGGACAGGCGTTGTCAAAGCTCTAGGCGTCTGCTTAGGAAACCGGACCGCGGACTATCGCCGGCAATCACCCGATATGTCCCCTGAACGTAGCGGGTCCGTAACCCCACAGCAAGTCCTCAAGGGTGCAAATGTCACCAAAGGCAAAGCGAAAGAAATGTCCAAGGATCTCTTAGGAAGCGCTAGAAAGATTCGTGCAAGATTACAGCCAGCGTTGGTGCGGGAATCCAGAGCCGGCAACGACATGGGCTATAGTAAGTTCAGTGACCGTTTTAAATTTGATCAGACACTAATTTCGCCGATGCAGGACGCCTCCAATACCTGGACTCAACTTTGCAGCGAATGATCCAGCGGTTCGAAGACGAATACCCCGAAACACGCCTTACTCCACCATTACCCTTGTCATCACCACCGAACAACGCCTCTTCGGAAAATGGCAGCCTCTACTCCTCGGTCGAGAATACATCCGTCCTTAGTGCGGATAATCCAGCCTCGGAAGCCGACACTGCTGCCACCGAGGCTGCCGTCTTCACGGAAGATGAGGAAGAAGTAATCAGAATGCCTCTATCCCGCCATAACTCGGACGTATCTCTCGCCTCTCGCGCCCTTTCTCTTGAGGAAGGCCGCATGCACCGCTTCGGCCAACAAGTGCGGCGAGACATTCTTCGTCCGCAAAGCCTCGATCACGCGCACGGCACAACGGGCGAGGAAGTTGAAGCACAACACCTGCGCTTGCTCAGGGACAAATTAGAGGCGATGGCCGGAGGGGAGATCAAAGAGAGAGTGGACCGGTTCGGTCCAGAGGCGGTACTGAGGGAAATTGGAGCTAATGCGGAGGAGCTTGCGATGTTGGCAAGGGAGGACCCGGAAGGGTTCGAGAAGTTTAGGGAGGCGGTTGAGACGGCGCAGTTGAATGTTCGGAGGGAACGGTTGCCGGAAGAGGCTAAGTCATGATTTGCATGCGCGGTGGTTCATCTCTTGCTATGAGTACTCGAGTCTCGTGCAGCAATTTGAGCGGTACAGCGTCTGTCATTATCATCGGGGGAATAACCACAGCACTCCACCGACATTGTAATGCCTAGTGTTTGTCCATCTTTAGCCATGGCGGCTGTCAGTCTTGTACTGCTATCTTCTCACACTCTAAAATATACCGTGAGGAGATATATAATCTTGACTTGAGTGGACATTGAGCATCGGATCTGGTGAGGTTATGCCTCAAGAGAACATAGATATGTCTTATCAACTTCAAGATACTATTGTAGTCTACAATAGCTAGATCATGTGATGATTTGTTGCAGAGCTGTGACTTATCAAACGAGACAGTCGCTATGGTGAGTGTTGTTGTGTCTCGGCAAGCAGAGAGACTCCTCTAACCGCCATTCTTCATATGTCTCAAGTGACTGGACCATCTACAGCGAGACTATGGAAAGAAGAACGGTTGATAACCGGGCTGTTGTGGTGAGGTATTGTATACTTGAAGGACTTTTCCGATCCTGCGCGTTACTAGGGCAGCACGGTGATGATGAGTATCAGAAGCACAGCCCTCAGAGAGATTCAAAGAGATTCAAGGACAGCCCATTCACTCTGAACGCTGATCAAAGCTCCAGCCATACAAAATTTCGTCCACTGCGCTGCGAATGAATTCAAGTCATGAACTTAACATCTGACTGATCACTTTCTCGATTGTATACTCGTACAAAATCGGCACGGACATAGGCATCAAACTTGCTAATTCACTTTTTGAGTCAATGCGCCCTATCTACATGAACTCTTGAAGCACTGGTCCTCTATTCTGCTCATGTTACAGTACCGGTTTCTACAGTATACACAAACGCTCCATCTTTGTGGATTGCGTCCTAAATACAAATCTTCGACTGCTTCATCTTCAAACATCAAGAGAACAAAGCAAGGCACCATCGCGAATGGCTGACACGTCAACAGCAATTGAGCTGTCTTCTGCACAGCATGTTCAAGTTGTTCAACGCAGTATCACGACAGCAATTGCAAAAAGAGCTCAAACGAATTGCGACGGCGTAGGAACCTGTTCGTCTATCTCTTACCTACCCTCTCACCTCTCCTCAAAGACTAACACACGTCCAACAGTCACGTGTCCAACAGGGACATGCTACACCGGCTCTGACGGCTTTATCGGCTGCTGTTCTGTGTCTGTCGCTTTCCCGATTCCTGTGTTTCGCAATAGAAGACTGACGTCCTCGGTGCGGTCTTAGTCCGAGCTGCGCAGCGCGAACAACATGTCTGCCCTACACCGCCACCAGCACCTCGTCCTGCGATCCAAACACTGGAGGTTGTATCGTGTGGTACGTCGCGTCCTTCCCTGACATCCAGCCTTCCAACCACAATCTCTTCATATCACCACAACCAAGCCCTAAACTTGCGCATATTCGACTAATGTTGCAGCCGCAACAAAGCTCATCCGAAGCACCCTCCTGCGTAACAATCACCAACGTCCTCGAAGACCAGTACATCATGTACTGCAGCACGACCGCCGAAGTCATCACGCTCTCATACCGGAATCTCGTCACTACCGGCTCGATGGCCAGTCCTCCGTCAACAACAACCTCGAACATACCAAGCAAGCCAAGTACGACGAGTACCACAACTTCGTCCCCCAGTGTCTCGTCAGCTTCGCCAACCTCGTCTCCATCACCCAGCATGCCCGCTCCATCGACGTCGTCAGGACTAAGCAAAGGCGCGATAGCAGGTATAACCCTCGGCGGCATCGTCGCGCTCGCTCTGCTGTCCGCTTTATTCTTCGACATCTGCATTCGTCCGAAACTAGCCAAAAATCGACAAATCAAGCGCGCCGGTGGATTCAGCAGCAATAACGACAAGGGCACACCACTCATGACCAGTCTGGACACAGACAGAGAACACAACGAGTGGGGCCAAGAGCGAGGGCGGCCACGGCAGAGGTGGGGAGAAGGTCGTGGATTAGGGATCGAGGGTGCTGAAGGGTGGCAGACGGCGAGACATGAAGGCCCGTGGAGTCCGACGAGCGTCGTCCAATATCCATCATCACCTTCCGAGCTCCACGACGAACCCTCGCCAAGGACAACCGCTCCCCTATCCACTACCGTACCGCATCCCAGCCCGGGTTCTCCGACAATAAGACACGTCATGGAGGAGTCGGCGTCGGGGAGTATCTATCAGGCTTACGCACCCAATCCGCACGACTCCATTCCGATATCCGAACACTCGTCTCCCACATTGAGTAGTCCGCACACGTCCACACATGCGCCGCTGTCGATGTCGAGTCCGAGTGTCAGTAGACCGCCGAGCGAGACGTATCAGAGGATGTCAGCGCGTGGCGGAGGGAGGGGGTATTTGAGTCCGGAGATGGCTATGGCTGGGGGGTGGAGAGATGACAGCGATATCGATGGTATTGAGGAAGACGGAGATGGCGAGGGGAGGGATGTAGATAGTGCGCAGCACGCTGAGCTGGATGGGAGGTCGGCGGGAATGGGTAGGATTGAGGAAGATGTGGATGAGAATGAGAATGAGACTGGAACGGGTTCGGGGGAGCATACTGTCGGTCGCGGCACCTGACTCTGTATATGCATATACTCGGTACATCTCGGACCCGGTCACTAGGTTGTTACAGGTTGAATCGAGGCCTGCGCTTGTGAGCATCAGTAGTGAGGAATGCTACACCTGTACTGCGTTGCACTGAGATACACAGAACCTCCTTTGAGGATAAACAGTACGATCGGTCGTAGACTCAGAATCTAACCCACCGAAAAGCACCGTAACAGCGACGTCGGAAGTACATATGCCGGTCTTGCGTCGACACCTGTACTGAGATACACAAGACCAAAATCGTCGCTGCAGGCTTCGCGGCTACTGCAAGGGTACGGAGATTTTTATCAGACACTACCTGATGTCACTGGGAAGGTAGGACCTGTACCCGGTTGTGAGGTGGGAAAGCGGGAAACCGCATGAGGAGGTGGTTCGTAAGACGAGGGGAGAGCGTCGGTTCATACAATATGCACGGCTCGGTCAGCACATGTCGATTCAAAGGTCGACGTCGGATGATGGTTGTAAGTGTGAAAATGCCAGATCTTCCCTTGCATGATGGCTGTGGGGAGGGAGGTTGAAGAGTGCTGGGAGACGAGATACGGTGCGGTGATGTGGTCGGGCAGACACTCAATAGGCCCGAGGCGCTGCTGACGTCAACGTGATAGACGGAAAGGTGTGAACTGACTGTACCAAGCACCAAGGACCAAAGCCATCTAGCACTATCCTGTATGTCACATGCGGAAGCTTCCAAACACCCAAACGATTCCAATTTAATCTTCATGCCCACAAACCACGAGCTGCGTGGTCCAAAGCAAAGTCATATCCGCTATAGTGTCGAGTCTGATATCAGGCCTGCTTAGCATCTGATCTGCCATTTCTATAGCTGAGCACGTCCTTCGACGTCTTCCGGAACTCCCAATATCATGACATGCCTTCTGCATCCGTGTATCTCCTCGACTGTGTCTCGCCGCGTAATCCCATGGCTGAGGCTGCACTCGGCTAAGGTGTGACGTTTCTGTCCCATCTTTGAGTCGTATGGGACTGCTTTATCGTCCGGAGGAGGGTATGAGCTGCGACGGATCGTCGGTAGTGGCAGTGGAGATAGTGGCGGAGCGGTTGACGACATTAGAGCCAAGGGTGGCAGGTGCAATTTGGTTTCTAATTGGAGTGTCTGCTCGGTCATGCTTGGTGGTGAAGCTGGAGTGGGCATTTGGGATGATTCATGCCGTCTTCGTAACACAATTATGACAACGAAGGATGTAATAATAATGACAAGAACGAGAGCTGACGATGGACAGCGTGAAAATCGTGGTGATACGTTGTGCAGTGCAGATATTGCTGACATGTTTGAGATCTTCGCTCTCGCCTCTCAGAGGGTCTTTCAGTGGGATACAAAAAGTATTACATGCAGCACTAAAGCAAGCAGGCCGTCATATTGTTAGTTTGTCCAGATCTAGAGCAAAAGGCCTCATTACTCACCAAAGTCGTATTAATCCTCGTCCATGGGTCACTGCCAGTTGTATTACTATCATCCTTATAACCAGTAAGTGTAAAAAATGCGGCGTAGCATGTCCATTCTCTGATGAAGGATTACGCCCATTTGGAATCCTTCGAGTTCGGCCAGCTCTCCACCAGAGAAGTAAGCGGGGACGATACCTGGGACGTCCATGTCCCGGCCATATCAGCTGTCCTCTCGACCACCCAAGGACCCTTAAGGCTGCCTACACGTGAACATTTGGCGCACATGGGATGGGGCCATTTCCCCACATAAGGCGACGCCGACTGTCTTCATGTGCGCTTTGGGTTCGAACTAGTAACACGGGGACATAGCGTCCGTAAGAGGTGCAATTGGATGGGATTTGAAACGAGTCGGTGATGGTGGTTGTTCAGCTGAGGTTGAGCAGAGAGGCGGTTATCCTGGCGCAGATCGTGGCTTCGCGAAGTAGCGAAATCTCAGCTCGTGAATGGGGAAGCAATTGTGACCGTTCCGTATATCAATCACTCTGACAGAACTGAGTTTGATCATCTTTGATGCAACCTTGATGTTAGATGATGTGCCCACTATCAGTAAACGCTCCAGCTCCTCTTTCAATGGACCTGACAATGGCATTACATCATTATGTACGACGGCTGTGACGACGGTTGCCATTACCACTACCACTGCAAAGCAATTCTTGATACTGAAGTATCGCAGTAGTGATTGAACACATCTTTCAGGCCAACATTGACGACTGGCCGTTACTGACGAAGTGAAGGTACCAGATCTCCTACTCCCGAAGGGCTGGGTACGCCTGCCGCAATAGACGTACTACGGAGAAGATCATCGGTTTCTCAGAGTTTCATGAGACAGCTCTCTTCTCACTTCATATGACCCCAACCGACCGTCACACCGTCGTTGCGATCCGCCGTCTCACTGCGCATCTCTAACCCTCCTCCCTCGAGCTTCCTCCTTCGTTAGCATAGCAACCTCGAAAGAAACTTCGTCTAAGTTCAGAGTTCTCGTGAGACTACCAGGAGAGATGGCTCAAATCGGCGATCTGCCGCCTGAACTGCTACATTGATCTGTCATTTTGTACAGCTTCATGGAGTAAAACACATCAAGACGTTGCGACTTTGCAACAACTGCATTGAAAAGATCTCTTCGGAATATCCTTTCCCACGCCTTCTCATTGGCCCTCGGAAGAGATTGCTACGTCGCCTAAGAAGGGTCGCCCTCATTCCGAGATTTGCCAGAGGAGTGAGAGCGCTCGAGTATGATATCACTAGATATTTCGATTGCACGTTTAAATCGTATAAAACGTACTCCCTACGCCGCTTCGGCAAGGTTGGCTATAAGACTTTAGAGGCGAGCTGGCATTACTGGCAAAGTCTTCATAGAGATCAGGAGTATCTCATAAGTACCGGAGAAGTTTACAATACTCTGGTCCTTGCGTTGCCGCGCCTCCAGAATGTCAAAGTCGCCACACTATCAGATCGGTTTGCGGGTCACAGATGCAACTCCAAGTCCGCGCCTCTGCCGCCGTATCCAACGCGAAATACAGCCGGCCTTGAGCCTGAATACCAAATACACGGATACCTGAGCTTGATTCAAGCGTTTGCCAGCTCTTCGTACAGATTGGGAGAATCTGCAGTCTACCCAGAGCACGGCAATACAGTCGGGATTCTTATCTACATGTTCCAGCTTTCTTCTGAGGGTCGTCAGTGGACAAAAGCTACGTTTGAGTATCTGACCACGGTTCATTTCAAGTTTTACACGGACAAGTATAATCAGCCAGAAGATATGGATATCGAAGAGATCCTATCAACAGGGGTCATTGCTCAGGTGCTAATCTACGCCACCAGCCTACGGCGGCTTTCGCTCACCTTTCACGTCGATATCGAAAGGTATCGCATTGTCGTACCGTTCCTGAGTATCGTTGGTGGGCACATATGGGGTTCTCTCGAACAGATTGAACTGAACGGTATCCGTATAGCGCAAGCCACAGAACTATGCGACTTTCTGAGCCGTCACAGGAACATGGTCACCAGTATCACGCTACGATGCATCGGTCTCATGGACAACGGTTGGATCGCCGTGGCAGATTGCATTAGAAAGCTTGCACTGCTCCAAGGGCTACTGCTGGAAGACCTCGAAGTCGGAATGTCGAAGTATCTGGATTGTCTTACTGCCATGGAGATCAGAGAGCGTGCTATGGGAGGTCGTCATAACAACCTGGGTCCAGACATAGATACTATCCTAGGCGCTCTTGCAGTGACATGAGGTCGATTAGAAGGCGACTTCTTAAGATCCTGAAGAATCTACCGTGGAGCCAAGGCGAACACTTTTAAGGTGACCACAGCCTGAATCTTGAGGAAGTCACCGTCTTTTCACCTTTTACTGATTTAGATAGCCTGACAGCTATCCTTTGATGCCTGGATCCACAAGGAAAAGCCAAGCATGCAAATCTAGGCCTTGAGTCTGCAGCTGTCGCATGATCTGGGTCCTGTGGGTGCTGGTTTGAAGGCTTCTAAACCTACAGCTTTGAAGCTCTTGCCTCCAAATTTCCAATCTCTACTTTTGCTGCCTCCCTCAGGAATTTCCGCAAAATCTTACCGGATGGGTTCTTCGGAATCACATTCAAAAATCGTACACCTCCTACGATTCTTTTCGTCCTAGAAACTTTCTGATCCATGAACTTGACGATCTCGTCTCCTTTGGCACTCTTGCCTTCTTTCAAGACGATGTATGCTCGGGGCAGTTCCTCGCCGTCACTGCATCGCTGTCAGCACCAGCGTGCCGCTTGAGAGAGTTTTGCTTACAGCGTCACTCCGATGACTGCTGCGTCCGCAACAGCTGGATGCTCTAATAATAGCGCTTCCAGCTCTGCAGGAGCAACCTGGTTGCCCCTGACCTTTATCAATTCCTGCAATAACGTCAAGTTACTACAACCGCGTTCTTCCTGCGTCTATGATAGGATCTTACCTTCTTTCTATCTACTACAAAGAACTTCCCATGCTCGTCTATATATCCAATGTCGCCCGTCTTCAGCCACCCATCGTCCGTCTTGGTCTCTTTCGTCGCCTTCGGATTTTTCCAATATCCTTTCATAATATTCGGTGCTCGAACCCAAAGCTCGCCTCTTTGCCCTCGACGTACCTCATAAACACCATCATCATCCATAACCCTGGCTTCGCAATTTGCATTTAGCTCACCGACGGATGAAGACGTTGACGTTTGCCGCGGATCCCAGCCGAGAATAGAACATGTTGCTCTGGGGCTTGACATCAGCTTTCCCATCATTGCGATTGAACGCACAGCACATACTCGGTCATACCCCACCCTTGCTTCAGATTGATCTTTCCCTCTTCCCACAAATTCTCCACCTCTTCGCTGACCTCCCTCCCCAGCGGCGCTGCTCCACACCCGACGCTTTCCACACTACTCAGATCGTACTTGCCACTTCTGACCGCCGGGTGCTTTGCTAAAGCAACCACAACCGGTGGGACGAGGGTCAGATCTGTGATCCTAAACTTCTGCACATTCTCCAGAACCTGCAGAAAGTCGAACTTCGGCATGATATACACCGGTATGCCTCTCACCGGAGCCAAGGCGATGAAGATGGTTTGCGCCATGGCGTGGTACATTGGCAGAAAGCACAGCCACCGAGCTCTAGCCGTCTTTGCGTCATAATCCTCAGCAAGAGAAGCGAGATGCTTGACCTGACACACATTGGCGACGTAGTTATAGTGCGTGATCTCCACACCCTTTGGTACGCCCGTCGTGCCAGACGAATAATTCAGCGCAACAGTCCTATTCAGTTCCTCGTCCGTCTTCAAATCCGCCCAAGCAAACACTTTCCCCTCTTCTTCACTGCCAACAAGCTCCCCCCAATACCTACATCCCAATTTCCCTTCCCCCTTGCCCTCAAACACCTCATCATCGAAAACAATCACCCTCTCCCTCCCCATCCCCACCATCTCCGCCGCCCCAATCCCTGTCTCCAAACTCCCACCCGCACAGATCAAGTACCTTGCATCGCTATCCCGCAGCTGATGCGCCAGTTCGCGGGCTATATACGTCGGATTCGCGCCGGAAAATATCCCCCCTGCCATGACGACGCCCATGAACAGCACGGGAAAGAGCAGCGTGTTACCGCTGAACAACAGAACCCGGTCGCCGGGCTGCAGGCCTGATTTCCGGAGGCCGGCGGCGACGCGTTGCGACCAGAGGCGGTAGGTGTGGGGCGTGAGGTAGTGGCTTTCGGGCCGGTTCGCATCGATGAGGGCGGGGCTTGTATTGGGGAGAGGGTGTGAGGGCGAGGTGAAGAGGAGGGAGGGAAGGGAGGTGCGGGGAATGGGGATTGTCCAACGTGATTTTACCGGCATCGTTGGTGCTTTGGGGTGCGGCAGAGAAGTCGGTGTGAGGAGTTTTTGAGAGGAGGGCTATGGACAATATTGAGCTTGCGAAGTTATAGAAGTCGGCAGTTTTGGGGACCAGATAAGGATAGGGGATCAGGAGGGACGACAGCCCAAAGCGCCAGGTCCAACACGGAAAGATCGGGAGGTAGTAGTATGTAACAACACGCACGAAGCAGAACAATGATTGACAGGAATACGTCACTAGATCTTGAGGCGCGAAAAGATAGCTACCGCACGTTAGTTGAATTGAACCCCTGACAGAGCACCATTTCCCCGCCATAGCTTGCCGGTAGCTACGGAGGCATCTACCATATGTCCTGACACGCGCTAAATAAATTATGTATATATACCAGGTATTGTATTATAGCTTACAAATTCTGAATGTGCCTAATCATAACTTCAGAGTACTCTGTTAAGAACACTCTCAGCTAAAAAGGTAGCTAAATCTATAACAGTGTATGTTATAGAATACAGCGTCTCAATCATAAGTATTGTTAGTGCAATATTTTGCGCAACTTCAACACAACAACATAACACTATCAGACAGCTCTAAAAATTCTGAAAACATCAGGATGACTTAGAGATAAAGTAATGATTATATAAGAAAGTTTTCTCTGCATTAATATGTATTGTTGTTGTGATGTTGAAGTTGCACAAAATATTGAACATTGTATATCATACCTTTGGTCACAATCTTAGCGCATGTCAGGACATATGGTAGTTGCCTCCGTAGACCTGGGGTAACCTTTTGCGGGGAAGATCTTCCTGCCGAGGCTTGAGGGATAGCACTAAGATTACCAGCCATGTTGAACCGGCTTGGAATTATTCCGCGGTCCAAACCCTCATTGTTATTATGTATGAATGGTGAAGAAGAGGCTGGAACGACCCAGACGACATTAACCCTAACTCCGATATCGTGTCAGTCGAAAATTCCCGCACGGAAGCAAAAGAACCCCAGAATCATCCTCTCACCCTATCATCACCGCCGCGCACCTCTTACCTATCATCCCACCATAACAACAACTTCGCCCTCTCGCTAACGACAAACACACGATCAGCATCTACTGATACATCCCTCCCCGCCCTTTCCCTAATTCTCACTCTCAACACTTCCTCACCAGCGTCCAAAAACACCAACACAACTCTCCCGCCCTCCCTCTCCACTATGCTTCTCCACTCCTCCCGCTCAATCCGCCTCGGTTGCGAACGCCATGCCAAGAATCACATCCCTCCCCTTGCACCTTGACCTTCACAAGCTCCGTTTAAAGCGCTGTTCGGGCTTCATCTTGATACCCTGCGTGAGCAGAGGGGAATAGTTAATCCCGTAGCAGCCGTGATGAGTCCGGATGTAGACATCGATGAAGAGACGGGTGTAGGGATGGGAAGAGCGAGAGGATGGAGTGGGGGAGTGTGGGTTTTGCCGGAGCTGGAGATGCCGCATGTGAAGAGGACGATGGGGTGAGGGGAGGTGGGAGAGGAGATGGGGCGGGATGGGGCGAGGGATGGGAGGTGGATTAATTAGGGTGGAAATTCTTGGTGGACGGTGAAAAGAGGAGGGCTTGATTTGTGAGAGAGGTTTACTGCGTGGGTGCTATGTAGAGAGCAGGTATGAGTCACTATTCGATACTGGCAAGGGGTCGAGGCTGGTGAGGGTTCGTGGTTTAAACTGCAAATACCATGATTGAGTGATCTGCTGTCTAACAGTCCTGAAGTGGCCTAAAAGTCAGAATCTTAAGTAACAAATACGATTTTCCTCGTTACGAACGGTGAAGTTGCGGGGGCCCTCCGTCTAACGTCCAAAGATTGCCCTAGTACATGCTCGCAGCTGTTGATGACGCCGTCGCCTGGTCGAACGCCTTGCAAATGCTTCCTTAACCAGCTCACTCGAAGCTTTTCACTCATGCGCTTCCTCCTCCAAGACATACCAACGCAGAATTCATTTCTTCCAAGACCTTCTCTTCCAACCTATTCTCTGCATCGCTGGTAGACTTCACAGGCTTTTGCCTCACCCATTCACCTTCCCTCTCGTTCATCGGAACCAGTCTCTCCCTCAATGCACCTCTTCCTTGTAGCCACCCTTCCAAGTCCTCCTTTATCTGCGCCTTATCCCACTGGAGCTCGGCGATCTCGCTCGCAACGATTCCCGCACTAGCACCAGCGGCACGGTAGTTGTCGAGTATAAAGCTTATGAGAGCAAGGGAATGTACTTCCGAGGCCATGGCGAGCGTTACGTAGTTGGCAGTAGGATCTGCGGGTGCCGACGGAGGCTTGCTGTCAAAACTGTTTGCAGCGCGTGCCAGTTGGTTCGGGAATTGATTTAGGAAAGCAACAATCTCCGCTGCCATCTGCGCACCAATGGCATTGACCAAATTCAAGCACAAAGGAAGGAGGCCGCGACTCCATATGCCGTAGATACGAGTCGGCTCGTCGAAGGGCCCGCTGCCATTCGGATGGCGAAAGTAGTTCATAATGTTTGCATTTGAAAGATGGCTTAGGATACCCTCAGTCGCAAGATATTCTGCTAGGCTTGCGATACTGGACAGTTCAAGTAAGAAGAGAATGCTAAGCTCTCCATATATGGGATCACCATCGATGGTGAGCTGGTCGGACCAAGAGAAGAGGGTGGTTGCATAACGTGCGGTCTGGTTCTCGGCAAGGTGAGTGACGATCTTGGAATGGAGCCTGTGAATTCCAGGAACTCGAAGGGCTGTTTGGAGGATTGCGGTGATTAAAGCGAAGTCTGCTGTTGAAGACGAAGAGCGTTGTGAGTTGTCGTGTAATTGGGTTGTAAGGCTACGAAAGCCTGGAACTACGAGTATTGTTATGATTTCGAGAACGATGCGCGTGGTTTCAAGTGAAGCCTGAGACTTTGACGAGGTCGATGTCGGGGAGTCTGATGGGCTCTTCTCAGACGTCGAACTCGGACTTAAGGAGGTACTGAGGTGGAACTGAAGAGCCAGGAAGAGGACTTTCAATAGTGACCGGTGATAGTCGGGGTCGTTCCCTGCCATGGCGAGCTCCAAGGTTGTACCTGAGGTACGAACAGTGTTCCAAGTTATTGATAGAAGAGCCTTAACTTCGGGCTCCGTCGACTTCACTTCGATCAATCGCTGCAGGAGCACAAACGCAAAGTCTGCGCGGACCTGCATCAGTTGATAGAAGATATTTTCAGGAAGATTTGACTGCGAGTTCGAAACAAGACAGTCATTAATATTTTTGGCTAGGGACTTCTGAAGCCCCTTTTCCGGTTCTAGAACACTGATCAATTCAATTGCAAGGAATTTGTAGCTATGGAGCAGATTCTGACATCTAGTTTAGTAACAGTCTGCGTAGTTCAAGGACGGTCAGTCACTCACCACTTGAGCCTCCACAACGGAAAGGTTGAGATTCGCCCTGGCGAATTCATCAGCAAAGCCTTGACCTCGTGTTCCTGACCAGGCGGGATCAAATCCCAGCATCTTCCCTGCTATCTTGATGTCGTAGAAGTAGTCTTCCCCAAGTTGCCGGCGTGTTAGTAGGGTACGTTTGAAGCTACTGAGAGTACACCCGGGAAATCTCATCTCAAAATTCTTCCGCAGGTTTCCGTGCAGCGATGCGTTGTAGCTGGGAACTTTGACCGCATTGTTGACGAAATAAGAGATCTTTGAGACTAATTGTTTTGCAAAAGAGCTATCACCGATCTGCTGTGAGTGGTGGAGATACATTGCCAAGATCTCCGCAATGTAGGATGCCATTCGCAATTGTTGGCAGCCACTTGGAGACCTGTCTTGAGTGGTAGGGGTTAATTTAGACTCAAGTCCGCCGACGAAATCAGAGATGCCCGTTAGGAATTTCGGATGCTTGTGCGTGTCTATCATTACCCAAGGCCAATAGTCTTCAGCCAACGCGACAAATTCAAGCAAGGCTAATGCTTTCGGGGGCTTCAATGCCTGGACATCTGCCACAGAGTCTAATGCCACGGCTAGAAGCGAGTTAGCTCTCGAAGATCCTGGCCCGACGCTTTTTCCGTCAGTCTTGATGGAATTCCTGGGCGTTGTCCCGGTGAGCAAGTAGGTGGCAAACCATGGCTGGCGATTGCTGATGACCGCAGAGAGTAGATTCCAGATACAAACGTTCAATGCCTCATTATCTAGAGGCTTATCAAGGTCCGCAAGAACATCCAAGAAGTCCTTCGCGGTTTTGGGTCCCAGGTGGCCAAGAAGTGACGGCGGCTCGGTGTCGTAAGCCACAGCACTCCTTACAAGTGCCTCAAACAAAGAAACTAAAGGGGCTTTGTAGGCCTCGTGAGCAACGTAGAGTCGCACAAGAATTGCAGTCGTCTTGAATAACTGCTGCTCAAGATAGGAGCATGGATGTTGTAACAAACAGCCAACCCGAATGAGAGAGGTGCAAAGTTTGAGCGAGGCTTTGACCTGTAGAGTCGAAAGTTCTGTGGCTTTTGTTGCAATAGTAGATTCAGGTGTCGTAATGCCACTAGCAAATACGCGTAACAATGGCTGTACTGGAAGCTCGTTCAATGACGTAGAAAGAAAGACGTTGAGTAGGTATTCAGCCAGTGGTGCTAGAACTCCGGCAGGCTTCTTAGAGAGATCCGGATTGTCATCGACACCGAAGCAATAGAGCAGTATGCTATCAAATAGAATAGGAATCCTCGTGTGGATCTCAACTTTCTCTTCAAACTTGACAAATCTCCAGTTCACTGAGCTCTCGAAAACATCAATCATCGTCCGTCCGAATGCCAATAAGACCTTCCTCATCACGTTGTCGGGGATGCCTGTGCCTAATCGGTTGGAGGCGGTGAAGCGTGCGACAGCTTTGATAGTCCCTTTACGAGGAATGGCCTGGGCCACGGCGTCTTCCACTAAGGCATCGAAAACGCGAATGCTTGCAAGTAGAAGGTCGTAACGACCAGAGACAATCTCCGTAGACGCTACCAGAGCACCGAGCATCCCACCTCTGCTATCCATCTCCAATAGTCCACTTCTGGCCATCAACGGCCAGACCCTGCCGGGCATGACGGGTATCAGAGCATATACAAAATGCATGCATTGCACCGCTAGATCCAGAGATCCCTCCACGATGGACTGAGAGTGCTGTCTCTGCAACTCTTCCTCGAGAATATCGAAGATAATGGAGATGACATCTCCATTGCGGTTCAGCCCATCGCTGGCCTCTTCGAGAATCTTTTGCGCTGCGTCGCCCCCGCTATATGCACCATTGCTTTTTTCGCCGCCTCTAACTGATGTTGTCAACATCATCGAGAATAGTCCGAGAATCTCGACTACAGTGTCCCTAGTGACGACCTCGCTCGAGACATGGCCAACCAGATCACTGTTCGTCAGGAAGATCTCTAGAAGTCGGCCCAGATACTTAAGACCGGAGTATTGGTACGTCCAGATGGCTACCACAGGTTTTGTTTCCGAAAGGACGCGACCATTTGTGCCTTCGGGGATCCGAAAACTTCCAGCGCCGGGAAAAGGCAAAGTCTGTTGCTGTCTAAGCTTCGACAGCTTTCTAGATTGGTTGCTATCTTTGTTCAAGAAGATGTCCAAACTACTAGTTAACGCAACGTAATTCGCGTTCTCGTCTTCGTGAATCAGCCGATAGGCATTGAAATCATACGGCAGAATATGAGTGAACGTCTCAATGTCGTTCAGGAACTGGCTGACAAGTGGCATTCCTTCATCATTCAAGATGCGACAAGATGCAAGCGCTCTGCATAGCTTCAAAAACGGTAAGCTTTCATATGGGAATCGAGTAAGCGCTATTTTGAAGAGTTTATCCATTAGAAGTTCATCTTCCAGAAACATTGCCGCTGGATCAGCCGCTCTGGATGCTGCCGTCCTTGCTTCCGTCTCCCAGTACCCGTCAGATCCTGTAAGCACAGCTAGAGCTGCTAGCACTACCTCTGGCAGGTAATCAATCCACTCTAAGCTGGCACGGATCAAGTCCAAAAGCGTGACACGCATCCTCAAGCCAGTCTCACCCCTGTGGTCCGTGCAGAAGGCCGGGCAGAAGTCAGTTGCTAAACTTATAATTACGTCGAATACATGGCTTCCATTGACCGCGCTCTTAGCGAGGTAAATAATCGGGTCTCCGTCGAGAGAAGAGTCCATGACACTGTCAAGGATTTCTTCCGCCATAATTGTAGGTAGTGATGCTTCGCTGCTCGTTGACGCCCGACGTCGAGGCTGCCGCCGAGAGCCATCTTCAGTAGTTGAAGACTCTTCACCTTCGTTCTCCGATAAATCTTGCGTTACAAAGTCGTCGGCAGCACGTTGCGACTGTCGAAGTTCTCGGGATTCCTTCGCCATCATAGCAACCTCCCTAAGAGTCTGCATTATGATCCCCCAGGCGAACACAGCAGGACATGCAGTGCTAAGGCAGGCCCCGGCGGCCCCGAGGAGTATTTCGTTGATCTCATTGATCGCTGCAGGATCGATCATGTACGGAGATGCATCTGGCTGCTCAGCTACCAGGGCGGGCACGTCCTCGGACTCAAGCAGGCGATTTATGACAAGCGGAAGTTTGAGCAGGGCAAGAGACACCATCGCCACCATGGATTGAAAGGGGAGAGTGAGCGCCTTGCTGCTAGCATACGACTTGCACAACCACGTCAGCGGAGGTGACAACAGCTGGAAATGATTCTCCTACCAACGCGAAGTGATCAAAGAAACCATATCGACTAGTGAACCGTAACCAGGCCAGAATGACGCTCGAGGGTGTTATTTCCGTGGACGAATCAATCAGGAGGAACAGAAGTTGCATGATATGAATCATCTCCAGAGTCTGATTTTCACCCCAAGCCTCCTCAACATCGTCCCGACCATCGTCGGATCTGAAATATCCACTCCCTTGCTGCAATCCATCGATGCGTGGCTGAAGGGCATTGATGCATTCCAGGCAAAGATTCCTCCTGATTTGAATGGTGCCTCCGACAGGACTATCCGCCTTCAAGATGGACCTTCCAACCTCTGCCAGCCAACTCGACCGATCCTTCTCTTTCCCGGTGTCGCCTCCATTTGGCCTTAATGTCGTTGCGAATGCTGTCTCCCGAACACAGGCATTTACTAACCATTCACACACCTTCAGTATGTATCTGCGCTCAGCTAGGTATAACTCGATCAGTCTTAATCGTTGATTGATCGAGAGGGCGAAGGTATCATGGCTGGCTGTCGCCGCTGGTGGAATTGAAGACTGTAGTCCCAGGAACGACGTTCCAAATCCATTGGCTCCCGCCACATCCTGTAGACTAGCTGCTTCCTCGTCCGAAAAGCCGTTCAGCAAGTGCGCCGTTGACCTCGTCTGCCACTCTTGCACAACAGTCCTAAGCGCAGAAAGCTCATCTATGTCGGTCTCTTTACTCAGCCACAGTGCATCGTTTTTTATCTGATTTATGTCGTACTGCCCATGCACCGAGGGTGTCACTTTGATCGCAGCGGTCTTTGTTTCGAAGCTTGACTTGGTCTGGGATGTTGGTTTTTGAAAGGGCTCGAAAGGACGACTGAGGAGCTGGACTGTGTATGAATCGGAAAGAAATCGCTGCAGATTAACGCTGCATTCAGCGGTCTCGAATTGCGTCAGACCAATGTAGGCAGTCTTCCATGATCTATACAAAGGTCAGTCCTGGCCTTGGGTGAAGGGGGCGTATCCGGCCCATCCCTACATTAAGCAATGCTCCTTGCTTAGACATTTGTCCAAAGGAGGGAAGTACAAAGACTCTCCTACTGGTGCCATGTAGGCGCTCAAGGTCCTCAGCCGTGGACGCTACAGCCAATGTGTCTGCCGTCTAGCTAGATCGGATACTCTGGCGACGCGTCGATCGTTATAATGGACTCACTTCAAAAAACGGCAAATGCCGTCCGCTGTGCGTCAGAGCTTGTGCACGAAGGGAGCTTTCTATTATTGCCGACCTCCAGAGATTTCCAACCACAACGCAAGATCGCGGCCGTAAGTGGAACTCTTGAAGGACGCCGCGGAGATGCCTGGACTGGGTCTCCTTGACCATTCACCCCATCATCCTTCACCGACGCCGCCTCTTGCAAATGCATCAAACTTGATCCTCATAGACAACTATGATTCCTTCACATGGAATGTGTATCAGTATCTAGTACTCGAGGGTGCTACTGTCTCTGTTTTCCGAAATGACAAGGTCACGCTGGCAGATCTTATTAAAAGAAAGCCAACGCAGCTCGTAGTCAGTCCAGGGCCTGGTCACCCGGACACGGATGCGGGAATTAGTAGTGATGCAATACGGCACTTTAGCGGAAAGATTCCAGTCCTGGGTGTCTGCATGGGAGAGTAAGTGCACAAGATTCAGCTCATACATGATTGGGCATGATGTGCTGACATGGCTTCGTGCCTAGGCAATGCATCTTTTCCGTCTTTGGAGGCCAAGTCGACATCACAGGAGAGATCCTTCACGGCAAAACCTCACCTCTAGGACACGACTCAAAAGGCGTGTATGCAGGTCTGCCTCAAGGCCTACCTGTAACGAGGTACCATTCTTTGGCTGGGACGCATACTACTCTTCCAGAATGCTTGGAGGTGTCGTCTTGGATAGTAGCAGGGCCTGATGGAGGCACAGGGGTCATCATGGGTGTTCGGCACAAGGAACTCCTAGTTGAAGGCGTGCAATTTCATCCGGAAAGTATCTTGACAGCGGAAGGAAGGACTATGCTGAAGAATTTCCTACAAATGAAAGGAGGCACTTGGGCAGAAAATGAACGTCTAAGCAAGCAAGCAACAGCAAGTGGTCATGGAGAGAAGACCAACGGAACAACTGGATTGGGAAATGGGGCTCTCAACAGTGACGCTTCAGACAAGGACTCGATACTACACAGGATCTACAGGCACCGGAGAGCAGCCGTTGCCGCGCAGAAGAAGGTTCCCTCCCAGAGACCTAGTGATCTTCAAGCCACCTATGATCTCAATCTTTCTCCACCTCAAATATCCTTTCCAAATCGTCTAAAGCAATCACCATACACGCTTTCGCTCATGGCTGAGATCAAGCGCGCCTCTCCTTCGAAGGGTGTAATATCCCTCTCGACGTGCGCTCCAGCCCAGGCACGGAAATATGCCCTCGCTGGTGCGAGTGTGATCTCTGTCCTTACCGAGCCGGAGTGGTTCAAAGGAAGTATCGAGGACTTACGGGCTGTACGCCAAAGCCTGGAGGGTATGCCAAACCGCCCGGTGGTGTTGCGAAAGGAATTCATCTTCGAGGAGTATCAGATACTTGAAGCTAGGTTAGCTGGTGCGGACACGGTATTACTGATCGTGAAGATGTTGGACGAGGTGATACTGACTAGACTGTACCATTATTCCCAAATGCTTGGAATGGAGCCGCTCGTGGAGGTCAACACTGTCGAGGAGATGGAGATCGCTGTTAGGCTAGGTGCAAAGGTTATTGGAGTTAATAACCGAGATCTTACCAGCTTCGAAGTGGACCTCGATACGACAAGCCGTTTGATGGATATGGTGCCTGAGGAGACGGTTGTCTGTGCATTGAGTGGGATATCTGGTCCAGAGGACGTAGAAGCATACAAACAGAATGGAGTAGGCGCTGTACTTGTCGGTGAAGCTCTAATGCGAGCTGCAGATACTGCCAAGTTCATTCGCGAGCTACTTGGGGAAACAGATGAAACCATTCAGTCGGAGGTCAAAGAGGAGCTTCTAGTGAAAATCTGTGGTACCCGGACTCCAGAGGCTGCAAAGGTGGCCGTCGAAGCAGGAGCAGATATGATTGGGATAATCCTAGTAGAGGGACGAAAGCGGTTTGTACCACGAGAAACCGCAATGGAGATCTCCAAGGTCGTGCATGCAACGCCAAGGCATAGGCAGCAGTCATTCTCTGTCCCATTATCGCAAAACTCGTCTACAGCTATGGACTTCTTTCGCCATACTTCCTCCACAATCTTCTCTCGTTCAAACCGTGCAATGCTTGTTGGCATCTTTCAGAACCAACCACTTTCTTATATTTTATCACAACAACAGCTCCTCGACCTGGACATCGTCCAATTTCACGGCTCGGAGCCCCTTGAATGGGCTTCTCTGATACCTGTGCCGGTAATCCGAAGCTTCAAGCCGGGTGAACATGGAATAGGCCGCAAAGGCTATCATGCGCTTCCACTCTTGGATTCAGCCGCTGGAGGGTCCGGGCAAAGACTCGATATCACGTCCGTCAGACAATCATTAGAAGCAGATGACAGCTTAAGAATTATTCTAGCTGGTGGCTTGAACGCGGAGAATGTGCAAGAAGCTATACTTCAGCTCGCAGAGAGTAGTAGACAAGTGGTGGCTGTAGACGTCAGCAGTGGGATTGAATCCGAAGGATCTCAAAGCCTGGACAAGATCAAGGCGTTCATAGCAGCCGCGAAAACATCGAGGTTTGGATGATGTCAGTACCACAGCACACTACAAGATCAATATCTCCTTGCAAGGAATCTACATCTGCATCGATTTATCTCTTCTTGCTAGATCTTCGCAGCTGCGTCGATGCTTTCAAATCGCACCCTGTTACGCCTGTGTTCGTTTCATCAAAGGCTACCACACAAGTGCAGACTGTATCAATCTGTTTCTTCCACAGTCCTAACTTCAACTCACATTAACATAAACCTGCACATTCGGACAACTTGCAATCGTACAGAGCTATACATTGGCGTGCAGCTATGAGGCGCAGGAAGACTCCTGAATCCGGTCTCACTCAATATATATCTTCTTGACATCTTTCACCTCAGCGGTACCTACTTCATCAACGCGACGCCGTACGATCATAACGGCCTAATTCTCACTTCTTGGAAGCCACTTGCGGGACGAATTATCACCTCCTATCCTCAACGACCACAACTATAAGTTGCTCAATATCTTTACCCCGTTCCAGCCGGTTTCTCATCTCACTCCAGGCTCCGCAACCTCACTTTAGATCCTCCAGAGCACCTAACTAATTACTCACTACTTATTTCTGGATCTGTCCGGTGAGCAAGTGGAACACATCAAGGCAGCTGTTTGACCGTTGAAACACTCGCTTCTGGCACTCGGTGATCGGTACCGGTAAACTTGCAACATGAAGTACCCTTTCAAGAAGTTCACCATTGCACTTACCGGAGACTTCGGGCATGGTCACAGTCACGAAAAGATGAGGGAGTGGATCGAAGCCAACGGTGGCACTTTCGCGAAGCAGATTGATAGCAATGTCACCCATCTTGTCTGTAGTTTGGAAGACTGGAAGAAGCCACCAATCATAGGTCAGTGAAATAGCAACTTTTTACGTTAGCAATGGAATCTCTGGAAGAGCTCTGCGGGCATGGGCAAGCTCATGCAAAAGCTAGAATGGAGTAGCCCAAGATGCTAGCTATGTTATTGCTAGAGATTCCGAGTACTTGTGGCTGACTCAATTCCTTTCGTCAGTCAAGCGAGCCCTGAAGTGCAAGAAACTCAAGATAGTCACTTTCGACTGGTTCGAAGACTCCTTGATGCAGCATTCTCCGAAAAGAGAAGGTGAATATCTCTTGAAGCGCGTTGTCAAGAAGGCGCAAAAGGGCAAAGCGCAGAAGAAGACACAAGCGAAGCGTGCCATTAAGGACGGCGGTGAGTCGCCCTAGTGTGCTTCAGTTCAAATAATGCTATATGCCATTGCTCAGTTGCTGACACTGGTAGCAGCTAAAGCATTCGAGAAGGGTTGTAAAGATTTCAAGGATGAGATCCATTCCGGTATGGCCTGCGGACACCGGAGCGTATGTCAGGCAAGATCAGTGACTTACAACATTGGTAGTGGGATACCACATCTACCGGGATGAGACCGACTTCGACTACGAAGTGAAGCTTGCCAGAGCTGATGTCACGACCAATAAAAACGAGCGTTACATTCTCAAGGTATGCGCTTCTCCTAACATATGCTTCCATTTGAGTCCTCCCTACCCAGTCCTCGTCGTTGTGCGATCCCACACTCAAGGTTGGCAGCTTTACGAATCCCATACCGAGCCACATATGTACGCCACATACGTTAGGTACTCCTCGGCTTCAGGCAGGAAGGTCGGATCCGACATACGAGCCCCTGTTGGCAGCACCTTTGAAGAAGCCCTCGTTGCATTCAAGAAGTTCTTCAAAACCAAGACATGTAGGACCTGGGAGCAAAGACTGGATAAGATGAAGTTGGAGGAGGACGCCTTCGTTTATGGCCCACCAAAGTTAGGGTGGCCCCGAGGCCGGATGCCCCAGGGGTGGGAAGGGCCAATTGATCATACTGAAGCAACCGGTGACGGAGAAACTCAAGGTATGTAGGGTTAAGTCAGACCAATAATAGGTCTGACTTTCCTAATTGTTTTACCAACAATTGACCACATTACCCCGGGTGCTAGAGAAGCAGCTTGTATAAGAGCAGGCATGATGCTGTGAATGAGCATACAGCGCGTGATGATTCCAAACCATGACCTGCGACAGCTAAAACTCAACTCGGAAGTGTTTCCTCTCTCCATTTATGTCCCTGGTCGTTGCCGTTTGCCGACCTGCGATTGAAGAAGCTCGTTCAATCCAAATAGGTGCTTCAGAAATGACATTCAGTTCCATAAACTTTTGGTTGTACAGTCACCTGCAGTCGACCCTAGCCACTGGGCCGATGGCCGATACTGATGCCACAGTCTATACAGTAGAGTACGTTGTATACCCTTGTACATGTTTACACTATCTCGGCGGTGCTGGCATTCTGTTCCATGCGGAATTTCTCCCTTCTCAAATGATTGCTCGCCAACGGAATTGTCTGATACCTCCTCAGCCATATCGACCATGCCCCTACCCGTCCAGAATCTCCAAATGCGGAGGACGACTTTCAGCCTGAGCGAACGGAGCCGAAGCACCTTTGAAGAATGAAGTACGGTGCAACCGGTCGGTCCATAATTGTACTGTTTCTGACTTTACTGTTCCTTGGTCTAGATGCTTATAAGGATATCTGGCCTGTGCCGATAAGATCTTCGGAGACGAAGACTACGGAGGAAGAGTAACGGTGCTGTTCGAACACACCGATGACGACCTAGAGCTCCGCAGCTGGGACATTTGTGTTTCAGGATAGATGATGGCCAATTACGACTTATAAATGTAAACTGATTGATATCAAGTGGGTGAGAAGGCTCTGTGGCCGTATGGGTTGTATTGAAAGTGTACTACAAAGCGGATCGTTATTAGTATCCGGACGTGCCCTAAGCGGCAGACTACAATACCATTATGAGGCGGCGCAACATTGGATGAAAAGGTTATACCGGTTAGCTTTTCTAGAACTTGATGAGTACATGTTGACTGCATCTACAAGAGGGTCCGGTATCCTTAACTCTAGCTGAAGGTCGTCGTCGATCAACTTTAGATACTAAGTATAGGCACAGCCGCTTACTGTATGTAACCATGAGATCTTGTTAAGCGTGCCGCTGTACGGAGGTGTGGCCCACTAGTAATGCCGCACGCGCTAATTCTGACTAAGAAATTGAAAAACTTCATCAAATGAAATATATATTTTTTGAGTGATACAAATTGTGCGACTTCGGAGATGTTGTTCCCATCTTATGAAATATATATATTTGATTCAATCTTGTGTAAGACGAAATTATAATTAAAAAATTTGGTTAACTGGAAGTTTAGTTATATGCTTATACACATGAGAAGAAGAATTCACAGATCTTAGTCAGCAGTTAGTGTGTGCGGCATTACTAGTGGGCCACGCCTCCGTACTCTCCTTCGTAAGCAGACAACTACTTTTGGACGGCCGGCAGGATGTTTACGTGTACATACACAAACCTCGATCAGACAATCAAGCTCCGTTGATATCTGGATGGAGATTCCATCAATAGCATCGACTCTTCTAAAAAAGCGATCCTTGAATCCCTCGTCCCGAATTTAGGCTGCAGATATTGTACCTTCAGGATGACCTAGGCAGCGACTCTCTTCAATTTTCGTCAATGTTATCTTGAGCTGAGCGTTAAAAGCATCATTTCACATAAACCCACTTCAGAATATTACTACGTTGATTAGCAGCTCTCAATTCTCTTTTATGCGCTATTTGACTTCATAGCCTGCCCTCAACGTCACTGGCCAGGCATCAGCACGCAGAATGTCTTACAGTCAATATCAGCAATATGGAGGTAATCCATATGCTTCAACTCCCAGCGGAAGTGAATACGGCGCATCCAATCCGTACGGTATTACGGTATGCTCCCAATACTTATTTGAACCCCAAATACCTGCTGATTATGTCTACAGCCGACTCAAATCCTTCAAGCCCCTCCAGCCTCCAATCACAGGATGTCAGGCTATTCCCAGACCTCTCATTACTCCACTCCGGCCACACATATCAACACCAACAATAGCGACAATACCGTCTACTTTCTTCCAGATTTCCTCGCCAGCGTAGACGATATCCGCCAAAACATCTCGCAATTGATCTCGAATATCACCCAAATCGGTACCCTCCACCAACGTGCCGTCACCGGTCCAGACGTTACCTCCACTTCCGCTCTCGAAAGCACAGTGACGCAAACTCAAATCCTCAACACGCAAATCCGCGATCGCATAAAGGCCCTCGAGCTCGATGCTGTAAGGACACCCTCAGCAAGCCCTGACAAGAAGACAAAGCAAGGCCAGGTCAAGAGGCTCAAGGCTGGTTTCGAGAGGGAACTCGAGAGCTACCGCCAAGAAGAGCGGACGTATCAGCAGCGGTATAGAGAGAAAATTGCGAGGCAGTATCGGATTGTGAATCCGGAGGCCTCCGAGGCTGAAGTGGACGAGGCGAGGAATGCCGATTGGGGTGATGAGGGGGTGTTCCAGACCGCCGTGAGTCTCAAAGCCTAGCTTGAAGTAATGAGTCCGTGGCTATGCTTACGGTGAAGTTATAGCTGAAATCCAACCGGTCCGGCGCAGCGAGCAGTGTTCTCGGCGCCGTACGTGCAAGGCATAATGAAATGAAACTAATCGAGTCTACGCTTGTCGAGCTGGCGCAGCTGTTCCAGGACCTCGGTCAAGCCGTAGAGGCGCAGGAGACCCCTGTGGGAAGAATTGAGCATGATGCGGAGGACACGGCGGGGAATGTGGACGAGGGCAACAAGCAGCTAGATGTGGGCATTAAACACGCAGAAAGCGCTAGGAAGCTAATGTGGTGGGTGTTGTTGGTGGTGGTCCTGATCATCTGCATATTAGCATTGGTGTTGGGATTGGTTTTCGGGCTGAGAAAGCGGTAATATTCGACGCACGGACTTGAATATGGAACTATACACCGGGGAATTCTGGCTGTTAAAATGTAAAGGTCTGCTTCATGTCCCGGCTAGAAGACGTAACACTGATGTTTCAAGGAGCTTCTCGCGCGTTATAAATGCCATGCAACAAGGAATAACGTCTAGGGGCATACCTCGGGTAAGACAGGAGGGATTTTCTGGTCTTCCCTCAATCATAGCAGAATAACCAGGGGTCACTACGGGGCGCAGCTGGTCCGGAAACGGAACATCTTGCAAACCCTGCCCAGATATCCATACATTTGGGATCCGCCAGGCTGTCAGGCACCACAAGCACGTCCCAAAGCCTGCCGTAAGCTGAGACACTATAGCTAGATTTCTATTGCCTCATACTCAGCCTGGACGTATGAATGAGCCATGGTGGACAACAGTGGCTGTGAAGCAAGAACTTTGGATGTCTTCATCCATCTCTCCAACTCGATTGGAGTATATCGAATCCGTGCGAGGAGTGAGGCCGGATGTCCGGGTATTGATGTCTAAGACTGGCTATGCTGGTCCCAGGACTTTGATCGTGCTTATTGGCGTACATTGTGTTCAGCCTAGACGTACAGTAAGAACGAGGCGTGGTGTCGACAGTGACAATGGAAGAGCTTTGAATGCCTTCGACCAATCGCTCCAGCCCGATTGGAGCGGATCGAGACCTCGACGGCAGTGAGGCCTGAGCTACTGCTGTCTAGCAATGGCTATGCTGGTTCCGGGACTCTGGTCTTGCTTGTTGGCGGGCATTGTGGAGCGATGGCAGGCAACAATGTATGAAATCTATTGGTCGTTAAAACAGCGATCGTAATAGATAGAGACATGGCTGCGGAGTGGGATAAGATCTGATGCGAAAAATTTTCTGTAATCGCGATGCCATTGGATACTGGGAGTGAAGTACTCGAGCATTGACAGACAGCAACGGAGACCTCTGAACGCAATGGAAGAAAAAGCTTGAGGCAGATTCTGTTACCTATCTCATGGCCTGGCAGACGCTAGCTCTAAGTCGATAGGGTTGAAGACGAGGTGATAAGTTATCTGGGCTGAGCTTGCAGCGGCGTCAAGTACCAGGTAGGCGATGGACCAGCGCCAGGTACTCACGATATACACATTGTAGTGTGAGTGATTTCAACGTCCGTGAGGCACTCAGTACGTTGACGATGGAGAACTGAGTGACAATGTAAGTCGATGTCTCCAACAGGCTCTGCAAACCTTAATCCACGGTCTGTCAGCCTGTCAGGGCCCACTAGGCATCTCAGGCATCGATGTGGTGGAGAGCGGCAGCTTTTGCTGCAGTCCCCGCATTGATTTCACACTGCACCTCGCCTTATTGGTTAAGGAAGAGCACACTTCGCCCCCAGCAGTGGGGCTGTGAGGCTGCCGATTTCTATCTGTATAAGACCTTGACTTATCTCAAAAAGTCCTATCAAAAGCAGAGCTTCACTCATATCTTACCAATATACGTAGCACCACATTCGCGATGTTGCGCTTTCTCCCCTTCGATAGCCTTCAGCTGGACATTGTCGGCTTTCTCGCTATCCTAGGCGAAGGTTCCGTGCTGGTCAATGCCCAGGTGTCAACCCTTTCCAGGTTCATCTACCTTCCACGTTTGTTGCCAGCTCCCCAAGCCCTCATCAAGCCGGCAAGACCAGAGAAGCTCAGTCACGCGATCGGTAAAGTCGTCGGCGCTCACTCCGGGAATCACAACTCTCATGTCAACCACATTGCACACTTGCTGCACGATGGTGACAGTCTCCCTCCATACTCTGTCCGATGCATGAGTATCACGAAGGACGAGACAAGACCTGCATGTAAAGCACGGACGACCGGACCATTGACATGGCTGGCTATACTTGGCTGTGTCTTGTCTATCGCGCTTAGCGTTCTTTCGATAGTTTTCAACGATGGCATGGCTTTACTGGCGACGATGCTGCTCTCGTTCTTGTCGACCGTTATTGGCTTCGGCGCAAAGTGGTCCTTGAAGCTTCCCGTACGAAAGTCCAAACGCGAAGTACCGCCTGGCGACGTCGTCATCAAGTACCCGCAAGGTGCTTTCCTCATTATCAAATGCCATGAGGATGTTGCTCGCGAGCTCTACTGGGCACCGGAAAAATGCGAGTACAAGGTTGGCGTACAGACGTACAGGGTAGTGTCTCTCGTCGGGACTCTCATGTTGATGTTCGGCGTCATCTTCCTGGCCAGCGCGACCCAGATGCTGCAGATCTGCTTTGCAGCCTCCTACATGGTACTGAACGCAGCTTACTGGACCGTCGCCGCTCTGCCACCCCACTGGCACTGGGATCTGTCGTCGTACAAGCTAGAAAAGGAGGAATATTTAGACGGCGAAGAGAACGACTATTTCACTGAGGCATTGTGGAAGACGATTGCTATCACACAAAGCATAAAATGGGTCAAGATTGCACAGGTCGCGCCTACGACAGAAGCATGGGAGAACTGGCTGAGAGAGGCCGAAGAAGTGTCCCTGCAGCACCCGTGCAGGATGTCGGAGAAGGCCAATGTTATGGTGTTGCCAGATTGGGATTGTCAGAAGGCTTTGGACTATTATCTGAATCCAAGATCTCCTTCAAAGGTTGTTTGAGCGGTTACGACTTAGCGATTTGAGGTTCACTGCGATCGGCTTATCAGAGAAGCGCGACTCTCTGCACTACATGATGTGTTGTTTGCGCGGATATCATTGGGGATTTGAGGTTCTTTGGGACTTCCAATCTTCAAGTTTTGATTGCTTACAATACATGATACTACGTTATTAAATCTCTTTTCTATCAACATATGCCTCGAGCAGTTACAGGCAGTGTAAACCCCTATCCTCATACATGCTTTGTATTCCCTGCTTCGTCTCTCTGAACATCCATGTGGAGTACTCTATGCTATGCTTATCGCTGTGAATCAGCCGGGAGGGCTCAAACAGATACTTGCCTGGCATATAGCCTTAGACCTGAGCGACCCGTTAGCATATCGACCGGATAAGACCTAAGCTTCATCACCGCCTAACATCAGTACCCGTCAATGTCATGCGGGAGTCTCGTGGATAGATCTAGAAGAGAAGGTTCTCCCCCGCAGAACACGGACCTTCACGGAGCACCAGGTCTTTCCTAACTACGTCCGTGTGACACGCGGATGTTGTCCGGACTACCGGGATCCAGACGTAAGGATGGAGACAAGGCGGAACAACGCTTTACCTGGCTTTGATGTGAGTGAGATTACATACGGCGCGGCAGCTCTTGCAGGATACGCAGTTGGCGTAGCGTAATCATGTTGCCCGACAAATCTGACAAAGGACTCGGATAACCTGCCCAGGTTCGTCGGTATCCTGAACATGAGACTGTGCCTGAGAGGAGGTATCTTCATGGGGGCTTTACAACAACCAGTCTCTGGCACACCCCGAAGGGAGTCCATCATTATCTTTTGGGACGGACGGGAAGCACTTGATTTCCTCGTTGAGAAGAGCCATTATTATCGTACTACATGTCAATAGCATCTGCTTATGAACACTTGTCATTTCGAGAAATGCGCATCTGCGGCATGGCTTGGCTTTTGCATGGACTCGAAGCACGGCCCGCTATGAGAGGGGTACAAGGATCCGCCTTATGTATCTTAGCGGGCCACTAAAACGCCACATTCGATCCAAATCATGCTAATCTCAGCCATAGCATGTGATGCGACCACTACCGAAGAGGAACTTGAAGTTAATGATTCGCCGAATACGCGAAGAACTGTCCTCTGAAACCCTTTTCCGACGTCAAGTGATGGAAGTGTGAGGCACTAACTTTGGCTAACCCTGCTGTACAGGGACGAAAAAAGCGGGCGATTTTTGGCACGTGCGCAACCACCAAAATCGCCCGCTTTTTTCGTCCCCGTACAGCCCTGTTCTGTGGAAAATTTCCTCACCAAGTACCTTAAGGTAAAGCAGTCATGGAGGCCCTTACCATGTCACGCGATCTTCTGTTTTTTTCTCGAGGAGCGTCATTG
>JAABUP010001858.1_pt1 | contig 43077 bp, 76 predicted proteins | sample 5559201 | NCBI WGS metagenome assembly JAABUP01 (sample SAMN10711887, study PRJNA513373) | rock metagenome | isolation source: Antarctica rocks | place: Antarctica
AACAGACGCTTTCAAAGTGGTTTGTCGCACTGTGAGAACCTAAATGTAACATTGATTGAGTACTTTAGATACATGTGTTTAGGTCGTTGCGCTACATGGACTACTACACTCTTGAAACAGCTGATGTGCACTGCCACTTTGCTTGGAGAAAGCATACAGACACACTGCAGGCGCATAGTGCTGTAGATAGTTATCAAGTTCAACGACAGTTCAGTTGAGCAAAAAAGCAAGAGGTCACATCCTGGCAATTGCCGTTCGTGCAAGACAGCTGAGCAGGTCCCACGTGCCAACTCATATGACAGCTGCTGGCCATCATGCCGAAGTGCACGACAAGCGCATTGTAAAATCCTTCTTCTTCTTCTTGCACATGGAGGAAGGTTTTATCAATTTCGCCTTGCTGTCAAAGTCCCAGCATAGGGTTTGCTGCCTCTGAGTGACAAAAATCCACTCGCATGTATGCTCGGCTGTGACAAGTTGAGCCCTTGACCAGCATCTGCTGGGGCACGTCTGCTTGTGTAGCTGCCCCTGTTCCCATCTCTTGCAGCCTGGTTTGCCATATCTGTCTGGAGCCGCTGCAACCACAAAGATGACCTCAGCATGACAACAATTGCTTCAGCTCAGATTTGGTGAAGGTCCACAATGCCCCATGCTTGCCTGCATCATCTGATGCTGCCCATAGCCCATAGTGATTTTGCAAACCACTTGGGATCACAACACAATATGCAAGGACAATACACCATACAAGGGGACTTGTTAGCTGCCATTGCTGTGCAGCAGCCACGCTCAAGCACATTGCTTGTACAGAACAACAGGGTATGAATCACATACTGAGAGCCAGGTGCTGGAGGGATTGAGGTTGCGAGGGGTCCAGCCAGCTGAAGCGGGGGTGAGGATAGGGATAGGGGCGGGGGCAGCAGGCTCTATACTCTGGACCCAGGGGTGCTGCAAGGCCTCCTCTGGGGTCAACCGCTCCTGGGGGTCCCACTTTAGACAAGCCTGCATGCTTACATGCATACAATGGAACACTGGCAGGATACAGAAGCTGTGAAGCTTGAACGCGGCATTGATTCATGCACAGGAAGCGATTGTTGCTGGAATTCTTCCTTTCAAATCCTCAGAGACAAGTGCTGCTGGCATGTAAACAAGAGTATATGGGATGTTGTGCATCAGTTTCAGGCCAGTCCATGGCGCGATGATGTCCTGTAAGCATGCATGGAGCCAATTCAGAAGCCCTGGCGATTGTGACAATTGTGCACAGTCTCATCAAGCAGCCTTGATGACAGCATTGTGAGCCTTCAAAGTCTGATTCAGGCATATTGGCAGTGGGCCTACCTGTAGAAAGGAGAGGAAGGGCCCATCATTGCAGCGCAGGGCCTGGGCCAGGTCTTTGCTGCCAGGAAAACGGCGCAGGCCTGCTTTGTCAGCAGTGATGCGCACGCTGCCATCAGCCTCAAAGAACTGCTCTTTGCGAGTGGCCCTCTCCATGAGGGCTGCAGGGGGCGGCCCCATGATCTCCATCACACACTGCATCTGCTCCACCTCATTCTCACCTGCCAACATGCAGCAAGAGCTTCAGATGGAGGCCCGCAATCTGGCTTGAAAATGTGCATGACAGACACTTGCGTTGCTAACCCCTGCCTTAATGGCACCAAACAGCAAAGCGTCATGTCAACAGATATCATAGGGCATATGACACCACAGCAAAGCCCTACTTTTCTCAGCTTGAGTACATGAGCTTGTACTTACTCAGCTGTACAGGCCAATCATTCAGCAGGCGCTACAAGCAGGCACAACTGCCCCCAAGCACACACCTGGCAAGCTTAGCTAGGAAGGCATACAACAATAACTAATAATAATTAAAACATGTACTTAGCCAGGAGGCATCAGGTAAGTGCAAGGCAAGTCAGTTCCTTCAAGACAGGCTTGTTTAGAGCATCAAGGGTGTAGCGGTTTAACTTTAACTTGTGAATGTCAGACAAAATAACATGGTTCCAGACAGTCTCAGGTCTGCCACGACAGTTTTGGCCTACTAACTGTCCATGCATGAGTACTTTAGGCAATCTGCTGTCAGACATCCTGCAGGCATACAACAGCAAGGTGAAGGCATGCATGGCAAGGTAGTCTTGCAAGCGCAAGCTTCAGAAGGCAAGATAGGTACCAGGGAAGAGGGGGTAGCCAGTGTAGAGCTCGGCAAGGATACAGGCCAGGCTCCACATGTCAATGGGGGTGGCGTAGCGCAGGCCCAGCATGACCTCGGGGGAGCGGTAGAAGCGGCTCTGGATGTAGCTGTACACCTGCTCCCCCTCAAAGCAACTGCTGCCAAAGTCAATCACCTGAGCAACACCACCAAGGCATCTGAGAATGGTCACACTCATGGTGGGCTGATCACTGCCATTTGTGAGCAGATGAAAAGTGACAAGGCTGGGAAATGCTAGGTGTAGGGCTCTCATTGCAGTAATCATGGGAGCCCATCCTCATGGGAGCTCTGCAACCTTTCCTGCTGATCACATCTGTTCATATTGACTGTATCTGACCAGCTAGCTACTGCTGTTCAAGCACTGCTCATGGGTCAGCAGGGTTCAATGTTATTTGAGCATCCTGATGTGAGTGATGAGCTGCTCAAGACTCATGGACATGTGCCTGTCAAGATGCACTAATCTGTGAAGGCGGTCTCTGCATACCTGCTTGCATGCAGGTGGTGTGCTGCAAAGCTGCAAATGCGACTGTGCCATTGCAATGCAGCATGGTCATCGTTCAGGCACAATCCAAAACCCGACGACACAATGCTAGGACAGCTGATGCAACCTGTGTGCAGGTAGCCAGACAAAAGAGTTATGAGAATGACAGGAGAAGGTGCTGACCTTGATGCCAGATCTGCCGTCCTCCTTGAGCAGAATGTTCTCCGGCTTGAGGTCGCAATGCAGCACCTTCTGGCGCCTCAGGAAGCGCAAGCACACCAGCACTTGGTATGCAAACTTCCTGATGAGCCGCAAACTGCTGCCTTTGAAGTTGTTGGCCTTGATGTAGTCATACCTGCACAAACAGCAGGTGACAATCAACCTAGCCAACCGGACAAAATTTTGATGCTATGTAGCAGCGCAATTACACATTTTGCCCAGGTGCAAAGGACCCATGTGCGACTGCCCACCACTTGGTCAGTCAATGCACTATTCGATTGAGCTGCGGTGTAGGCATACCTGCACGCGGGCAAGGGCAGGGCAAGCAAACACGGTGAAAGCAAGAAAGGCAATGATGCAGGATAGCAGGTGGGATCTGCTGGGGTGAACTTACAGGTTGATGGAAAGCAGCTCAAATGAAATGCACAGGTGGCTTCGGAAGGACAAGCTCTCCCTGATATGCACCACACAGCAGCTCCCATCACCGTCCTGCATGTCCAACATCACACTTCAATCACCAGCTCACCGCCACCCTGGGGAGCAAACATGACTACCATGGTACATGCAACTTGACGATGCACACAGGTGCACACAGAAACTCCTGTAAGGTATTCACACCAATCTGTATAAACAGCAATTGCCATGCAGGCATGCATTTGAACACGCTTGTCTGGCTTGCATGAGATGAGCAGGGGAGATAAAGCAATTTGAGAGGCTGTTGCTCCAAGGATGCGAGCCCTGCAATGTCAGAGAAGCATGCAAGGAGCAGCACTCTGTTTCTATATTTCCAGGCAATATCAAAGCAGCATGACAAAGGAGAAGCCCGCTGGGATGGGTAGCAGGCCACCTGAACAGCGCAACGCATGCAAAGCAAAACTCAAGTCCAGTATGTAAAGAGGGTGACCTGGTTGCGCAGATGCTCTAGGATCTTGATTTCCACCAGGGCCTGCTTGTGAAATCGCTTCTGGTTGCGGATGACCTTCAGCGCACACATCTCCCCCGTCTTGTGATCCCGGCACTTGAACACCTGCCCACATACCTCACAATCAGTGCAGCGTGATGCTGAAACGATCAACCTTAATGCAGGAATACAGCCTTGCTCAGAGATGGAAAGGTCAAATGTGCGGCACCCTGAGCACACAAGCAGCTCAGATGAAGCCACATATTATGCAAAGGAAGGACTGACTTTTGTTGATTCAGATGCAGTCAGAATTCATTAAAGCTTTTACTGGCAAGGTGAACAACAGTAGGACATAGGCAACTCAGCAAGTTCAGAGTAAGCACTGACTACACCAAACGCTGCATGAGACTGCTGTCAGTACAATCCATGGGGCAGCAAATGCTTCATTGCAGCAGAGGATTGCTTGAAGATGAAGCTAAGCATTGGATAATGCACAGCACACAGAATGGAAGGACACACACACACACACCTGGCCAAAGCTGCCTTTGCCGAGGCGGGAGAGGATTTCGAAGCGGTAGCCAATGTGGTCCCCCACCACCATGCGCATGTCCCCCCACTCATCATCATACCTGCACCACATCACTCTTTCACGCCATGATGATGGCTGTGATGCAAGCAGTCATACAGTACAAGCAGTGTCGACCAAAAGCCTCTTGCTTTGTCAGAATGTCTTGTAGGATGCACCCTTCCAGCATGACGCCCTGACTGGCTGAACAGCGATGTAGCTGCACAGCCATTCTTGCTCACAAACACAGCATGATTGCGGTCAGCAAACACAGCATGATTGCGGTCAGCAAACACAGCATGATTGCGGTCAGCAACACCTCACAAGAGACCATGTGTCTGTGCCACAGCATGACTTGTACACGCGGGCTGTGGTGGACCTTGACGTGCTCAGCCACATCTTCATCAATCAAACAGTACAAGATGTTCAGCCACAGCATGGCAAAATCCAGTTGCATCAGAAGTGCCTTGTCCAAGATTCTCAGCAGCGCTGTCAAGTTGCAGCATCATGGCTGAATGGAAAGGCAGGTGGTTCATGAGGCAGGAGGTCCAGGGCGTGCATGTAAATAGGAAAGGCATGCAGGCATGGCAGGGAAAGATGAGGTGGCATACCCATGGTTGAGGTCAGAGGAGTGGGGCTGGCCCTCAATCTTGGTGGCCCCCAGCCCCAGGAAGTAAATATCCTGCTGGTTTAAGATCTCACTCTGCTCATATCCTGTCAAGACATGGCTGTGAGCCTTCAGAGCCTGGGAGGGGGTCAGGGGGGTGGCACTGCTGCTGCTGGGATCTGCCACTGGGGTAGCTGTTGGCCTTGTACTGTCCCTACAGGACCATGTGCAACATGGCAACGGCTTCATGCTACAATCTGCTCGTAGTCTGACTAAGGGCTTGATGGTGGTAGGATTGGTGAAGCACATATGGATATGACAGCAACCTAGTTGAGCACAGCCACAGTGAGGGATTATTGCTACCACATTACATGCTTACAGATGGCACAATCACACATCCATTCACAAGCCTAGCAAGCCAACCTTGAAGTGGTTGTACCACTTGAAGAAGTGTATGACGGCTGAATCTGCTGAAGCTGCTGATGGCTGCCAGCATGGTGACTACTTGGTGGCTGACCCCTCCAAGTTAGACTGCCACCCCCCTGCTGGCCCTGCTGGACATGGCTGCCATACTCAGCGGTATGCTGAGGTGCTGCACGTGCACTCAGACCCTCCAAAGGTGCCGGCTTGATGTACAGTCTAGGGCTAAACAACTGTGGCTGCTGCTGCTGCAGTCTCAGGTGAGGAATTGCTGGCCTGCTTGCTGCAGATGCTGCATGTGCAGCGGGCTGACTCATGCTGCTCATGTTACTGTGCAGGTTGCTGCCTGTGCAATCCTTGCTGGGACTACGATGAGCCTGCCTGGGACTGGTGCCTGAAGCAGGCGTCTGTCCATGCAGGCCTGCGTGCAGGTTGCCTTTGCTTCTTGGGGAGTACAGGCTGATGCCGTTTCGCTGCAGATGCTGTTGCTGCAGGCTGCCCATAAAACGTGCTTGTGGCAGGATGAGGCCTGGCGCATTGCCTGAGCCAACTGGTAGGTTGCCATTGTTCCTGCGCGAGCTCAAAGGCGCTCTGTACACTGGGCTCCTGGGGCTGAAAATGTCTGTCTTTGACTTGGTTGCTGAGCTGTTATCATGCGCTTGCAATTTTTCCTTGACCTGCAGGCAGTGCTTGCCGAATTGTAGCTGCACCCTTACAACAACTAGCCACAACACTGTTGTGAGAGGAAGCAAACCTTGTGCAGATCCAGTGTCGGCAGCACCGTAGCGGCCAGCTGGTTTCCTTGCTCAGCACCCATCTGCTCTACTGATCTCGCATAATCACGTGCTCTTCTACCCAAAAACTCAACAGGTGCCTCACACTAAGCGTGAACTATATTTAGCAGCAGCCAGCTAGTAACAGGGTTGTGAGGATACGAGCGACATGCTGACTTTGCATTCTGCTGTGCAAATCCCTCAGGAGTCTCAACAACAGCTCACTGTCACGTCGGGCTCAAATCAGGGTGAACAAGAGCCGGATGTTGGTTGCGACGCTGACTTATGACAGAGTGCCCTGCATAAGAGATACCATGTTTTGCGGCCAATACTGATTGTGGACAGTAGAGTAATCATGCCAACTTATGCTGGCAAATGCAGCCGAGCGCCATGACGTACGACAAGTTGTACGATTGTCAAGCGTGTGACGTTTGGGATGCCTTGCTGATATGACTAATCCCTTGCTGATATGACTAATATGATGACTATATTCGTTCCCAAAGTGTGAGCCTTGACGCTGCGACCTGCACTTGGAGCCACGGCTGAGCTGAAGCCTGTCTTTGTGGAGCTAAGCTCGGCGTCGCTCGAGTTCCAGCTAGCAACCAAAGTCAAGACGCTGCAGCAGTCTGCCCCATTGTGGTGGTCTCCGACTGACACATCGCTTTGTTTGTATCCACTTGACCACCAGCATAGGTGACGAGGATTGATGCTTCTAAACGCGCAACAAGATTCATCGACTGGAAATGATGTCTTCGTCCATTTCTATATTGCCTTGCGAAGTATTTTCACAGGGGTTTTCTGCAAGTCAGATGTTACAAACCTGGCTGATACCGAGGATCACATTCTTGATCAGCAACAACATCAAAACACATCAACCGAAAGGCAAAACAAATGCTTGAGACTGACCGCACCAAAACTTGCCGTGGACCATCCATTTGTATCATGGCTGCGCTATACCGCAGCCAAATAGCATGGCAACAGCCAAACATGACTCAAAAGGGGTATAGACATTGCATCTTTCATCCAGATAGTGCTGATAAAGAAGCACCTTGAGACAATCTCTCAAGGACAATTGAGATGTGCTTCTTGAGCTTGGGAACATCACAAGCCTGTGCCAGTGCCACTGTCTGAACAGACCTCTCATGCTGATTTCTGGCTAGCTGGCCGGCTAACAGTTGAGTCATGCCAGCCTCTGTCAGCTCTTCCCAACCAACAGAGCCACCATCAGATATCTGCACACGTACCAGAGATCATAAAAGGTTGCCAATTGCCAACCAGATGCACTCACATGCACTGCAGTGCAAAGCAGAATGTTGAAGGCAAAGAGGAGCTGTAAGCTAGCCCACAATGGTCTTGTATTCCAGATCCCTAGTCGGTCATATCTCTGGCCATGTATGTTATCATTGGTACGCTGACTGCCAAAGCAGGACCTCATACTGGGAGCTGCTCAGAACTGTATCTAGGGGAAGATATGTATGTATGAATGAAAGAAGAAAAGCGTGAATGAATGCAGCTGCGTCTGAGACCCTAGTCAGCGACAAACAGAATGTCTTAATGAACAAATGCCAGATCCAATGCAAATCTACAGTGCACACCCAAGTACAAGCTCAACTGATTGTACACATGCACAAAGTGCAAGTTCCTAAAAGGTTGCCATGTACCTGTGGGGATAAGTGTGCTGTGAGCACATTCACGTCCTCCAAAGACATGCCAAAGCTGTATCTGGCCAACTGCAAGATAAGCTGTACAGTGGCAGCAAGCTGTAAGCTCGCCGTCTCCACCTCCACTTGTTGCTGCTCCTGCTCGCTACCTGTGACAGCAAAGATGCTGCTGTGGACTTGACATTGCATTGACATGAAAGCGGAGGTAAGCACCTGTGCACGCGTGATGACATTCCAGAAGCTGTTTTAATCATGCTGCGCTTGTGCCCTGTTGTGGACATACATCAACGTGCAGGTTATAAGTGCAGCAATTTTGGCAAAATAGACTGTCTTTGCTGTGGAACACGTACACGTACTGTGGCATGGAGGGTGATACTGGCCAGGACCATGACTGACAGTCAAGTAAAAGTAGGCAACAGGGTCAACCACGTGGAAAGAAGTGTATGCAAGGAATGAAAGAATGAATGTGTAAACAAATGCATGAAGGAATGAAGAAGTAAATGACAGTAAAACAAATTGGCAAGCAGTCATTCACAAGTGACTGCAGATGTAGCCACCAAGCCAATGTTGCAACAAGGGTGATGAACAGCAAAAGTTTTGCAGGTTAGGCTAACTGACGCATTTTTAGCCGTTGGAAAAAGAGATACTGCTCCAGGCAGACCAGGCATGCCAGTGCAGCCTTGACACATGAGTTGACCACAAATCTGGCCAGTGTGTAATCAACAGAACTTATCAAGTAATGCTCCATGAGGCCATGCAGCCTTGAAGGCAGGTCAGGGCAAGCTGATCAGCATCAAGAGTTCACCAAGGTCTATTAGTTGGTCGAAAGTCTCTGCCAGCAGCAGCTCCAGGTGGGCTAAGCTGCCAGGCTGCCGGTCCTTGAAACGCATGAGCAGTCGCTTCTGCACTGCCCGCTGCTGCTGCGCCCGGTCTGAGAGGGCAGCCTGACTTGCAGCCACAGCCTGGCGGGCCTGCCAGTGCTTCTCTATGCTTGCCCACAGCTCCTCCAAAGGCACTGCCTCCTGCAACATGACCATCTTGCATCCGGGAATCTTGCTCAGACTGTTTGTAAGTCCACAGGAATCAAAAGCAAATGCACCCATGTGAGCATACACTGCTGCAAAGTGAATGATCATCGTGCAATTGTGCACGTCTCTAGCAGGCATGTTTAGTCTAGGACTGTCCAGGCTTGGCAATACTGTGCTGGGAAAGCAGGAATTTGACCTTGAATGTGATAGCAAAATCCTGCTGGGAGCCTGCACGCTCTTGCTCGGACGACTCTGCTGTGGTGAAGAAGTGTCTCAGCCGCTGACAGAGCTCCTGCATATCAGGCACATGAGCAATACCATGGTACACAATGTAAAGTGCTTAGAATCATATGTGCTTGTCAAATGAGCACCTGCAGCCAGTATGCATCTGCATCCTTTGTGAATGCAAGGATTGAGGGTTGCTCACAGGCACCTTGCAAAAGACAGCTTGCTGTGTCAACACTGTCAGAAGCTGCATACATGCACTGTGACGATCTTGCGAGAGGTACTTTTTCCAGCATCAATCATTGTGTTGCCGTCATACCTGTACAATAAGCCACATTGCTTCAAAGCTGTCAGACTGTATCCTGTAGCGGCCAGCAGACTTGGATACCAAGATGGTCACAACTGGGCCCCGCATATACTTGAAGCTCATGACATTGGCATATTGACCAGGCTGTTGCAAATCCATCTGCAACACGTACCATGATGTTCCATGAGTGTAATGACTTCTGCAAGCAAAGCCATACAGTACATCCCAAAAAAGTGCAGGCATCATTTTGCATGCTGTGTTGATGCATGTGAACAACTGCCCAACCAGCCATGCATCTGTGTCACATCCAGCAAGGTACAGTGCGCAGACTGGCATTCAGAACATTCGTGATCATGGCAGTGTAGTGCAGTCATCTTTACTTTGATTTGGGTAAGTACGGCTTTTGGTACCAGGTGCCATTGAGCTATCCCAGAGACTACACCTGAGCTTGTGCCACCATGTCCTGAAACAGATCCACTAACTGTGGTGGGGGCCGATTGGTGTCTAGCGTCACTTTGAATACAGCCGCTTGCTGAGGAGCTACCAGCTGGCAAAATAGACTCAGTGGCAGTGCTACCTGCAGCACATCCCCCCTTGCATCTCCAAGAACAAGAAAAACAGGCAGGGCAGGCACTGGTTCAAGTTCCATACTGTGGGTACATATCTGTACTAAGGATGTGAGGGCTTGCCTTGGTACTTGTGGTGCGTGGCTCCCCAGATGAAGATGTGTAGGTGGCCACAGCTGTGAGCGTGTTGTCTGAGGGAACACCACTGCCTCTGGCTTGAAGGCGCACAATGACTGCGCTGCTATCTGTACTGCTGACATGAGGCACTGTGATGCAATCCTGCATCAGCCAGCACCGTGCTAAGCATGTGCACATATTTCCAATCCAAAACGTAAGCAAGGGATGTCTGATGAGCAACATCCAGCTCCACAGAAAGGTGAGCCAATTGAGAGGCAAGAGCAATCATGCAGCTACTAACGCTTGTCCAGAGCAGACTCACAAGAGGCACACAGGAAGGCCACTTGCAAAATAGGATGAGATCTGCGCATCAAGCTGCCCAACAAGAGATCTTCACAGGTCTGCCAAAAAAAGTTTCTGCCAGTGAAGTTGCGAATTTTCCAATGTCAGCAGTGTTGGCAAGTATTGAAATGCATGCTTGTCAGACCTGATCCAGATGCAGGCCTGGCGGGGCATCCAGAGATAGAGTGACATCCGTGAGCGAGGCAACACCAGAGTGGCGCAAGTACAGGTGCACTGTGACAGCTCTGAAAGCACTGCCTGAAAGCATGTCTTGTGGCAGATCCTCACTCCTGTCCAGCAATGATGGAACCTGTGCAGTCAAAGCAAAGTCTGTGCATAGCTGTGATTGCAAGGAAGCACCAGAGTGAAGGCAAATGTATCATGCACAGCTTGAGAGGCATCTGACAGCACACGTACTGTTTGATACCTCAGCATGAAGGGACCAGAACAGACCAGAGCCCATGCATGTGCAAGAGCCTGCTGAGCTGTTGGCCTAAGAGTCAAAATGACTGTGGACGGCAAGGTGTGTGTGGTCATGTCGGGAGCCTGTAGGCAAATGACACACACCTGGGCCGTGATGAGAAGTTGCTCTTGAGGGACCACTGCTTCACTGGGAGCGCCAAGAGCTTGTATATGACTGGCCAGCTCTCTGTACTCACTGTCCAGAGCTGCAAAGTCTACCTCGGCGCTGTGCCTTACGTCCACTGACTGCATGGGAGGATCAGTGCCCATGTAGCTCAGGACCAGCGTCCCAGCATCATCCAGAGTCAACACCAGTCCTTCACAACATCCATGTCACAAGTTACATTCATGTCCCATGTTTGTGTTGCGCGCAGACAGCATCACATGTCTACAATAGACTCACAATGGTGCATTGTCAAAAGCTTGCAGCTCTGTCTACAGTCAGACCAGATTGCTTTTGCTGGTCACTGGTTGGCATGTAAGTCCAGCGTTTGCGCATACCTTGAAGGCCTGCAAAGGTGGCCACTTTGACTGCCACTGGGCAGGTGTCACCCTTTGCAGCCCACACCAGCCTCTTGTGACTGTAAACCATCATCTGACCTGTGGCTGCTGCAACCAACAAGTTGTTCCTGTTACCTGACACCTGCATTGCTGACAGCAATCATGCCTGCATGCTCACCAATGCCAGCAATGTTGAGCTGCTGGCAGGCAACGTGCACATTACATTTGGGTGAATGAGCCACTGATATGCAAACCTGTGCTGTGTGGCATCAGCGCATGATGATGATCATGTGGGCAAATGCAGGCCAATATGACTGGCATAACTGCTTGCTATATGTACATGACTGGTGCTTGGAATCTATCACAGTCTTTGCTGCAAACAGTATGTACAGCTGCCATTGCACTTACATTGTACATGGTGAAAGCCACTGGTTGGTAGTCAAAACGCTTCTGCAAGCACAGCTGGCCTTGTGAGTTCAGTATGACCAGAGTGTGCTCCCCCAGCAGAACAATGTCTGATTCTTCACTTCCTGCGCACATCTGGAACGCTGCTTTTGCTATCACATTGGAATCAAGACAGCTGCACATTGTGATGCCTCAGGTTGGGCAAACGGTGGCTGGTGTATCCATACAAAACCCACCCAGCTGTTACACCTTTCAATGTGGTACAAGCAAAGCCTGTCTCCCAAGCTTTCAAGACATTGTGTGCAACAGACTGTAAAGCAGCATTTTGCATGCGTGACAATTTGCTTCTGGTAAGCTGGAGGAGGTGGTAACGATTGTGGTTGGCACCACTAGCAGAGGCAACTGCTCACCAGTAAAACTGCTAATCTGAATGTCCCAAGCCATTTCTCCAAAGACCCATTTCCACTCAGTATGCAGCTGCTTGCCCTTGCTGTTGGTGTCTGTCCCTGGCAAAGGCAAGAGACGCATAACACTTTTTGCTGTGCAGGTGCAATGCTTGGCCACCATGCTTGCAACACAAAATGTAGTGGACACATATATGAAACTCAAGAGCAGAAACAGTAGTGGCACCTGTTGTCTTTGTTGCAGCTGCCTGTGCTGCAGCAAGTGTCTGATACTTGTAGCACTCCACCTCATAAGCACTAGAGCATGTAATGATGCAGTCAAGGGCCTGACTGTAACACAGAGGGCCTGGTAACAAGAATTGTGGCAGGAAGCGTGAGAATGCCAAGGTCTCCCTTTCATAGAAGCTCAGCTGACCGTCCATGGACTGCACACATATCTGAAGTGCACCTGCAGAACGATGCATGGCTCAAGAGTTGCAGATTTCCGCTCGAACTGCCAGCAGAACGGTTGGTGCAGAATGATGTGTGGCACCTTTACAACCCCCAAAGTTGCCACAGACCATGTTGGCAGCAGAACGATCTAGCACTTGCTCTGATAGCTTGTTCAACTGCAGTCCAGCAATGCCCTGACTGCTGTCCAGGCTGCTCAGATTATATGTGACCAACTTGCGTGGGTGCAAAACAGCCAGCTGATGGCCACCAAGCCTGTGAGACAAAGAGACTCAACACCCAAGTAGTGCTAGTTTTATTTTGCAGAACTGCGCGACTCACAAGCAACTGTATAGTGCTCACGATGTAAAGGTGCCGAGCTCAAGCTGAAGGATAGGGGCCGAAAGTTGAACTTCCAGCAACAGGTCTTCAATACTGAAGCCCTGCCCATGGGGCTGGTATACGCGCAGTACACCTTGCAAGCTGCCAGTAATTATATTGCCTGTACAGCAACTCCAAGTTGCTTCAAACGGCAGAGTGCAAGTCGCTGTGCTCAAGTCAACGACACAGTGCATGCTGCCTTCTCATCCAACGTACGTCATCCGCAATTTCAAAAGACCAAGTAGCACCTTGTTCGCTTGAGCTGCTGTCTATGCTGCCGATCACAAGTGATCGTGTCTCGTACTCCTCTCCATGACCGCAGCTAGTGCTCCACCATTCCCGGGCTTTGTACAGCGACATGCAGGATAGCACGACCCCGAGTCCGCTCACTTATCACCCAAACAGCATGTCAAAACAGCATGCACCGGATGCATGGCCACATTCAGCATTTGGACTTTGGCCGATTCATTCAGCGTGAGGGCCAGTAACAGCGCCCTTCAGGCTCGCCCTGGTCCTATCCCTGATCAATGATTGACACCGGTGGTACCAGTGCTCCAGCCCTGGCTTCAGCCACTCGCATGCGCACTTATCTGATTTGCCCTCTGTTCAGGCTGCCAGACGGTTCAGGTCAAATCATCAGTAGTTGCTTACACTGTCTAAATGCGCACATCATTGTCATCTAGATCTACCTGTCGCAGTGTGCTTTCAAGCCAGGATGTCTGATGAGTCACAACTGGCTCCACACACCAAACTGTAAGGTGTAAATTGAATACAGTGTTTGGGATCAGGGTGCCAACTGCGGCAAGCCAAAATCCCTGAACCCTAAAGAACCCTAAACCCTTGCCTGCATCTCCACGTGGTTCTATCAGTAATGACGGATTACAGTTTCAGTCTGATCTACGAGCTACGAGACACACACTTTCTGGCTGCAACTGCGCAGCGTTGTGTTTGTCCGTCTTGGAGTCTTTACATCTTGACAGGTCTGGAAGAGCGGGACGCTCAAAACTTGTAGCTTGCGCATGAGAGAAGTGACAGGCCGCCGGGGCCTCGTTGCGAACTTCAAATTGCACAAGACAGTTGTGGGCAGTCACCGCTGTTGTCAAGGTCGAATAAGGCTCAAGCGTCAGGGTACCACAGCTTTGCGTTGCACTGCGTATCGCAGCGGTCCTGAGGACGCAGCTGAGACTACACAGGAACCGGGTCAAGCTCGCAGCAGACTCTTGACTGATAAGAAGTCCCTACTGCAGTCACACAAACAACCTCGGAGCAGCCGGCTCATCCGTCGCACCGAAGCTCCGCCAAAGACCGAAGCTCCCTCTGAGACTCAGCAACCCCCCAGCAGGCTACTGCAACGTAGTCCTTCTATCAAGACAGCCACACAGGGTTTGTCAAGGTCCACTGACACCCTCAGGAAGTCGCGTGCGGGGGCTGACACAGCAGGCAAGCCAGCAAAGCAATCAAATGATAGGGTGAAGCAACGTAATGATTCACAGAATGGCTCTACAAACAAGCGATTCAGTCAAGAGGCTGGGAAATTGTCAAAGAAGGATTGGCAGGTACAACACTGCATGTAGCCAGCCTGGTTGCAGTAGTACTGCATTTTAGCTGAGTGTATGATGTAGTCTGTTCCATGCATTATTGCATTGTTGATGTTGCAGGTCACCACAGATTGGCTTACTACTGACATGCAAGAAGGCCTGCTAGATGGGCGCATCTGGAAGGAACTTGTTGCAGACTGTGGATTGGACCCATGTGAACGTCCACAGGTATGCTTGGCACACTTTTGAATGGTTTATAGAAGACTATGGTGTGTGACTGGCATTCATGCATGTTGTTAGAGCTACTCATGTATTGCTGCAAGATGTGTAGCATTCTGCTAGGAGGTCTATCATTCGCAGCAGCCTGAGAAAAGCATTGCCTTGTCACCTGACATTGACCATGTTTTTGCATTGCTTAGTGCAAGACAATCAGCTGCAAGATGTACATTTGCTGCCAGGGCCTGCTGATCTGCAGAGCATGTGACTGAGGGTCTTGTTGATGTTGCAGGCCACTTTGTTTCACCAGTTGGGTATGTCTAAGGCAGACTTTACAAAACTAGTGACATCGCGCCGCAGCAATGGTCTGCTTCAGCTGCGAGTGCCCACCATACGCAATAAGCTGCACTTCTTCAAGGATGAGATTGGGCTGAGTGATGAGGAGATGCGCAAGCTGCTGGTCAAGTGCCCACGCATCATGGAGCATAAGCTGGAAAGCACAATGCGGCCGCATCTGGAGTTCCTGCAGCTGCATGGCGTCCAGAAGGAGGACCTGGGAAAGGTCAGCCACTCTTGCTCCTCATGTCGCCTCTGCATGGCATCTGTCGTGCTTTGGGCGCCAGTCTGCATCCTTTGTTCTGGTAGGACCTTTGCTTGCCTGTAGCAAGTGTGTCAGCTGTCAACGGGGTTCCCCTGTATCCAAGACTTTACATCCTGCCATTCAATTTGCAGTAGAAGCCAGTAGCTGTCAGCGTGCTTGCTGATGTTGATGCTACTGAGGTGCACACCCCCTTGCCACTGCCACTGCTGCTGAGTGGTCCCCTTGTGTAACGAGTGACTGAATGCTGCTTCATGCTGCTAGGTCGTCCAGAGCGCGCCGCAGACCTTTCAGTTGAGTATACAAGACACGCTGCAGCCACGCATTGTCTTCCTCACAGATCACTTGGGCATCTCCGCTGAGGGTGTTGCCAAGATCCTAGTCAGGTAGCGTACAATGCAGCTTCATTGTTTTTGCTGCCTGTCTGCTGTTTTGCCACATACTGTCACAGTTCAACTGTGACTTGTCTGACAGCAGTTGGCTGCCAAGCGAGCATGCAGAGTCGCACCTTGCAATGGTTTGGAGTAGTCATTCGTCGTAACTGCTGCAGATGGTTGACATGTTGAGCTGTTCATTGCAGGCAGCCAAGCGTGCTTACCTACAGCACAAAGTTCATGCAGGAGAGAGTGGACTTCCTGACAGGCAGTGGCATGCCGCTGGAGAATGTAGCCAAGGCTATTGTCTCTCATCCTCAGGTCAACATTTGTCTCATCCTGCTGTCATCACACATGGCCCCATAGGGCCTGCCTGCCCAGCACGCTCACGTGAGCCATATGCCACTGTCATCACACTACACAACTGGGGACCCGTCTGTACGCAAGGCAGTGTGGTTGCAACAGCTAGCTGCGCATACAGGCACATATGCTGCTGTTAGCCTGTACAGTTCAGCAAGGTGGCTATGGCCATGATTATGTCCAGCGACTTCCTAGCTGTGCGCAGGTACTGCATTACAATGTAGACAGCATGCAAGAGAAGCTACAGTACTTGAAGGAGATTGGCATGGGCAAGCAGCAGGTGGCTCACAGCATCTCGCGACTGCCCCAGCTGCTAGCACTGGATGTACGCCACAACATGAGGCCCAAGTACAACTATCTGCAGTCTCAGATGGGCGGCGATGTTCAGACGCTGTGCAGCTACCCAGCCTTCTTCTCCCTGTCACTGCCCCAAAGGTATGCAAGGCTGTGCTCACAGGTCAACATTTGCATGCCATGCTTCATGCAGATGGGCCCTAGACACAACAGGTTGCGCACCTTGTTGGATGTGCTCACCATGTCAGACATGCATTCACATAAGTTGGCATCGTCATGCTGTGGTATACTTCACCACAAGAAGAGGAGCCAATTGATGAATTTGTTGTCGTTGTGAAGAGGATCTAGTTTGTTATTGTTGGCATGCAGGATCATCCCTCGGCACAGATATCTCCAGATGGTACGAGCAGAGCCCGTAAACCCATTTCCAATGGGATATCTGAAAATGTCAGATGTGAAGTTTGCTTCCATTGTGGCAAACACATCCTTGCCCAGATTTGAGAGCTTCAGAGCAGACCTGTTGAGTGGTCACAAACTCATGAGCTGACACCCAGAGTGTCCTTAAGTCAACAGTTGCAAATGCAAGCAGATCTGTCCAGACCTGCATTTATGTTTGCAAATAAGCTTGCGAGCAAGCTTGCAGAATTTGTTCTTAGCAGAAAACCTGCAGCAGCGCCCTTTACCAATTTTTGCGCTGACTGGCTGCATTGTACACTATACTCTGTATGGATATTGGTTTCTGCTAAGTACCATAGACATTAATTAGTATAGTTGCCTTCACGCAGGCTTTCTTAGGGAATCGCAGCCTGCAGTTTTGAGATATCAGGAACATCAAACCCAGACTTGTTAAGCACACATACATCATGCGCAGCAGCAACCTAAGACTGAGCCTACAGCAACTGGCTATCATGCTGTCAGCTAATGCTTATTGTTGTTGCTGTCCCAATTTACTGCCTGTATCGTCCTAGAGAAATGTCAGGCAGCATTCTGTTGCTTCCTGAAGACTGCGGATTCAAGGTAAGGCTTCGTCTGACTCTTGATGCGTAGGCACACCTTGGTGAGGTGGCATCTAAAAAGCCCCCCACATTTCGACATTTAGGTGTGATGACAACTGCGTCGTTAAGACACTTGGTGCTGACAGGTAGCAACTTGGCAACTGGCTGTGGCTTTTGTACTACTGCTGGCTTGATATCTGCACATTGCAGCACAGGAGTCATATAATTTGCATGAACTCTATCTGCAGGGTGGCCGGGTCATTTGACACAACATACCACATGTATAATACAGAGCTGCAAAGCAAAAGCATATCCACCAGAAACTGTGAGTTGCGCATATATGGCACTGAGACAACTTTGTCAAAACAGAAAGCCGCTGCGTTGATGTTTGACAGCAATTCTGTGCGTGATTGCATCACTGCATGGAGAGCCATATAGGCGGCGGTTCATGCAACAGCAGTCTGCGTGAGCCACACCACATTTGCCATAGTGTGTGGCAGCCCAACTCATTTGTTGGTCTACATCACACTCATCTAGAAGAGTTTTGGCAGCACGTACCAGGCTGGGTCCTGAGGAAGGCTGCAACTAGGGCTGGGGACGCGTTCAGGCTCATCAGACTGCTCACCATGGCACTTGCTGAAGCAGCTGCCTGAGAGGAAGAAGAAGACGGGGAGTCCTCTGAGGGACCGCTACTCACCTGAAGAACCTGCGACATGACCATTCAAACTGTTGGCTGTAGGATCAGATCTGGTCATAGTGCCTGACACTGCTGATGTGCATGCAAGCAAAGTGTGGCTTTGCAAGGCAGTCATTATAAAGAGCTGTATATGGCGAGCATGACAGATGTTAGTGCTGGGAAAGGCTTGCTTGTGCCCTCACAGCATGCCTTCCAATGCACTCTGCGTATGCCAGGCATGATGATGATCAGGTTTTGCCCCTTTGACTTGCTGATTGTGAAAGGCATTTTGGATTCACACTCGAGTCAATGAGTAGCCTGTATCCGTCTGCATTGCGTGCCTGATGAGAAGGCCATGCTATGCATTGGTCCAACACACACAGATTGCAAAATATAGTCCACTTAACAGGTTGGCTTGAACATGTCAGCACATGAGTGCAAGCAGCTATGCTTGCCAGGCATCATCTTCTGGACAACTTGAGCTCTGAAGCACAGCAGGCCTTGACAAGCAACATGTTGAATGGAAAGGCAGCAGGTGGCATGTGCGCACCTGGGGAATCCCTCTCTTGCTGCTGATAGACTTTGCCTGCAAGAGAGTGCGATCATCGGGTGCAGCACCCCCCCGGCTCACCCCCCCCTTCACACTACTCTGCCCACTGGCTGGACTTGCCGCACTGCTGCAACTACTGCTGCTGTGGGTGCTGCTAGCATCCTCTGTTGCTCTTCTGCTGGCGCCATACATGCTGACCATAGATGGTCTGGTGGGGCTGGAATTGGTGCGCTGAAATACTGCATGAGGTGACGCAGCTGTCATGGATTGAGTCCGTGTGTATCTGCCTGCACTGCCTGCACTGCTGAGGTTGCCTGAGTAGGCTTGGATGGTGCTCTGCATCCTCAACTTCAACCTCTGCAGCCTTTCATCTGCATTTAGCACCCTCTCTTTGGGACCATCAGAGTCCATGGTCATGTGAGCGCCTTTACCCAGTGACTTGATGGGCTGAGAGCTAGAGGGTGTAAACATAGATGAGTTTGAGGCACTCCTGAAGGGAGCAGGAGGGGCTTCAGCTGGGGCCTCATTGACTGCTGACACCCCCTGGCCCATGCTTGCACCCCCCTGAGCTGTGCTCAGGGGTCCAGCCTGCTGTGAGGCTGAGTCAGACGAGTCTTCAGGGATGCGAGGCATGGGTTGAGGTCTGGGCTTGGGGATGGATATTTGGGTACCGTGTAACACCAAGGGATTACTCATGACTTGGCAGCCCCCACAATCCCCAACAGGCTCGCCCCTACATCACATGGGACTTGTTTGATTGTGACTGTGCGTGTGTTGTGACCAGCATGCTCATGTGTCTATGCTTTCAAGCAGGACAGCAGCTCAGTAGCTTCATGCATACGCTTGCACAGTGATTGGCATGTTTGCCACGCTCTCAGCATCAAGTATGTGAAGACGCCCATCAGATACAATCACCCTACAGCTGCCACATCGAACATGAACATGATGCAGGGCATTCCTGACAGCAGCCAGTGGTGCCAAACTGCTACTTTCTGCTGCGGTATCATGCTACAAGTCCTGAAACCAGCTTTGCAGCAATGCAGTGCATGACAGCAAGAGCCAAAATAAGGGCAGGCACAAGGGCGCACACCTGTAGATGAGGTCCCATTTGCCCACATCAACATCTCCCAGCCCATCTTTCCAAGCCTGAGCTGTGCTGGACAGTTGCAAGGGCCCCTCCACCTGCCCTACAACCCGACTATGGCCCCTGCCTTGCCCCCTCTTGCCCTCTCTGGTTGACTCGCTGCTGCCAGGCCTGCACGCCTCTGCCCCTGCCCCTGCTGCTTCTACATTGCTGGAACTGCCCTCTTGGCTGCCTTCAGCCTCTGGGCATTCACAAGCAGGCACAGTCAACTGGCTTGTAAGAGCTGGTTTTTTTTCTAATTTGGAAACTCTATTTATCAACAAAAAAATTATTCAGCCTGATTGAATGTCGTGATTGCAGCATGTGTCTGCTTGGTGGTGAAAGATCTGATGCAGGCAGCGTCACTAGACTTGCTTGCATGCCTCACAAACATCACTTCAAGGCTTATTTATTTGATTGGCAGCATGCTTGGGTCACCAGGAAGCCTGCTCTGCCTGATGCAAGCTGATGACAGCCAATTTTGTGGCAAAGTACAGCTGCAGTGTAGCTTTCAGGCTCACCTGGTGCTTCTGCCTTGAGGGCAGTTGCTGCACTATCCTGTGCAGCTGCAGCAAATGTGGCCACCGGCCCTGCAGCCATGTCAGCCTCAACCCAGCCCACAGACCCCTCTGGCCTGGAGCTGTGGGGCCTTTGTAGCCCTTCACCCAACGTGGCTGTACTCGCCTCGCTGGTCTCAAGCGCCTCAGCAGGCAGAGCTGAGTGTGCAGGGTGGGGTGGTTGGGGTGGAGGTGGGGCCTGGCGCTGGGGGGACCTGTTGCGCCGTTTCTCAGGAAGGTCCACCACCACCTGTACTGCAGCAGCACACATGCTGACCACTCCATGTGTGTCTTGCAGAGTACTAACCTAGTACTAAGAAAGTGGTAAGGAAACAACCCCTGGGCAGGAAACATCCTACTCAAACTCCTACCTCTTGCAAGCCGGTGTACACAGTGACAGCACTCATGAGAAGGTGGTTCCGTGATCAGCAGGCGACAGGGCAGGGGCGAGGCAGGGCAGGGCAGGGCAGGGCAGGGCAGGGCAGGGCAGGGGTGGGGTTTGCCTTGAAGAGGTCGTCCATCATCTGGGCGCAGAGGCGGGCGGTGACGGGGGTGCTGTGCTCCAGGCTGGGGCTGCAGTTCACCTCTATCAGCCACACATTCAGAGCCTGGTCCACCACAAAGTCGTACCCAAACAGCTCATGGCTGTTGGGCCGCGCCTGCAGGCTTTCCTGCACCACCGAACCACCCACATCAAGCCAGCTGCGTTGTTGCCAGGCCTTAAATTGTCAAGATACGCATTGTGTAAAGCATGATCTCACAAGCGTGCTGCAACTAGTATAGTGTCATCCTCTTTCTGCAAATCCTAAGATATTTCTCAAAACTGCACATGCATGTTGTAAAGCATGATCTCACAGGAAAGCATAAGACTAGCTCCCACACATTGTTTACAGATGTACACTGTGAGACAGGCATCTCTGTGCAAAAAGCAAACTTGCTGTATCCAAAAAGCTTGTGTTATGCTTTCGCTCTGCCTGAATGGTGAAATGACTGTTGTTGACTATGAAGTCTGTGGCAGAGCGGGGGGAGGGGGGGGGGGGGGGACAGTGTGGAGGAGGTACCGTAGCGCAGGCCAGGGAGTACTGCACAATGCGCTGCATCTGAGGCTGGATGTGGTTCTGCCACAAGCCCTTCTGGGCACAGCTGGCATCCAGGTGATCTGAGAAGGCTGAGCAGGACCACATGTTCCCCTCTGCCCAGTCACCTGCAGCCTCACACTGTATGTCTACCCACAGCAGTGGACTCCTGATGTTGCGTTTGCACAACAAGACAGCATATAAGATAGCAGCCTACACACAAGTGACACCTGGAGGTTGCTGCTTGCCTTGACCATGACACTTTACAAAAGCACCACATGCCTGACACCATCAGCAGCCAGCAGACTGTGTTCTGAAGCCAGAGCAGAGATACAGTTCCAAGACTCCTGATGCGGTACGATCAGTCCTACAATGCTTTCTGTTTGACCGGTATGCAGTGCAGGAGAGAGGCAGGTGAGTGAGTGAGTGACCTGACTCAAAGTGCAGGCTCTTGCGGGCAATGCAGTTGTTGCTGAGGTGGCTGAAGACATTGGTGAGGTCTGAGAGGGAGTAGTCCTCAGCGCAGAAGCGCAGGTAGCAGTCCTGGTAGAACCAGGCTGTCATGGGAGCACTGTTAGTCACCAACACCCACTGCCTCATGTCAAACTTCCTGCATACCACCTTTCTGTCATGTGACAGCCATGGGAGCCACAAGCATGATATCAAAAATGATGTTGGAGCTTGCAGCTCATGATGAGCTAGTTGCATGCAGGGCCAGTCCTGTCTCTCCAGAGCAGTCTGTTCAGAGCATCCCTGCGCAGTCTGCTGATACAACAGATTTGACAGTGACATAATGCAACGTCTTTGAAAGCAGACCTATAAGCCTAGGGAACTGATCGCTTGCTGTGCGTTGCTGCCTCAACCGCATGCGGTTGTGTCATGTACTGCCTGCAGACATACTGTGGGCCGGCCTAGGGCCAAAATGCAAACCAGGTGACCCATTTGTGTGCATGCATTAGTGTCAGTGGTGTCTTTAAGCCTTGCAACTGCAGTGTTTAAGCCTTGCAATTGCAGCAAGGACAGCATTATGCAACTTCTGGTCTGGCACCCTTTGTGGTCTTGGTGTCAAGACTTGAGCATGGCTGAAGAGTCTGGTGCAACACAGCAGGACTTCCATTGCCAGCATGTGCAGCTGTTAAGATATAAATCCACCTTTGCAGAGGCAGCGCACACATCGCAAGCACCAACAAGGCAATCTACCTTCTATTGATGATGAGGGGCTGCTCAATGTATTTCTGAGCTACCCACATCTGAGAAGTCCCCTCAGCAGCGGCGGCATCCAAATCTGCTTTCTCCTGCACAATTGCAATGTACACTTCTAAGACAACATGTTGTTCAAATCAGCTCTGTGTCTACAAACTTTCTGCAAATCGACCTTCCAAACGACCTGCACATACTCCACTCATGCTCACAGCCTGTCATGGCCTGTTGCGTGCACACAGCTACTGCAAAGTGATTGCAGCAATCAGCTGCTCAAAACACACTGTGTACCTCTGTAGGTTGTTGCTGCTGAAAGGTATCAACAGCATACTCTGGAATATGACGTGGGAAGCGTGATACAGTATTACAGAATGGAATAGATGGTACAGCCGACTGCAATAGCAATGCCAGACCTTGATATCAGCCCAGCTGTTGGTGCAGGAAATGCCGCGTCCCCGGGATTTGCCTCCAGGCTTCAAGATCCAGATGTTGCTGCCACCATCTATGCCGCTTTGCACATGCCACTCAGCCAGCTCAGCCAGAGCTTGAGTTGCCTCAAGCTTGAGTGCCTCTGAGATGGGGTTGGCTCTCCCTGCAAATCCAAAGCATGTGGCCAGACTGCCTCTGTATTTCAATCCTCAGGACATGCACCTTTAGTCCTGGGACTCTGCTTATCAGGCAGATTAATTAGGTCTGCAGCATGATGAGTAGCTCAACGGCGGCATGCATTGTGAGCATGCAGCTGTGTGTACAGACTTGTGCTGGCAACATATTTTGCCATCCTTGTATTGCACTGATATGTGATGGGCAGTCTAGGAGAAGTTGTGAGGCTTGTTGTGCGCAAAGACAGCAAGGTGTAGGGGAGTAACATGGCAGTCCCACCCCATGTAGGGCATGGCAGGGAGGGCACAACAGGGCAGGGCAGGGCAGAGCAGGACAGGGCAGGGCAAGGATGACAGGGCAACTCACCTGAGGATGGCCTAGAGTTTGGGCGGGAAGGGCCTGTGGGGGTGAGCTGACAGTTCTTGAAGCAGGGGCAGGCCAGAAGCATGGCCCACTTGTCTTCTGGCATGACTGGCAGACAGGGCAGAGCCCCATCAGCGGCATCATCATCAATCAGATCCTTCCGAAAGGCTGTCTGCTGGCGGCACACTCTCATTGCCAGCTGCACATGCTCAGCGCTCGGCACTCCCTCATGACTCAGGCCATTGTCTAGCAACAGCCTTCTGAGTATGGATGCAGCAGCACACCACTTGAACTCTGTCTCCAAGGCTTGGAACTCAGCTGGTGTTCCCAGCTTCATGGCACGAGGGAAGAAGGTGCCAACATTGACATCAAAGTACCACCTGATGTGCTGGATGGATTCCAGCAGGCCATATTTGGTTGTCAGGCATGCACCAGCCCCTGAGTAGTGGTTCACTATCTGGTGTCTCAGGAGGGGTGGGTTGTAAATAGAGCGAGTTCTGAGGCACCATTTGAGGTCAAAGAAGGAGCTGTCTGGGCCTGGGTTCTCAACCCACCCCCGCGCCAGCAGTGACGCCCTTACGTCAGGATATACCCCCGTAATCACAAATACCTGCAGCCCATGCAAGGCAGGAGTGTGGACACTCGTGTCGCATCCTAATCAGGCCTACAAAGCTTTGTCGGGTAGAATGCATCTGCATATGGTTGACCTTTGACAACCAAAATGACCTGAGATGCGACTGCTGTTGTAAGCATTGACAACTGCTGAAGCTTATTACACATGCCTTGCTGCAGAGTACAAAGCTGATTGGGTGATGAGAACAGGGAGAGCACCTTGGCATCAGGGGCAATGGAATTCCTTCGGCGCCATCTGGCATAGTCCTCAGTCCATTGACCCCTGTCCTGCATGTGCCGAACATTGGCGTCAGTACCAACAAGACCGCCTGAGGCTGCGTGCCAGCCTCTGCGCAACACTGCTTATTGCATCGCTGCTACAGTTTTATGCGGCGACAGGGCCTATGCTGTGTTGTCAAAGCAAGATTGCATGAGACTGCAGTCATGAAGATGTGTGGCGGCACTAGAAAGTGGGCTATGGTTGACAGTCACCAGGGCTTGGTAGTGTTGGGCTGGCACCTGGAAGCGCTCTGTGGGCACCCTTTGAGGTGACATGTTTTGAGTCTGGCTCAAAGACTGTGCATATGGCTTGCCAACCATGTTCTCTTGCTCCCTGCTGGCAATGGCCGAGACCACTGCCACTGTATTGCTTTGGTCCTGGATGCACAAAGCAGCTTGATGGTGTTGAGCGTCAAACCCAGGACACAAGTACCCGGACCCAGACCCAGACACACAGACCCAGACTTACAAGTATTGCTGTCTGGAATGGGCATAGCTGCTTGTTGCAGAGCTAGAGGCTACAAAGCAATGCGCGGTATGCTTGCAGCAGAGTGGCATTTGAGCTGCAAACTGATTGCCAACCACAGATTTGTATTATCAAAGGCAACAGTATTACCTGCTTGACATTGTTGGCAGCAGATAAACACCGCCTGAGAGGTGACGTGACTTTTGATGTGCTGGAGTGGGCATACGGCATGGTCTCGGAGTGGTCCAAAGTGCGCGGCTTTTCTCCATTTTGGCTTGGTAGAGAGCTGCTCCACTTTTCCTCACGCATTGACAGCACCTTTTCACGCAGCTTTTGCCGCTGCCTTGATTCTGCCAGCACAGCAGCCTCTGCTAAGCTGTGCTCATGCTGGCGCTGCAGCATAAGCTGTTGAATATGCTGCTGGTTCTTCCTGACAAAGTCAGTGGGGCCTGAGCTGGTCATATTGCAAGGCTGGGCTGATGCTAAGCTAAACGTCAGTGCTTCGCATTTGTCTGACCCACAAGAAGGGTCCTAGGTACGCTTGCAGGCGTCCGCACAGCCGCTCATACTGATAGCAAGCACTAGTGCTCAAGGTTACGTTTCATGCTTCTTCTGCCATGCCAAAATAGCAACCAGTCCCTGGTGCTGCACCGCCACGTTTGACTGGTGCTTCAAGGCAAAAGGTGAAAGAAGGTCTACAAAACACACAGCAAAATTGTGTGGCGGGGCCTAAAGCGGCCGCGAGTGTGTGTATGGGATGCCGCCATGCGAGGCTCAACCTGCAGGGGCTTTGCGCTAGACGCTTAATGCAACATAACGGCGCCAAATGCTGTGCACAGACGATAACACCTCCATTAGCTCGTCAGTAACATCAAAAGCCAGGCATGGATGCTCGTCTGCCATCGTTCACGGATAGGTCAAATGATAGGGTGACTAATGGTGAGGACTGAGTATACATCTGTTTCCTGCAAGAAGCTTTGTGCCAGTGCCATGCCAAGAGACTCAGACTGTAACGTCGTGAAACAAGCAGTGTTTACCACCACTAAGGCTGACCAAATCCAAAATTGTGGTAGTGTCATCTGCCAGAATACTCGGAAATCGTGCAGTGCGGGATGTCAGGCAGTGCCGTCTATAGGGTGCACATACAACATGAGACACGGAATAGGTCAGACTTTTTGTCAGTCATGACAACGCTGCTGCCCCAGATAGGCCCTACAGCCATAGAGGTAACCATATACTCAGGAGCATGGCGATGGACTCACTGTCCATTTGAATAATGCTCCTGTCAGAACAAGGGGTGTGCCTGAAAAAAGTGACACAAATGCATTATATAAGTCCTTGTCGCCGCAGATCCTCATATGTCTTCCTGTTGTACACATTGCCCTCTGCATCCTCATACTCCTCGTCCACCTCAATCTTGTGCCCTGGCTTCTCGCGGTCCTGCAGCAGTGATGACCCAATGCGTAATGTGCCCCAGCACATCTCAAAGCAAGAAACCTCTCCAGGCACAACAGCCGTACCTTGCCATACAGCTCACGCAGTCATGTGCTGTAGGTCAGAAACGGCTGCTATCGGGCTTGACCTCTGGAATAATGCCTGACAGCATGCATGCATCTGCATCTGCAGGTGCCATGTGCAGATCTGCACAAGCCTCCAGGCCATTCTCACCTGAATATTCTTCCAGAGCTTCTGTGCATCTGCAACTTTAGTGATCTCATAGAAGTTCTTGGTGTTTGGAATGCCCAAGACACGCATGCTGGCCTGATGCCGATACTCTCTGAAGTGCCGCTCAAAGGCCCTTCTGCCCCAATACGTCGCCCCCCCACAGATCTCACACTGAAACTCCTGGTTCAAACCATGCAGCTTGTACAGCCAGTAGGGGATGGGCTTGCCATCCCAGCCCAAAGGCAGCTTCAAGGGATTGTAAATGAAGTCGTCCTCCTCGTCGCTGTCACTGGCAGCAGCCTCCTGCGCACAGCGGAATATAGTTCAGTGAACTGGATCAGAATCAGTCCAAATCAGAGTATACAAACAGGATGATGGTGATGCGATGATCTGAGGACATGCTATAGGTGTCATAGGTCCTGCAAATCAGGTTCAAAATTGCAGGAGGTGGCAGCCCTGAACCTATCTGAGATCATGAGGGAACAAGCCCAGAGATCATATGCATGCAGCATCTGACATGTGGTTGACCATTGGAATATTATCGCTACATTCAGCCTACCTCCTCAGCTTCCATTTGCTCTGCTTGCAGCTCCTCATATGTGCGGGCCTGCTTCTTCTCTATGTTGCCAACAGTGTCAGTGACCACCTTGCCCAACAGATCTTTATCTTGCAGGAGCAAACGAGTCTTGCATTCCAGCAGCGCAGCTTGCCTGGCAGCTGCCTTCTGCTTTGATGCTTGCTCGCTGTCCCTGGCAGCCTGCATTATTGGTCACGTGTGCAAGACTGCAAAAGCAAGGCTGACAAGCACCACATTTGAATGCAGGCTTGCTTGCTAGACTGAGCTGCTGCAGGTAGCAGAGTCATGAAAATTGAAGTGCTGACGCAACTTGATGATGTTTTGAGTTGCTGACGCAGCATGCACAATGCTGCACCTATTGTGCAAGACTGATGCACACATGACTTCAAAGGTGCTTCAGGTAGTCACTGCCAGCAACCTTCACTTGTCTTTGCATGTTGTGCAGAGTACACTGGCAGAGACACTTCTAAAAATGCAATTGTGAGCAATGTGACTTACGGCAGGCACAACGCCCTTGGCGAAGAGCTTGCGATCCAGCTTCTCCACCGGTGTTGTTTTTGTGAGGATGAGCCTTTCTGCCCTCTGCCGCAGCGTGCCACCGCACTTCAGCCCAAGCTTGGTCAAAGCATCCTTCAATGCATCAGCACCTGCAGCAGAGACACGCTGCATGGGTGTGATTGCATGAGAAGCTTTGCCATCTATACGCTGCATCAGACAGCATCTTACTCACTGCCAGTGCGCTGTATCAGACAGCGTCTTACTCCCTGCCAGTGCACCTATGTGGTGACTGTCACATGGGTGCTGCAGGCCCACACAGACACATATGTGGGTTTAAGAAAGCCACCTGCAGCCTACAGATCCCTTGGGTGGCTGCAATGTGCCATCTCCTGCCTGCTTCTTATGAGTTGATGCAACATGAGTTCCAGGGCATGAGTACCAGCGCAGCATGTGGCCAAGCAGACTCAACAGAGCAGCAGCAGGTTAACCTAAGGACTCCAGCTCATCAACAGTGTCAAAGGCTTGCAGGTCCATGGCGTTGCCCTGGTCTCCTGGCAGCTTGCCGCCGCCTCGATCCTCCCACCCTGGCACCTGACCCTCCTCAAACGCACATTCAAACTCGCCTTCTAGCTTGCTGTACACTTTTGTCAAGCTGCCCAGAGGATTTGTTCGCTCGTAAAACTGCTCAAGGTAGCCAAGCAAGCCTTGCAGGTATTCTCTGCAGCAAACAGCACCAGTCAGCTGAAGAGCGTCACACTCAGGTTAGTCATCTGTGCAGTTGGTGAGGGGCACTATTGTGTGCATGCAGCTCAGGGATGCACAGGTGATACCAATTGCAACTACCAGCAAAAACAATGCTGATAGCAGCTGAGGGCAATGCACAAGGACAGAGCAGAATTGGGTAAGTACCTGTATGGCCGGCTTATACGATGTTGGCGGGGTATCTGTGAGAAGTCAGTGACAGAGGTGACGTAATCCTGGTACTCTTTGGGAGCTTCCTCTTTAGAGTGGCCAAACTTAGAGTTGATGAAAGTGTGGTAATGCTCATGCAGGTCCAAGAAGCGCCCCTGCCCCTCCTCCCCACTGAACTCAACTCGGGGCTCTTCTCGTGATGCCAGCTCATCATTCTCAGCCTGATCAGACCAAACTCGAAACTGATAATCTAAAATGTGATGGAGAGTTCAGACATCATAAGTGCAGTTGCATCTGCTGACCACTGACTGCAATTTGGTGTCACAGAAAGATTTAGCTCACTGGCAGCTTGAATAGCACTGACCTCTGTCACCTCAATTGGCCTGTTGCGATAGTAGTCTTTGAGATCGCGCACCCTGTCGTAGAAGACCTTGAAGTCTCCCTGATCTACTTTGAGGCTAGCAATGTCATCTTTTCGTGAGTCGTCCTCATCCTGGTATATGTCTGCCTACATGATCCAATTTCGGTTGGTAATGTTGTAAGATACATAGGATTCAGGCAACAACAGTGATGTTACGCCATCAGCACAATATTTACAGGGGGCCCTGCATTGTTTCCTGTGACCTGCTCCATGACACCTACATTGCATGTACAGTTACAAGTAGAATTGCCTCACCAGCTTCTTTGCTCGCTCCTGCATGATATCAAGCATATTCCTGACGCGGTGACTTTGTTGCAGGCGCTCCTTATGACCTTTGAGTTCATTTCTGAAGTCTTTGACAATCAGCCTTTCTAGGTGTTCTGCTTCTTCATGGCCAGCTGCAAGACAAGAGACAGTCAGCAGGCGTCTTGGGGTAGGCAGACTCGCGTACTTGCTGCTGCTGTGCGGCGCAGAAGCAAGTGTCGACTTTGCACAGCACCTCTTGTCTGCTCCAGCACGGTTGTGGCCATAACAAGAACTGCCTGTCAAGATGGATAGATTACTGTATGCGCGTGCTGGTGGCTGAGGTTGCTGCGCGAAGTTGCCAAAGCGTGCCCGATCTCCGACAGAGCAAAAGCCGGTCAAAGGCTCGCCTCTCTTATCGCACTCAGCAATATTACGGAGCAGGAGCGGTAAAACCTGGTCTGCGTGTTGTTAACTGCTGAGTCCCGCCTGCGGTCGAATGTTGGTGTTAACAACAAGCGCAGCTGGCTGGGGCAGTGCAGGGCGCCCTCGAGTCCTGTGACCTAACCGCCCTCTTCACCGAATAAGTAAGAGCTTTCGATGTTACGAGGCCGCAGGGCGTCAGCACGGAGAACGAACGCGCAGCAGCGCATTTATGTTGCGTCTCAAGCAGCCTTGTTCCGGAAAAGGATGCGCTGACGGGTTTCCCCACAGTTCATGTCCGATCCAAATAAGTGGGCTGTCTTCTGCTGGCTTTTGGTCGCTCTGCTCCCTGCAACATCATGTGAAGGTGATAAGACCCACAAGTACTAAGTCCCTTGCGTTTTAAAAGCTGCCAGTGCGTGACAGGGCGTCGACGGGTTTTGCTCAACAACGAGACCACGATAAGATGGATGTTTCAGTGTGTCGTTTGCCGCCGATAAGCTGCGTATGGCTTTACATGTGGTATTATACCGGCTGCTCATGATGCAGGCAAACCAAGACACGTGGATGTCCAAAGCGTTAGCGTGGTGTACCTGACTATGGGGGCCCTTTCTGTTACAGACAGTGCTGTCAGCCAGACAAACGCCACGGTGGTCATATCTTGTATAGACAACACAGGCATGTTCAGCTAGTGAGCTGTGCTCTCCAGATCTAAGCATTACAGCTGTCTCACTGACAGCCAAACTGGTCTTGATGCTGCTGCAGGACTGTCATTTTCTAATGTGTCTCTGGGTGTTAATGCTACTGCTGTCTCACTCACAAGTACTTCTGCTTCATTCTCTGTCGATCAGCAAGTTGGATACTTGCAGTACGGCAGAAGCATTGCATGCAGGTTGGTCATCATCCCAATTTTTCAACATCACAGCAGCTGTGCCAAATAACAAAATAACCGCAAACAGTATTTTGGTGCAGTGTGGATGTACAGTACTACGAGTCAGGCAGTGCAAACGTCACTGATGTGTCAGTGCTAGCTGCTGGCAATGCCAGCTGCTGGTATAGTTACAGCTTGTTTGTGACAGCATCAGGTGAGCACACAGAATGTTAAAGCTTGCTGCTGATTGCAACTCACAAAATGCATGCTCATCTGTGCATCTTTCTGCCTTATGTCCACCCAGCGTACATTCCACTCTTCTGACACACGTCAACAAAGCAAGGTCGTCTGATAAAGAGCACTGGGCAACCTTGTTTCGTGCTCCATTCTTCTGGTGTGAAGTTGCAACATTGCTTCAAAGTGGTTTCCAAACCATGTTAGCCCAGATCCAGTGTGCTGCAGGGGGCAGCACAAGTGCAGAATCTTGGACATGCTCCACATCTGGAGTCAGCTATGTCTTGACTTGTACCGCCTGCATAGTTGCATCAACCTCTACTAGCAGCAAGAGCAGTGGCATGAGTGTTGGCCAGATAGAGACTGTGTGCATAGTCGTGGGATGTGAGTCTGCTTTGCTGAGCAGGCACATATCAAACCCCTTGCTTCTTGCTCATGTGCAAAGTTGTCATATGTTTTCCATGTAAGCTGAGGTGCTGTTTGTGCCATTATACCTTCCTGTCACTTTTTGAGCTGTTTGTATTTTGCGCATCTGCCTTGTGCTGTATGTCCTATGCTGCAAGTGTTATTGTTGTTGTATATCACATGCACTGACATGTTGTGTGTTTGCCAGGTAGCTTGGTGGTAGCGCTAGCTGTCATCTGTGGTTGCAGCAGAATCAGCAGCTGGCGCCGCAACGATGCCAGAGATACACGGCATTTGGTGAGACTCATAGCTTGAAAACTGCAACCAAGCCTGGTCATGTCTAGTGTGCAGTAAATTGGGTTGCCTATCATCACTAAGCAAGCAAACTTTGACGCTCCACCTGCATGCAAGCCAGAATCACTTTGTTTGCCATGATGCTGACTACCTTGGTTGTAAGCAGCTGCAGCAGCTCATGCAGACAAGCCATTGAGGCAGGCATGCTTTCTGTGCTCATCAGCTACTAGATGGTGAGCAATGTGTGCCGATGCAGCCAGAGGACGCAGCCAAAGGCGTGAATCTGAGACCTCCTGAATTCTTTGTGGCAAGTTCTGCTAGCCAGAGGAACATAGACAGCCTGGGTGGGGCGGGGTCTGCAGTCAAGCGCACTGTCATACCTCCTGTGGTCGTTGTCAGCTACGGCAGCATGAGCACACCCACTGCTCACCACTTCCACCATGGTGCATATGCTCTGGCACAGCCTGATGCTTTTCAGGTCAGCTATGACAACCCACCTGCAGGTCATGCCCAGAAGCACATTTTCAAGGCTTTGTCTCACCAACCTGGTGGTAATCGTTGTGTGCATAGCCAATGGGTGCCTGGTAATGTTTTGTGGGGCAGCTGTGATGCATAATGAGCAAAATGTTACATGACAACACACTGTCATGGTACTTCACTTGACCATGCATGCCATGCAGAGTGGCACTGGTACGGTGCAAGGGCAGCACAGCCCTCTGCAGCCCTTGCCAGAGGAGCCTCCGTTCTACAGCAGCTCTGGCAATGATCCAGCTGTACATTCCTCTGTCCAATCCTGATTATGTGGTGAGGCCTGAGCAGTCTCAAGGAACCAGCAGCTGCTGTCTTGTCCAACAGTGTGATGCGTGCATGCATTAAAATCACGACTGGTGTAACCAAGCTTGAAGAAGAAAAGCAATCTGTAAGTGCTTGCCTATATTGTATCAGCGCTTTCAAAGTGACGCATGTTTTGCAGAGTGACGAGACACAAACTAGTTTGCATTTTGAGTTGCCCTGAGAATTGGCTCTGCGCGCAGATTGGCTCTTGCATGATGCTCAGATATCTGAAGACCATGTGCGGCTTCCAAGTCATGTTTTGACAGCCCAATATAATACTCAGTTACCTGAGATAGCACTGCCGTCAGGATCCCACCAAAACTTAACTACTGATCTGAGGAGGCATCACAAGCACAGCCACATGCAGAACTTGAAATTGAGTGTGCAGCAAACCAAAAGCCATGAGGGCAAATATTGTCACTCATGCGCTGTATGCTGCTCTCAACTGTCCTGAAATATGGGCGACAAGTACTTTGTTCCTTTCACATTTCTGGTTTTGATTGCTGACGCATTTATACATATTAGCTGTAAGGTTGCTGTTGACTTGTTGCTCTGTTGTCTTTACACCGTACACGCTGCTCTTTTGTTGAGCACTGTTGGTTTGCCTTAACACAGTAATCAAACCTAGTCCTGCTGCCTCTGTTACTGAGATCTGATCACCAGCAGTTGTACATACATGTACTTCTGTGTGCTTCCATGCATGCCGTCAACAGTGAAGTCCACAAGTGCAAGAAAGGAACATCTTTTCAAAGAAGGCCTGCTGCATGCCAGCAGGAGTCAAAGCTGATTCATGGTCTAGCAGCTCACAAGCTAATTTTATAAAACCTGCTGCTTTTGTTAAAGTCATATTGCAGCTGCCATGCTAAGCTGATCTTTTGGCCGGAGCCTGCAAAGAACAAAAAGAGTGAAAGTGCTGTGAGCTTATGATGGAGCTTTGAGTGGCGCCACCATGATGATGTGAGAGAAACATCGGTGTTTGAAAGCAGATCCGCTACGAGCTGGAATTATGTGGTGAACAAGCCATGTTTGCAAGCAAGCATGTGGCTGATGTCTTCGAATCATGCACACAGCATATGAAGGGAGAGCTTACTGGCTGAGTATTGAGCTTGAGGAGGGTGTAGTTAAGTACTGAGGCAAAGGTGACCCAGGCCAGATATGGTAGCTGCAAGTAGCCAGCCAAAGGCTCCACCTTGACAAAGACTCCAATCAAAACAATGACCAGAGCCCACAGGACTGCAGGCAAAGAACTGCTGTCATTCTCTATGTACAACGTGTGGCACAGATCTTGGTCCTGTCTACCAAATGAAGAAGGGATCAGCATGTTGTTCCGGCAACAATTTGGAAAACAGAGACTCCTGATGGATAGTCGGCAACTAATTTGGGACGGTATTGGATTGGGATGCATACCTCCAATGTCAAAGAGTGCAAGGGACATATCATGCTTGAGAAAGAATAGTGGGTTCCAGAACAGGTTGAAGATAAACTGGAACACCCAAAGAGACAAGGCATCCTTCTGAGCAGCCCAGCCTCCATGCTTCCAAACCTGCCATGCTCCAACACCCATAAGGATATACAGCACACTCCAAACAGGGCCAAATAAGAACGCGGGTGGTTGCCAGCTAGGTTTGTGGATGTTTTTGTACCTGCATTCAGATACAAATGTTGAAAAGGTACACATGGTCACAGCGCTCGTCGTCTACAAGTCAAGGTTGAAAAGGATATCCCGAGCAGGCCCGGAGCAGATCGACGGTAGGACTGAAAAGTACATGCTCAGGATCGACGGGCGCTTCTCACCATCCTTTGATCTGCGTTGCAGATAACAAACCGACGATTTGTCCCAGAAATAGAGGGATCAGCAGGAAAGCTGCCTGCACGTGAGCAACACCCATCAGAAGGAGATTTCTGTCGGTGTCGGTTTTGCCAGTGCAAAGCTGTCAACGAAACACATGCAGACATGAACAACGACAGGACCAATAGATCATGTTTGAAGGGAAACACAGACTTACCAGCGCCTTCATGCTTTCAGATTGGTTGGGGTGCCATTGTAGAAGGTCCTGCGCTGCACCGACTGATTGACTTACAGCGCCGTTGACTTGGGATTGCACGGTCATCTTGTATATGTTCTCACGTTGTGATTTCCAGCGGGAGGATGTGGCACACTTTGAAGCTGTGTGGGATCGATGTTGTTTGGGATTCTGAACACAAGACATTCCTTGCAGCTTCGTGGCTTGAGTAGAGAGCACTGAGTCTGAGTCCAAAGAAAGTGAATGCATATCCCAATGCACATGTATTAACGAAATCAATGGTAGCAATCTGTTGCTGGTAGTTTTGTTAAGCTGACCCCTTTAGCGGATCAGCCTGATCCACGGTCAAAATGAAGAAATCTTCTAGCTACAGAACACTGACCGCAATTGGGAGCAAAACATGTCAATATGTGAATCTAGACATCGCAACCTTCATGAACCTGATCAGTCAGCAAAAATCACCTGCTCTCAACAAATCCACAGCTCAAGCTGAATCAACAAATACAAGAGGTGGAAGGATGTATGTCATACATCATATGATACATTGTATGATGTCGGTGGAACTTGTCAGGTTGAATGTGTCCACCACACAGGGTCCTTGCTCAGTCTTCTGAGCATCTTTGCATCAGACGAGTGGGACTCGATGGCCTCTGCCTCCACAATCGCAACAAATTGGTCCAAGCTGATGTAGCCATGCACATCCATTGCATCCAGAATGGTTGCCACGCTGCTGCCTGACATCTCATCACCAAGCTCACGCATGGCCTCTGCGCCGCCACAAACTACGTAAGTACTACAGCTTACAGTTTGTGGTTGCAAGTACACGACCCACTGTGAGTCACCAGCATAACAGCTTTGCCTGAGGGAGCTCTTGCACTGACTGTCAGCGCTCTCATGCAGATGTGACACCAGCGCATGGCTCTGCAGGCACATGCGCAGAACAAGTGCTCAAGCTCGCACCAAAACCTTTTCTTACCTCTGAACTCGCCCACATCCAATTTGCCATTGTTGTCTTTGTCCATAGCATAGAACAGATCCTTGACTCGTTTTCGCCGTTGACTTGTTTCCTGGTCTGAGCTACTAACAGAAGACGTGCTTGTGTCCAGAGACTCCTGCACTTTCTGAGCAGCCTCCTTGACGCCTTGGTCATGATGTGCATTGTCACCTGCAACAGAGTCATACTTGCAATGCGTATTGTTCTTGCTTTTGACACATTGTTCTAGATACTGCCACAAGAGTAGGAAGACACAGCATGTCTATGACACTGCCTGGCATTCTACCATAGTCCCCAAAAACTTTGGGTGAAACAAAGGTGTGCAGCAGCACTTTGATTGATACAAGTCGTTCTGCAGAGCTTGCAGCATAAACAGCGAGACCCTGAGAGCATCAAGCTATGCAGTGGTAACGTCTGGCAGCATTGGTAGAGGGAGAGCAGTTGCCTACCAGATGCTTCCAGCTCCTTGGCAAGGCGCCTCTGATCAGCCTTACTGAGGGACTGAAGTGTTGTGATAAAGTTGACAATGTGACCCTCACCAACCATTGCACGCACAAAGCCTTCAAACTGTTCTAATCGTGCACACTGGGGTTGCGTCAGGCCATCGTTGTTCTCCCATTCTACTTCACACGCCTCTTCAGCCTCATGCTGTAACATGAACACAGTGCTGACATAGCAATTGGATTGAAGGCAGGCATCATTGAGCATGTGATGGTGCAGCTGCAAGCACAGACGATATGTGGTGAAGCCTACATACCCGCTTGTCTTCATAATACTGGTATGCATTCCAGCACTCTTCTGACTCCTCATCATCAGGCAACGCAGAGCAAAAGCCTAAACAGCACAAAGTAAGGATTCAGTCCATACACTATAGGACAGCTGTGTATTGAGCACAATAAGATGCTTATAGACCTTGGGCAAGCTCAGACTGTACTTGACTCATCATGCAGCCCAAGTAAGCACAACTCGATGTTCAACTTTGCTGGAAACAAGTGTTTTTTCTCGCTGCAGCTTAAATTACCTTCCAGGTCATGCTCAGCGACATTTAGGATTTCGTGCTTGCCAGGGCGTTGATCTCTCTCCTCTTGAGTGCTTTGCAATCCACGAAATTTTGCATCTGTGCTTGGTTTGTTGTCCGAATTTTCGGAGTAACACCTGACCTGCATGCAGAGAAGGGTTGAGGACTGCCACGCAAGAGCTGTCTACAAATCAATGCAGCAGGCCACAAACCTTGCGAGTTTGGATTTTAGCACAGGTGGCAGGTCCGAAAGGCTGTCGACAAGGGACGCTGTGAGTTTGAGGCGCTCCAACCCGGGCTGAAAGCATGCTGACACGCGACGAGGCTAGATTGTTGTCAAAGCTTGTGCAGCAGGCTGAGTCGGGTTATGTGCATACACAAGCCGCTGAGCTACAGATAACGGCCAGCGATGTGTCACTGAAGGTGACAGCGTTGGCGTTTTGTTGTAAGCCTAACACTTTCCTCAAATTGGGAGGTTAACCTTATCCGAATTATGCCAATTTCAAACCTAGGGCCGCAGCATGCAGCATGCAATCGCGGACCGACACAGCTGCCATGTTGCACTGCATCCAGGAAGGCTGCCCTCGGCTCTTCAGAATCCTGCTCGCGCTGTACAGCATTGCAGATGTTGTGATCAATGTCGACAAGTCTTGCTGACGGAGGGTTGCCAAAGCGCACGGCACTTCGCGTTTAACATGTACCGATCAGACATGTCTTTCTCCCACGTATGGAAGTGCAGCTTGCACGCTGCCGCGAAAGGCGTCAGAACAGGCTTTCCAGCCCGACAAACGTGGAGCGAGTCGCGCTTTGGCGGTATGCAGGTACACTGTAACGCTTGCACCAAGGTTGACCGACGCTAGGTGCAAAACTGCTTCGGCTTTGGGTGGTTAGCATGCTGACTTTAGCTGTCTGCAGTCCGGCTGGTCATTGTTATGTGGCCACCCGCTGCAAATCATCAAACACTCCGTTTCTGCACCCCAACAGAGGGCTCTGCACATCTCAGCACAAGCTGCAGGCAAAGGATCGAATGGATCTAGCTCAGTCAGCCCTGAGGCACCTATAGCTCTCAGAGTTGTTGACGAGCCTTTGCATGTTGAGGCAGAGAGGTCATACTTGGCGGTGAGATCTCCTTGCTATCAAACATGTGGGACTTCCTACTGCTGCGCACTTTTGCTTGCACAACCTGGAAGAACGTGCTCAACATAGGACACTGACATGCCCCCAATTCATGCAGTATGCAATGTCAGTCATTGTGGGCAGGGCATTGCCAGACGTCAAGGATGGTCTGAAGCCAGTGCATCGTCGTATTCTTTATGCCATGCATGACCTTGGCTTGCTACACAACAAACCCTTCAGGTACGCTGAAACGTCCACCCTGATGTAGTCTGCTGCTGTCAACTGCAGCCTCAGTCTCATGCCTGTGCCGCCAATATACCAACAGCTCTTGTACACACAATTTGATCCTTGTTCCACAGGAAATGCGCTCGCATTGTTGGTGAAACTCTGGGAAAGTACCACCCGCATGGTGACCAGTCAGTCTATGATGCCTTAGTGCGTTTGGCTCAGGACTTCTCCATGAGGGTGCCTTTGGTGAGTCATCAGCTTGATACACCCATGGACACTACGTTTGTCCTTGCATGCGCTTGTCCATATCCATGTCGTGTCAACGCAGACAGTCTGTGGCATTGCCCATGACCATAGATCTGTTTGCACAGAAACCATACATGCTGGCCAAGCATGCTGTGCACATGAATGCTATGTTGCTGAAACATGCTTTGCTGATCTGATGTGAGTGAATGCATCATTGTGTGTTCCTGCACCTGTAGCATGACTGTGAGTCTCATGACACAGGCATGCGTTTACAGATAGATGGCCATGGCAACTTTGGGTCGGTGGACAATGACCCTGCAGCTGCCATGCGGTATACAGAGTGCCGCCTGCAGCACTTTTCTTCAGCAACATTCCTGGCAGACCTTGATGCTGATACCGTAGACTTTTCGCCAAACTTTGACGCCTCACAGGTACAATCATGTGTGACGAGGTGTTACCCTACTGACTCTGCATGTTTGCATGCGTGTCTAGGGTGCTGTTCATGTCTGAACTTGAAGCCCCTCATAGGCATGGCATGACCTAGTGCAAGCTGGTGAAGCTTTTACCAACACATGAAGCAGTTGTTGGGTGCTCCTGCATCAACATGAAGCAGTCCTTAGGTACTCCAACATTAACATGGATCAACCCTGCAATGAGCAATGAGTGAGCTTTGCGGTGTTGAACATGCAGGATGAGCCAGCAGTGCTGCCTGCTAGGGTGCCTCACCTGCTGGTGAATGGTGCAGCAGGAATAGCCGTGGGCATCGCCACCAGAATCCCTCCACACAACCTGCGTGAAGTTGTGGCCGGCTTGAAGGCCCTCATACACGATCCAAATATCACCATTGCACAGCTCATGCAACATATCCCGGGCCCAGACTTTCCCACAGGCATACCTTCACCCCCTGTGCCTCACATGACACTGAACTCCCTTTTTCCCTTGGGATAACCGTCAAGATATGCATTTGGTCCTGCAAGCTCAGTATTACGTGCAGCTGGACGGTCATGTTGCAGTTGTGCCAATGCTACATCTTTGACCTTGCCTTCGCCACCATCAAATGACTGGGCTCTTCATCAAAGTTACTTTCTTTCTGACGCGCATCAGCACACATGCTGCAATGACAAGTGTAGCCATGCAGACAACTGTACGAATGATGCAGGGGGACAGATTCTGGCCACAGATGCCATCCGTGCAGCGTACCATGATGGGAAGGGCAGCATACCCATGCGAGGTAAGGCTGTCATTGAGGGGGACACTGCAGGCAATGGCAATGGCAGTGACAGTAGCAGGAATGGCAATGGAACAACCAGCATAAAGGCAGGCAAAGGCAGCAAAGGCAAGACACAGAGAAAACGCAGTGGGGAGGGCAAGCCTGCTGTTGTCATCACTGAGCTGCCATATCAGACCAACAAGGTGTGCAGTGCCCACATGGCCTTGCTAGTCAGTTGGCAAAATGTCGCCATGAATCTGAACCATGAAGCTGACCTGTTTGTCGGCCATAAACCAATTGCGGTAAAAGGCATCAAAGAAAGGGTGACTATGTGAAGTGTTGCACATTGCGTGACCATCAGGGCTGCTGCCACGTTTGCTGACACACAAGTAGCAACCAGGTATTCTTGCAGTGGTTTATTTGTATCTTGTAACTATGTAAGCATCTCGTTAGGAAGAAAGTCTGCTGAACAAACTACTCACACAAGGTACGTCGACAAGTATGGTGAACATCCTGATGGCTGTATGCAGGCGGCCTTTGTGGAAGGTGTGGCCAAGTTGGTGAATAATGGCGATATCACAGGGGTGTCAGATGTGCGTGATGAGAGCGACAGGGACGGCATGCGTGTGGTTGTTGAGCTGCGCAGAGGTGCTAATGCAGAGGTGGTCGTCAACAACTTGTACAAGCAGACCAGCCTGCAGACCACCTTCCCCTGCAACATGGTTGCCTTGGTGGACAAGACACCACAGACCCTCAACCTCAAGCAGTTCCTGGAGCACTTCCTAGACTTCAGGTCAGTTTTGACACGCAACAGAAATCGCAGCATCAGACCTGTCCTCATATGCTTCTTGGCAGCCAGTCGTGCAGACGCTTTTGGTAGTTCTGGCTACACTAGCCTGCTGTAATGGAAAGATGCTAAGATGTGGTGCTGCTGCTAGTTTGATCACACTAGTGCCAGCCACATGCTGTGCTGACGCTTGTATGCGATGCAATGCAACTGTTTGCTGTGATTGTGTCAGGTGTGAAGTGGTAGAGAGGAGGGCTAGGTTCAATTTGGCCAAGGCCAACAAGAGGCTGCACCTGGTAGAGGGCTTCCTGGCAGCACTCACAGACCTGGACCAAATTGTCAAGACCATCAGGGCTGCTAATGACGGTATACAGCAGCCTTCTGGCCACCCAGTCTGCCTGATTGTATGAATGTTTACTCATAACAATCATGTCTATACTGTCTCACAAGCAGCTTCAGTGAAGGTTGTCAGTGAAGTTGCTCACTGCATATGTTGGTCTGGCTTATCAGTTGCCTTGCATGCACACAACTCAGCTCATCTCAGCTCAGCGTCTTGCATAATCTTCATGACCGTCACATCTACTGAGCAGTGGCAGACTGCTCTACTCCCAGCGTGACTCTGTAACCTTGGGCAGTGTGGTGCATGAGGCTGACGCTGAAGGTGAGTGTGTAGGGGCAGCAGCATCTGAGGCATTGCAGCAGCAGTTCAGCCTGAGCAAGGAGCAGGCGGAAGGTGTGCTCAACATGTCTCTGCGCCGCCTCACCTCCCTGGAAGCCAACCGCCTGCAGGAAGAGTCACAGCAGCTGCATGCAAGGTTTGCTGCTCACCACCATCTTCCTCATGCCAGCACGTTTGGCATAGCTCAGACTCACAACCATATACATGCTAAGCTAATGTATGATGCAGAGTCTACCCTGAAGTGTTAATCTGTGGTACATGCAGCTTGTAGGTTTTGGGATCAGCAGTACAGTTCTTGCCCCTGCTTTGCATGCAGACTTTTCTGGCGTCCAGTCCAGAGTTGCTGAATCCACATTTCTAAAAACACACTGTTGTAGACAGCTCAAGCAATGCTCAGGAGCTTGTCTGGCCCAAAGCTCAGGATCTCTCGGCAACAACATTGTATATTGCAGCCGTTGCACCTGCTACTGAACAATGGCTCCCTCACTGCGTCTCCCACACTTGGTAAATCTCTGATGCATGTAGGATCAATGAGCTGGATGGGCTGTTACAACACCGGGAACAAGTGCTGGCAGTGGTGGTGGAAGAAGCAGATGAGATTGCAGCCAAATTTGGCAGCGACAGGCGCACTGTGATGAGCAGTGAGGCCAGCAGCGCCATGTCCATGGAGGACATCATCCCCAACAGCCAGAGCCTGGTGGTGTACAGCAAGAAGGGCTACATCAAGCGCATCCCTGCAGATACCTTCGCTGTGCAAAATCGTGGTGGCAAAGGCACGTCCCTTTCCATCTCATGCACGGGCTTTTGTCATTCCTTCTACAGGCATGAGATACAGACAGGGACACAGCTTGGCTGCCTAGGGAGCAGTCAGTATCAATCAATCAATCAATCAATTGAATGATTGGTTGATTGCTACTGACTGCTCCCTAGTTAGTGTGCAGCATGTGTCTGACCTCAAGACACATATGTGCCTTATCCCTGGAGACTCTGGGCAGTGGACAAACTCGATCAAATCAGGATGTGTAGAGCAGGCATGGAAACTGAGATGCATGATTGTCATGTTGGATCCTGTGTGCAACACCAAGCTGTCACTGCATGGCTTGATCTGCAATGATGTATCCCCAGCCAAGTGGGGTTTGGAACCATGCTGCGCCTGTGCAATATTGCCTTTGTATCATATTTTTCTAATAAACGCAAAAAACATTGATGATGTTAAAGAGTTTGAATTTTGCATTACACACATGCAGACTTGCATTCAGTCATTGTATCACCCCTTTTCACCACTCCAGGATAAGATTACATTCTTCGGTGTCCTCTTTCTGCTTAGCTATGCACATACAGCTGAGCCCTTGGGCCTCATCTCATGCTCAAAAACTTTTATTCATACATTCTTGTTTCATGAAATTCAAGCAAGAAATCCCTTTGCTGTCATCTGTCTGCTTGTCTATGCACACATAGCTGAGCCCTTGGTCCTGATCTCATGCTCATAATAGTAGTTTTTACTTTGGTTTCAGACAATTCAGCCAACATGTTTCAAAACCAAGCGTGAATTTGAGAGGGTGCATGGGGTTGCAGGCATGCGGGGAGCCAAGCTGAAGGGTGATGACAGCGTGGATGAGATTGTGCAGTGCCTGGACCACGACAGTGTGCTCTTCTTCACCTCTGATGGTGTGGTACGCTCTCTGAAGGCTCACCAGATTCCTCAGGCCAGCAGGACTGCTATCGGCAGTGCCATCACACAGGTACCCTTCTGCCTCCTGCCCTTCACTGTCTCTGACTACAAACTGCTTTCTCAGGGTCAGCCCGGATGTTTGATACAAGTGGTTACTCAATGTCACTCAGGATGTTGAACACATGTGCTTAGTCATGGTCAGCCAGGATTTTGAATGCATGTGCTTGGTCACGGTCAGCCAGGGCGCTGTCACCTGCACTGGCCAGCAACATGCTGTTGCTCATGGCTATCTCTATTCCAATTGGGCCAGTCTACATCTGCTTGCACGCATCCACCTGCCTTATGTTATCTGCACGCAGCTAGCTCTAGCTGTCAGCTCATGATGAGCTGTCGCTCCACTCTGCATGTCACGGCTGTTGCCCGCATCTTGATGAACAATTTCCACCATCTGTCTAGCCATTTGTGTGGACTCAGATCCACTCCAAAACCCTCATGCATGTATGCTTGTGCTGCCCATCAGTTAGTCAGCTTCATGGCCACAATACCAGTGCATCTGGTGTTGCTTGGATGTGCACACATCTACCAATCACATCGCATTACTGCAGTGATGTCAGCATGCCCAGCATGCAAAGCGCGGACTTCTACTGGTTGCTGTGTAAAGCCAATTGGATGAGCTTGCATGTGAGTGCACAGGTGCTGCCCATCAAGAAGACCGACAGCATTGCTGCCATGATGCCGGTGCACCAGTTTGAGGCCAAGGACTACCTGCTGATGGCCACCCAGGAGGGCCTCATCAAGAAAACCCCCCTCTCCCAGTTCTCAGACGTGCGCTCCAGTGGTATTCTGGCCATGAAG
>JAABUP010001859.1_pt1 | contig 43062 bp, 50 predicted proteins | sample 5559201 | NCBI WGS metagenome assembly JAABUP01 (sample SAMN10711887, study PRJNA513373) | rock metagenome | isolation source: Antarctica rocks | place: Antarctica
AGTGGCTCAGCTGCAGCAGTCTTTGAAGTCAAGGGGTGGTCACAATGATCGCAAAGACAGTAATCATCCTTGAGATGTGCTAGCTGTATGCAGCTGCCAGTGACTAGGAGTCTGGCTCTAGCAGAATGAAGCCTTACTCTGTGGCGGTCTGTAGCCCGGGGGTGGTCCCAACTGGCCTGGCCTGGGGGGCATACCCTGCATCATGGGGGGGGGCATGCCCATGGGATGGGGCATACCCATGCCTGGAGGTGGCATACCCCCTGGGGGCATCATGCCAGGGGGCATGAGCATGGGAGGCATCCCTGCAGGTCCCTGTGACAAGATGAACAAGCCAGGATCAGACATCTACCATCACAAGCTACATGTATGCAGAGCTACATGTATAACCTTTTGCTGCTTGTCTGCCAAAAGTCACATGCTGGATCAACTTCATCAAGTTTCACAAGCTTTCTTTCATTCACATATCGACTCTCCTTTGAGCTATGGGGCAGCATACTGCTAGCAGGCGCTGAGGGGTGTAACATCTAAAGTAGACAAGCTAGCATCTCCAATTTCTGACACATGGGAATGAGATGCTGCCGCATTTGTTACTTTGTCAACAATGCTGGAAGCAGATGGTGCCTGTAGGGTTGAGACAGCCACACATGCATTTCAGTTCATGTTTCACCTGCAGGCCCTGTCTAGACTTCATCTCAAATTCCATGATCTTGGAGTCGATGAGGCTTTGCGTTTGTGATTCCTCAAACTGCATGAAGTAGTTACGGACGTTTGCCTGCAAATGAGCCACATGTCAAGTAGACAAATGATCAATTTGCAGGGTTTAAGTATTTAGGTCTACAGGTGTCAGCGCCAATACCTTGTGCTTGTATCCTGCATTGTGCTGCTTTCGAACTTGAGGCTGCAGCAGCACAACATGAGATTTGAATGAGAAGCATGCTCAGCGTACAAGCAGGACTGGCGCGCGGTGAGTTGAGACTTACAGAATCGTGAGTCAGATACGTGTCGCAATAGTCACAATAATATCTCGGCATGGCCGATGCTTGTTGCCAGCCGCTACGGTTTCGACAGCCGCACAATCCCTTGCCGGGTGACCACACCTGGGCCCGCCTGGCGCACGCGAGCTCACCCACACCCTACTGATCTGCTGCTTGACAACGTTGTCTGGTGCAACGTGCAGTGGCGGAGCAGACCACGTTGTCTTGACGTGCAGCAAAGGCGCTCGACAGCTTTGTTGGACTCCCAACAGATAAACACAGCACACAAGCAGAAGGCTGCAAAAGGGCAGTCATGTAGCTGAGAAAATACAGGATTACCTTACTTGCACAGATGTATAATGCGGCATAAAATTACGAACGAAGCTTTGGCTGGCAAGCGGGCTTAGTTCTCCTCTTCCGCATCAGACGCCTGTTTGCCTTGTTGCACCTTCAATAGAAGGCACAGGCATCATGTCGGAAAGAAAAGCCGTGATCAAGAATGCTGACATGTCCGAGGATATGCAGCAGGACGCCATTGACTGTGCAACACAGGTATTGTTTTGAGTGAACTCGCGCTGCCAAGCTCTGACTAAGAATCGATTGCGGTGCAAGACTTTGCTGCTCCGGATGTCGTAGTCCAGTACCGCAACGTTGGACTGGCGATGTCCGGGAGCCACATCAAGGTCAACCAGCTGATGACTTGTGATGACTCGCTGCAGGCGTTGGAGAAGTACAACGTGGAGAAAGACATAGCTGCATTCATCAAGAAGGAGTTTGACAAAAAGTACAACCCCACATGGCACTGTATTGTTGGCAGAAACTTTGGTGAGCACGTTTTTTGTCTGCACCCAGCTCTCTGCCAAAAGTATTGGAACTTTCTGTTAATTCTTGGTTGCTTGCAGGCTCATATGTAACGCACGAGACCAAGCACTTCATCTATTTCTATCTCGGTAAGCATCATCACCTTCATCTGCAGCATCAAATTTGAACACCAAAATTGAAAGACTTGCCAATTGGCTGATTTCCTGGTCCTGCCCTGCAGGGCAAGTGGCAGTACTACTATTCAAGTCTGGATGAGCGACTCATTCAGAGGGCACATCCACCACATAGGGAATGCAAGGTTGACCCTTGTATGCAAATGAAGTCTTAAATGAACCCATGCTGTAGCTTGAAAGCCACAGCAATCTGACTGCACAACCATGACACATTCTGACTACTGATGTAGAAACTCTACTCTGTAATAAATGCAATTCATGAAGTGATGGTGATTCCTACATCGCAGGTACTTTGCTTTTCATGCTACAGTCCAGGAGGAAATATAGAGCACAAGAGTGCTACATTTTGCATTTCAGCATCTGACTTGCTGGTGCCATTTGGCAACATCAGACCCTGGTCAAGCTTAGTGACGTCAGCAAGCAAGGCTGCACACAGATTTGATATTCGCTGGGCTAGCTGAGCCGACATAAAGCCTAAAGGCAAACATTTCTAGCATTGCTCAGAATCAAGCAATATGTGTGCGCAGAAATGGATGCCAATCAGCTGCTAGCATAAGCCCAAACAGAGTCACTAATGTCTCCAAGCTCCAAAGCAGACATCTGGGGAAAAGCTTATAAGCTTAAGCCTAATTAGCTTCAAAGAATCCTCCATGGCTGCAGGGTTGCAGCTTGCAAGTCAGACTGATGGCGATTGTCAACGACACATTGTCATTTGTTGCAACAGCCAGTGTCCCTTGCATGACCAAACAAGCTGATAACCAAAATTAGACGTGAGCTGTCATCACAGTTTACATGCTATGCTCAGAATCTGAGCGTGTGTGCCCACTACGTGTCTCAGCCTTTTATTGGTCAGTCTTCAGTAGCCCAATTGCGTTCGCTTTTTGTTCACTGTCTGCATCTTTTGCGTGAACATATTCTGCGAAGGCCTGCGGGTGCTTCACCATGCACTGCTGCATGGCTTGAAATGGTGCGACACAATCTGATCCCTGCAGATCACAGCATGCTAACAGCATGATAGCAATGCCGTGCATGAACCTGCAGTGTGCAAGCCAGCACATGCCTGCATGTACAATGGCTGCCCTGCAAACGCGCAGCAAATATGCGTGCTAAGAAAATCTGCACCTTCTCGTTTGCTCTGCTCTTTAGGAAGCAAGAAAAGGCTGCTATAAAAGAAGGTCCACATGGGCCCTCCTTCAGGTCATCCAGGCAGGGACAAGCAAGGGCCTGCTCAACTTTCTGATCTAGCTCCTGTACACAATGAGACGTAGTGTTGTAAATGATTGCACCATCGGCTCGGCTGTTAATTATGCTACAGCGCCTCGCATGCAGACGATGAGCCTGCTTTGCAACCAGGCAATGTCAGCCTTTGTCAACAGACAGAAAGCTACACCTTGTCCATATCAACCCAAAATATGGACAAGGTGTAGCTTTCTGGGTTTGGTTTGCACAGGCGCAAGCAGCCACGCTGGTGCCCACATACAAAAGAGGCAGTCAGTGTTGTGGTAGGTGTGATACATACAAACTGCCAGTGAAACCATACCACCCGTGGCATCCATACCTCCGGAGTAGTTGCATCTCCAATGTCCCGTGTTGCTTCTGCGCAACGAGGCATTCATTGATGCATGCCTTACTGACGTTCCACGCAAAATGCGGTGTCGACGCCAAATTGTGTCACCTGCAGCGAGCGCCTCCATTGCTTGATCGAGTCTCCAGAACGCTTTGCTGCGATCAAACTAGGCGTTCAATACGTCAGGCAGGGGCTGCACAGGGGGCTGCACCAGTGGCTTGGGCTTTTGCGCTCCCAATTGGTACCAATACTATATGTCTCGTCTGCGACCAAAGCAGTCAGACGTTATACAGAAGTACTTGTGCTCTATTTGCCAGCGAGCGACGGTAAGTGTGCGCAGTGTGACTTTGCCCTTCGTTGTCATGCCATGTGACAGTCTGTCATGCAGCTTGCATGGAGCATGGAGCATGCATTTCCTCAGCAGCAATGAACACATTGACAACATTGCACGCGTTGAGGACTACTGGTCACCGCACAAGGCGCCTAGAAGGGTTCTGTCGGATTCTGGGCTGCTTCTTGTGGGCTTGACTTGGCAAAGCAAACTATGCTTTTCGATCGTACGCAAGATCAGAGCGTGGAAGTGCTTGAGGTCGAGCGCAACAGACTGCAGAACTCGTGTAAGCACTTGCAGCGTTCCAACGCCGAGCTTCAAACAGCCATACAAGATGTTGGCCCGGATTCAGATTTTGAGCAAGCTATTGAGGTACACCAGAATTTGTCTTAACAGCCGTGCAGCACAGATACCTGTTCAAAGGCTGCTGCCTACAGGAGAATATTCTCACAATAGCGAGACAGCAGGCCAGAATTGACAGGCTGGATCAGGAGATAGAGGAAGCAAAAACTTCTGGCCACCAGCTTGAACCTATGTCCACAGGCAAGGCAGGTGTATTTCAGGCAGACCAAGCATCAGCCATTAATCATGATCCTCCACAGTCTATACAAGCAGCAGGCTTGCAGCGTGGTGCTTCTGATCAACACCACGCATCAACAAGGGTAACCAGGGGCAACTCTCCGCAGACACAAGCTACCAATTTGTCACATGATAACTTGGGTTGCTCCTCTTCGTCAGATGTTGTGATGACAGATGCTAGTGATACCTCTGAGGCTGCTGCATCACAGCATAGTGTCTGGCTTTGACACCAACCCTGACAATTGTGACTGAAAACAACATTGTATTGTGCTCAATGGTTTTGAAATATATTGTTAGAAGTACAAAGCAAAGATCTAGCAAACAACTACACAGTCTGGTATGGGTTCTGTCATTTGATAGCTTTCTGCTGATGATTATTGCGTTCGCTTTTTCTTCACATCATAGACTGCATGTCATGCTGGTGCGCAGCAACTTATGGTGCTGTTCCTGCGTCACACCAGCTCAAACTCAGCTTAGCAGTTGTAGCACGATTATCAATCGATGGTCTCAGCTGGCGTACAGCTGCCAAGTGCAGTGCCTCAATTGTCCTGCTCATAGCCGACTTCTAACATACTTTTGTACATCAATGCCTGCTTCAGTGAAACAGTGTCAATTGCGGGAAACCCTACACAGTCGCCATATGAAAGCATACCAAACCCAATCAAATCTCACAACATAAATAGAGTTGCCTTTGCTGTAATCAAAGCCTGCTCAGCTGGCATAAATAAACGAAATGTGGCAACATGGCTGCATATGCTAAAAAGTTGTTCTGCTGGGTACACAATGCTTGTTGGCAGTTGAGGTGGATGCTGTGTCCAAAGCAGACATAGAGTGTCTTTCAGAGCAGTGACATTATTATTGTCTGTCACTGATCTGAAAGCCCGCCAACAAGTCAAGCAACACTCCAGTGCACGATACTCTGTGAACTTGCTACACATCATGTCCTCAGACAGGCAGCTTCTGTCCACATCAACAGTCTTTGTGGTCTCAAGTCTTTGCAATTTGAGAACATGCATTGAAACAGTCTGTGTGCCCTGCCAGCCTACAGCTCCAACAGAAACCCCACAGCAATTGGACAACAGAAGGCACGCCTTATCGCTTCAGAAAGTTGAGCCTTGACAGTGCAACATATGTGGCGCCCCAACAGATTGCACACCACGCCAACAGAATGAGCACAATCCAGCCCAGCATACCACGGCTGCAAAACATACGCACATCTCAGTGGTGCTGTCACAGGTCAGGATATTGCTCCTGAACAGTAAATTTATGTCATACACATAGCAGACAGTTTCATTGATACTGTGCATGAAGTTGCGAAACAAAGCCACTGCATTGCTCCCAGCGTTACAAACACATCTGGATGCTAGATTCATATTGATCAGGCAAGTTGCCTGCACAGATAGTGACACATGTTGACTCCATGAATGTTGCATGGAATGGAGCGGAGAATGCATCTGGGTAAACACCATGCAATGCGCCTGGCAATTTTTGGGTGATAAAAGTAAGCCTGCTGTATGGCATTCTGAATCGGGGTGAGGCACACCTGATACCTACCTGGCTACTGCAAGAGCAAAGGCTGGCAGAGGTGAAATCCAATCAATCAATCAATCAGTCAGTCAGTCAGTCAGTCAATCAATCAATCAATCAATGAATCAATGAATGTGCGTGGCAGCAAGAACAGCTGACTTACTGGTAGCCAAAAATGGTCTCCACAGCCTCATATGCAGGCTGTGAAACCCCGCTGTTGAGCGTCACCAGCACATCCAGATTGTCCACTTGACTCTCAATCAGACCATACACAGTCCAGAAGATGGGGTTCAAGTATGAAACCCATATCCTGCATGACAGACACAACACTCAGTCAAGCCATGCAAGAGGTATCACATGATGAATGAGAGATCATTTTAGGAACTTCTGAGCATCCCTGACAAGATGCCTTGCTGTTTCAATGAGTCTGTCTCGCACACAGTACGCTGACAAACACCAACACCACCTTGCACTGATGCAACACTTGACAAGACAAGCCCATTGCTGCACGACACATCACTGCCCTGACATTGTAACAGGTAGAGTTTGCAAGAAAGTGCAGAGAGGGGCCAAATCTGCTGGGCTTGGCACAAGCAGAGCAGGAAAGCCTCACAGGCAAAGGCTGACCATGGCTAGGGGCCAATCACCATGATGCATAACAGCACTGGCCAAAATAGCCAGGTCGTTCTCAGAGTGATTGTACTATCAAGAAGATACTTGCAACAAGGCTGTGCAACTACAGCTGAAGGTGACAGTACATGTGAAGGTACAGGAGCGTACCACCAACCAGGCATATTGACTTGGGTGATGACAAATCCTGCGAACAGATGGAAGAGGGAGTACATATAGGAGGAGCAGACAGCTGCGATCTTCATGTTGGGTGTGATGGCCACAGCTATCATTCCTGAAGCAGGCAATAAAAAAGTCACCGAGCTGTTTGCAAAAACAGCAGAAGACGCAGGCTATCACATGATTCCGTAAGCAAAGGGTTGATAGCTGCACACAGCCCTGTTTGCCAAGGGCTGTGAACTTATGGCAAGCAAGGCATGTCTGTGTAGCAGGCTTCACTGCAAACAAGGGGATGCACAGCAAGGCATGGGCTGTCAGTTTTGATGGTCGTTGCACATGTGCAAGGTTGCGCTCAAGTAGCAGTTGACTGGAAATCGCAAGCTAGTCAAGCATGGATGAACAATCACTGGACAGACTGCTGCTGATTGGATGGCTCACCAAAGAAGGTGAAGTACACTTGGGTGAGGTAAGTGTACAGCAGGAACCAGAAGAATTTGCCTGCAGGGTCAATACACAGTCAGGCTCAGAGCCACAACAGCACAGACAATTTGACAGCACTGGTGCTGAATGAAAGGAGAGTTTGATGTCAGCCAGACTGCTCTGACCCTTGTCGACTGGCATGCATTGCCTTGACGCAATTCATACAGAGTGATAGCGCACATCATTCAACAAATTCACAGGTTCACAGGTCTTTAGTAGTAGTGAGGGGAGTGCAGACATGTGTGCAAACAATGATGATGCATGTCAAAATTGTGCAAACGATGATGATGCATGTCAAGACCGTGCAGACAATGATGATGCATGTCAAGATTGTGCAAACAATGATGATGAATTAGATGGCACAGCAGAGGCAGCAAAGCAGAGGGCTGACCTGCATCCCTTTGGAACCAACAGCACCAGTAGACAATGACAGTGAAGATGACGGACTGTGCAGAAATGTACAGAATCTCCACGCATCCCTGCAAACGCACAGCATTGCAGTGAAGACCAAGACGCAGAGACACACTCCATCGAACAAAGTTCTTGACACACCAGAGAGAGAAAGTCACAGTCATACAGACACAGACATACACAGGCAAGTGCAGCCATCACCATATCAACCCTGGATACCATGGGTTGATGTAGTGAGGGCTGTGTGTGCCTGTGTGTGTGTCTGTCTGTACGTCTGTGTCTGTCTATCTAAGGCACTTGCCCACAGAGCAGAGGTAGCTCTCTTGAGGTGAACAACACTCAGGCAAACAGAGAGACAGAGACAGAGACAGACACACACAGACAGATAGAGCCTTACCAGGGCAAGGACCCAAGGGGCAAAGGAGTACATTCCAGCAGCCCTCTTGTAGTAAATGATACTCAGACAATCGATGAGACAGACACAGACAGACAGACAAAGAAAGAGAGACAGGCAGATAGAGCCTTACCAAGGCAAGGACCCATGGAGCAAAGGAGTACATTCCAGCAGCCCTCTCACGGTAGGAAACTGCCCTCTCTGCACTGATGACAGGCTGAACCACCAGGGCGTTGATGATGGCAAAGAACAGCACACTGGCGTACAAGGCTCCCAGCACGTTGGTCAGCCCTGCCTGTGTCGTCAGCTTGTCTCTGCACACAATGAAGTGATGCCATCTCAAGATGAGACAGTGTATGTGCAAGCATGGCCAGTGTATGTGCAAGCATGGCAGTGCAACAACCGCACAGGCGGCCATGCATGCACACAGCAGATGGAAGCAGCCTGTGTCGTCAGCTTGTCCCTGCACACAATGAAGTGATGCAATCTCAAGATGAGCCAGTGTATGTGCAAGCATGGGAGTGCAATAACCACACAGGCGGCCATGCATGCACACAGCAGATGGAAGCAGCCTGTGTCGTCAGCTTGTCCCTGCACACAATGAAGTGATGCAATCTCAAGATGAGCCAGTGTATGTGCAAGCATGGCAGTGCAACAACCGCACAGGGCGGCCATGCACGCATACAGCACATGGAAGCAGAGTGTGTCTTCAGCTTGTCCCTGCACACAATGAAGTGATGCTGGTTCAGGATGACCCAGTGCATGTGCAAGCATGGGAGTGCAACAACCGCATAGGAAGGCCATGCACGCATACAGCACATGGAAGCAGCATGGTGTGAATGGTGCAGTCAGCTAAACAGCAGCAGCTGCAAAGGCAATGATGACAAGGTCTCAAGACCCAATCCAGTACCATCAAGAAAGGATGCCATGCTGGAATTCGCAAGATTGAACAGAGGCACCGAGTGGCATGTTTTCTCAGGCTTCAAGCCTTGGGTTCAAGCCTTTGCTGCTGTTGTGTGTTTGTATTTGGTGGGTGTTGGTTCAAACTTGTTCCTTTGGTGCACCAGACTGTAGCGAAGAGTCACCAGACTGTAGCAAAGAAGGCCTTCCGCTTACCCCAGTCTCCAGAAGATGGCTCCAAACAGGAAGCCCACGCTGATGGCATAGAAGAAGCGCATGCCGTTGTACTCGGGCATCCGCCAGTAGGCCGCCGTGTATTTGGCAAACACGGTGTGGAACTGAACCATGAAAGGTTTGGGGTACTTGGACTTGAAAGACAGGGCCTTAGTGCCCTCCTTTGGACTGCTGAATTCGTCCAACAGCTTGTCATACTTCCTGCAGCCAGTCAAAACCGCATGGCACAACTGCAAATGTCACAATGTTGTGAGGACCGCCATGATGAGGCTTTGTTCTGCTGCTTACCAACCCCAGCAAATCTTACCCAGCACGGGATAGCATGAAGGCCGCCAAAGGCAACGCGCATGTGTATACCATGCACAGACCCGCTGACAAAACGAAAGTCCCTCGTCTGTCATGTGCAGCCCGCAGCAGCAACATGGTGGCACAACCAGAGCAAGCAAAGTGTCCCATCTTACACTTGGCCGCCAGGGTGATGCACTGAGCATTGGACAGGCAGAACTTCACACAAGACACCTTAGGGCTGTCAAGATGCTGTTCAACGCCTGAGGCTTCGTAATGCGTCCGCCACTTGAGTCTGCTCACAAGCGATGAGTCTACTCAGAAGGGGTGAGTCTACTCAGAAGGGGTGAGTCTACTCACAAGCGGTGAGTGAGCAAAGGTGAACCTACTTGGCAAGATTGGACTCTCTGTAGACTTGGGCAAAGTCCACTCCCAGCTGGTGCTCCATGCCAGGGGTAGTAATCTCCAGCATCCATGTGGCAGGGTTCAGCTCGCCCTCAATGGCGGGAACTCCTGGCACTGCCTGTTAGTCACAACCAGGATGTATCTCATCAATATTGTTACAACGGACAGCCATCCCAAGCAGCAATGGATGAGCTTACAGATCACACTTGCAGAGGAGCATGTATGTGGGCAGGCAGCGAGCGCAAGTGGTACAGCCAAAAGCAGACTCTGGTAAAAGCCCTGCTGCATACCGAGAAGTAGTCAATGAGGCGGCCAGAGTCTTTGCCCAGCTGGCCATTGAAGATGCACTCTCCTCCCCTCTTCAGCAGCAGCAGCTCATCAAAGGCCTCAAAGATGTCAATGCTGGGCTGGTGGATGGTACACACAATCGTCCTGCCTGTGTTGACAATGTTGCGTACTGTCCTCATCACAATAGCTGCAGCTCTAGCATCCAGACCTGCGTGTGATTGTGATGAGTCAGCACTGAGCAAGGGGGCAGGCCCACAGGAGAAACAGGCTAGGCTGGATGCTGCAGTTCCACCAGGGCTCGTGTGATGCATATGCTGCATGTCTATTCTTGACAGCAAAGGTATGGGAGTTGGGTTGATTTACAGGCTGCACGTGAAGAGAGGGAAAGACACGGCTATGGCTTTTGGCGTTTGACTAACAATGGCTCAAGGTCAAGGTATACTGGGTTTCCCTTTGGCATGCAGCACATGCTCACCTGCTGAAACCAGCAGAGTCTGCAAGTGGCAACAGCAAGAGCACGATAGAAGTCATGCAGTGCAGAGCTTACAAGCAGCACAGAGGGCGAAAGCAGCTTTGTCAACAGGAGATGCCTCCTTATGTTGCCACCTGACAGGGGGCCCAAGCCAAACACAGACAGGCTGCTGTCCCATATCAGAGGTTGCTAACCTGAGGTGGGCTCGTCCATGCAAACAATGGAGAGATGACCAACCTGAGGTGGGCTCGTCCATGAAGACAATGGAGGGGTTACTAACCTGAGGTGGGCTCGTCCATGAAAACAGTGGAAGGGTTACCAACCTGAGGTGGGCTCGTCCATGAAGACGATGGAGGGGTTAGCAACAAGCTCCACTGCGATGGTCAGCCGCTTCCTCTGCTCAACGGACAGACCGGTGGAGCCTGCTCTGCCCACCACAGCATTTGCTAGAGACCTCAGCTCCACCAGATCCATCACCTGAGCACAGCAGCAGCAGGCTTGTTGTGTTTTTTGAGACCCAACCTTGTTCTTGTGTTTGGTGAACAAAAGCTTGTTAGGTATTGAAAGTGTATAACAGGCGAACGTCTAGGCACAAACCCTTGATGTCTGCTGTGCTTGTCACCACCTTTTGCCCGAAATGTCAGCTCAACCAGGTCCGTAATCTGCCTAAGTCACAACTTGCAAAATCTGTCATTGGCAGCAACGGGCAAGATGAACGCAGCATCTGCTTTAAGCGCATATTTCCCTGCAAGTCATGTCTTGCCCCTGCGGAGTCGCTTGCAAGCTTGCACCATGTGTTAGCAAGCTTGCATGCCTTAAGCATCATCTGGCACAGCTTGCATTGCACAGCAGCAAAGCTTTGCCGAGCTCTATCACTGGCGCTCTCACCTGATCAACAAAAGCCTCTGTAGTGTCGTGGTCAATGTCATTCTCATTCCTGAGAACGCCACTGAACATGAGGGCCTCATGCACTGTGGCTGCAGCTGAATGGGTGTCAAACTGCTCTACATAGCCAGAAACGCGAGCAAAGCTGTCCTGCTCCTTTGGGTGCCCATTGATTCTGACATCTCCCTCTATGCGACCACCTGCAAAGGGCAGGGCGGACAGTCAACAGGGCAGCATGATAGGGGACAGTCATAGGAGACCGAAAAAAACCGTCCCTGCGATTGTGAGTGCCCACTGTTGTGCACATTTTGCAGAACGCTTTCTTCCAGGTCCACAGGGCAGCCCAAGCGCATTGTGCTTTCCCTTGTAACATAAAGCTGGCCCCCCATCAGGGTGCATGTTGTCACATTCACATAGATCTACACACAAGGGTCAAAGGGCAGAGACACTGAGAACCCATTGAGCAGTTGAACAAACAAGCCTGCTTAGTCTGTTGCACAGGCAGCCTGCTTGTCAAAACATGCCAGAATACAACAGCTGTGCCAGCCCAACAAGGGTTGCAAGAGCATTTCAGAGTAGGTTCATCTGTTGAAGCAGTGTCGACGCCGTCCCTGGTCCTTCAGCAAGCCAGCCAGCCAGTCCACAAGTGTGATCTTGCCAGCACCTCTTACACTCCCAAAAGGCAGAATGTAGCACTGTTGCCAATCAGCTCAACATCAAAAGGCAGAATGTAGCACTGCTGCCAATCAGCTCAGCATCAAAAGGAGGAACATGTCTCGTGGGACCAACAGAAACAACATCAGAAGCCCCTCACCGGTCTTTCTGCCTGCCAGCACGTCCATGAGGGTGGTCTTGCCGGCCCCCGTGACCCCCATGAGGCAGGTGAGCACCTTGGGCCTGAAGGCACCACTGATGCCCAGCAGCAGCTCCAGCCAGGGGGTGCTTCCCTCCATGTGTACGTGCGCCCTGTCCTTGGCACCCTCCTGTAAACCCAACAAGCACTTTTTGCTTTTTTGTTACTTTGCAGCCTAGGTGTGAGACACAGGCTTGCAGTTCCGTGTGCACATGTGCCCTGTCCTTGGCACCCTCCTACAAAAACCCATTGAAAACTTTGTTGCTTGTTATTCTGCAACCTATAGGTGTGAGACAGAGGCGGTTTGCAAGTGGAGTGGTGATGCTTGACAGCAGTGATTTCCAGGGTAGGTGGCGTCCAGAGTGTACATGCTCCTCCATCTGGTAACGGCTGACCATACATAGAAAAGTCACTTGCTCAGAGACATGGCATGAGCCGTTGTATCTGTGCGGTCAAAGACAGACGAAGATGCACACACACAATCAGACAGACTGGCCTGCGTAGAGAGGAGATTGTGGTACAGAAAAGCGGCAGCATGCTGCTGTACACTGGTCTGCAGTGGAGGCAGCTTCTTTTCGTCCTGGCAACAAAATCATGCGGTAGACCATTGTTTGCATTATTTGCACTGTCCACCAACCCTCCATTGAGCACCTCTGAGCCCTCTGATAAGCTGCTGCTGCTCGAACGTACTGCTATGTCTAGTGTGGGCATCAGGAAAACAATCTACAATGACGTTGCTGAAACTGATAGTGCTTCATTGGGGTTGACCATGCATTCACATTGGCAGGGGGATTACCTTGGGAATCTGCACCCAGTAGTGCAGGTCTTTGAATGTCATGGTCATGGGCTCAAAAGGCAGCACCATGCCCTCTCCCTCCAATTGCTTCCTACACCAAGGGCACAATACACATCAACACCCTTCGTCTTTCAGCATGACAGCTTAACAAAAGCAAGCAATGAAGATGGGACAAATGTAGGTGGACTGCCAATGCATGGGCAATAAGCCAGCTGGACCAAACGCACAGAAAGCAACAATTTCTCCTTCTATACAGAAGCTCCGTGACGCGCAGCCTCACATGCAATTTGACAGCACTATAGTGTTTCTTCCAATGCAACATCCTGGGAGGAAACATACTTGGAGCGCGTCTTGCTGCTTCCGCCACCCAGTGCTCTTCTTCTGGAGGAGCTGGCCTTGGAGGGCCTGCGGCTGCCCAGGCCCTTAGAACCGGCCCTCTGCAGTGACTGCGCCTGCTCTGACTGTACAGTGGAGACTTGTGAGTCTATGGAGTCTCTTCTGCTACCTGGCTGTGGCTCATTGCCCTGCAGGAACAAGTATGCATGTGCATGAATATACACACGCACACATGTGTACATATATACCAATACGAACTTTTATTGTAAGTGCATACACACACTATACATACATAAATGAATGCACGCAATAAATAAAAATAGTAAGCATACATACATGATATATATATACTCTTTACATACATGTGATATATATACATAGCATATATACATGACATATATATACATAGCATATATACATGACATATACATACATCATATATATGTCATGTATATATGTAACATGTATATATCATGTGTGTAATGATACATATAAACAACATGCAGACAAGCATACCCTTGCTGGATGTGAACTGCCAGTCCCATTGACGCCGTTCTGCATCTGTGCATTGCCATTCCGGCCAGCATCTCCATTGACATGATCCTCATGGGCATGTCCATTGCTGGCAGGCAATTCAATTGTGATGTCATCTGCATTGTCTGCATCCCCAAAGAGCGCTCTGTGCCGGTCCTCTAGCTCTTCTTCTGTTTTGGCCACTGTGGCATTGGCTCCATAGGCTGCAGCCAATCACACCAATTAAGGTAAAACCATTACAATCACGACCGATGGCATAGTCATGACTGGTGCCATTGCACATTGAGCAACACCAGAAAAACGTATCATGAATCTAGTGCATATTTGGCAAACATGCCAATCATACGATGACGGCTACATCGACAACTATCACATGCAGCGTGTAAAGCATATGAAAAACATTACATGATGGAGCATGATGTGCAGAGAGTGTCAAACAGCAGAACAGAAGCACGCATGCACCATACTGGGTGGATCAGCTGGGTACCTGTCAACAGGATTGATCAGCAGACTGCGGAAAACAACAGCAAAATGGGGGGGGGTGGAAACCACAACAACAAAAAAAGGCTGAAGGGTATCAGCAGGCTTTATGGTGTGATGTTTACCATACCTGGTAGGTAAGCCAAGCAGATGATGATGATGACGTTCATCAGCAGAATGTATGCCAGGTTGACTCCAATCCCCAGCCACACCCACCAGTACTTGTTCTCCATGTCCAGGCCAGCCAGAATCCCATCCCCCAGGGTCATGCCACCATAGATGGGGTAGGGGTAGGGCTTGTTCTGCCAGTGGTGGCCTGAGAACTCATTGATGAGGATGGCCTTCTGGGCATACTGCAATGGGTTCATCCAGTAGATCCTGGATCAAGCAGAATAAGAATAAGAATAAGAATAAGAATAAGAATAAGAATAAAAATAAGAACAAGAATAAGGATGGTGATAAGAATAAGAATAAGATGAGGATGGCCTTCTGGGCGTACTGCAAGGGATTCATCCAGTAGATCCTGCATGAAGTGAAATAAGGATAAGAATAAGGATAAGGATAAGGACAAGAATAAGAACAAGAACAAGAACAAGAACAAGAACAAGAACAAGAACAAGAACAGTACACAATCCCCACATCCTGGCAAGCAGATTGAGAAAGAAGTTGCCAGTTTAGCCAGTGATCCAGTGGCAGCCAGAGAGTATGTCAAGCAATGACCAACTGTGGCAGAGCATGCAGCAGGGCAGCATATCTAGGCAGATGATAATGTCACAAATGATGATAACCAATTGTCCCAGGGCAGCATATCTACGCATGATGATGATGGTGTCACAAATGATGATGACAGCAAGGTGGAATGCTCACCACACAACTCAGGGGTGGATGTAGCGCTTCACAATGACAAAGCCATCCAGCAGGATGCAGCACAGCAGCAGGAGCATGCCCAGGGCAGCATATCTAGGCAGACAATGGTGGTGCCACAAATGATGATGACAGCAAGGAAGAATGCCCACCACACAACCCATGGGTGCCACAGATGTTGATGACAGCAAGAAAGGATGCTCATCACACAACCAAGGGGTGCCACAGATAATGATGATAGCAAGGAGGAATGCTCACCACACAACCCAGGGGTGGATGTAGCGCTTCACAATGACAAAGCCGTCCAGCAGGATGCAGCACAGCAGCAGCAGCATGCCCAGGCCGTTGGCCACCACAATGTTCCGGGAGATCATGGCAGTGCATCGAAAGATGCAGACGCCCACTTGGTGGGTCACAAACACAATGGCCCAAAACATGAAGAACCTGCAAGGCATGTGACGCTGAAACCCTGAATGTGTAACCTGAGAACATGCAAGGCATGTGTTAGTGAGACTGTACTGGTCATGTACTGGTCGCAGCCATCAGAACCTGGTATGTAAACCTGACTGCACAAAAAGGAATGCATGAGAGTACACATGGTGCTTAGCACAGAGCCTTGTCAACCGACTGCATGAAACTCATGCCAGTGCCAGCAGGCGCTGCAGGCTGAAAATGCATGAACCTGCAGTGAGAAAATGCTTCAAGATGCCCAGTTCTTCAGACCAGACAAAGCCCCTGGGCATTTAGAACAGCACTGACATCATAACCCAGCATAGCGCAACGTATCACAGCATAGCATAGCAAAGCGCAGCACAAGCTGACTCAACAAAGCAGGGTAGGCACCAACACAGGCCTGGATGGTATGGAGCCCACCTGCTAGGCTGGCCTGCCAGTCCCACTGGAAAGTATGTGATCACAGTCCATATCAAGGACACCAGACCAGAGTATGGGATGCGCTGTAGGGCTGCAGGGAAGGCAAAGGAGAAGGCATCAAAGAACATCAGCCGCTGGTGCTTCCAGAACACTGGCAGACGCTCAACCTGCAACCATCAAACATAATGGAACTCTCCCTTTTGATTTGGGGTAAGGCAGGCGGGTGGCAACATACTTGTAGATGGGTGTGAGTTTTGCAGGCAAGGGAAAGCTGTGCTCACAACTTGAGCTGCAGGACATGTGACTATAGTATGTCTACCTGCTGCTGTGATCATGTATGCTATGCTACATTCAGCTGTGAACCACCTGTACCAAGCTAGCAAGGTCCCTCACACACACTGGTGAGCATCAACATCAGTCACAACAGGGGCAAAGAGTGCTTTCTGCCATGAGTCCACGCTCTGCGCGTCAACCCTTGCAACTAGGGACAACAGAAAAGAGTGTTTTGCAAAGCCTACCGCCATGGACATCTCAGCAATGCCATTGAACAGGATGACCAGCAGGGCGAAGAAGGTGAAGCCCGCGATCTCCTGGCCATCGTTGGGGCTGATGGGGTGGATGTGGGTGCGCAGGAACAGGGTGGCTGCAATCAGCCCCATCACAAAGATCTGGAAGGACTTGGCCTTGTACACCACAATGGTACGCTTGATGAGGGTGAACTCCCTGTTCATCAGGGCCTTCCAGCGCTGGAAGCCTGCATATGTGATTCACCCATTAGGTCTTGTAGATTTGGATGAGGAATTATCAGCATGGGCAATGTGCTGTGCCTTGCAACTGATGAGAGAAAATGCCACATGAGGCGCACAAGTGCAGATGCTACTCCATGATGCTGCACACGATGTTGGGAAGGTAGGGCATTTGGAGGCACAATAGCCCGTGAAGGCAATAGCTACTCAGAACTGTACTTACCATGCACGACAAGCAGGTTGACAACTCTGTACAGGATTCTCAGCGAGAGGAGGTGATGTGTCCCATGCATCTGCTGAGACCAAGACCCAAAGTTGTGAACTGTCAAGCTCTTACCGTTCAGGGCATACTTGTACGTGATGAGAGCTTCCTCACACTTAGGGTTGGGTGCCTGATAGGGCTGCGCCAAGCTGCCCCTGGTGGTCTTGGCCATCTCTGTCCGGTCAAAGGCCTTAGCAAAACCTACCACCGGCATGTACTCCCATTTGCCCTTGCCCCTGTAATATTGCTGCAACAAGCACGAAGCTGGCATCACTACATTGCTCAGCACGCCAGACTTGACATTGCGCAAAAGTCTCCAGGCAATATGGTGCACTAATTGAATTTTGAAGACTGTCACCTGCAAGCCTGCATCTATGATCCTGTTCTTCTGAGATCTTGTTAGCTTGCGCACATCCACTTCCTGAATGTTTTTGCGAGACGCTGTTGGAACCACAACCTTCTTCGAGTTGACCCTTTGCATAGCAGCTGCCTGCAGCTGCTCAAAGTCATCGTCTTTTCGTTCGCCCGCATCTTGCTGCTCCTCCTTGTGCTCCCTAGAACCGAGCCCCATGTCGTTGCCTCCTGCCAAAAGCACAGCAGGTGAAAACAGTCACAAACCGCAGCTTGCACGCTGTGGGTGCGTGCTGTCACAGCTTTCATTACGCGCCGTACCCGCCATGTCCGTCATCTGGAAATTTGAGGCAAGAACCTGTTAGAAAGACAATATTACGCAAACCCTTCGAGACTGTGAGCTGCTGACCACAGCAGTGATCAACTGCTGCTGAGGGTTTAAACTCCCTGCGCTCTCGCAATGTCGCGGTCACTGCTGCGGCTCCATGCCTCCGATTAACGGACCTTACACACAGCTCAACAGCCTGCGCTGCCCCCCAGTTTTGGCAGGACGTCATGGATACAACGAAGGCCTATGGTGTAATCCTCATGTTACGAAACCTGTAGTCAATTTCGTGATGCACCGGTTCTAACCTCCAGTTAAGTAGCGTAACCTGTCTTAAACCCCATAGCAAAGAATATCAACCAGCTTCATTTCCGTACTGATGCCGGTAGACTTCGATAGTGTTGAGCGTGGACTACAATCGACGATCAAAACTTGCATGCCTGGTCGTTGTCGGTATCGTCAGGCGCAAGGTCCCTGATCTAAGTGCTTTTGACCGTATCACAGATCATCTGGCACCGGCGCCATCCTGCTGACCTTCACGAGCAGCGTCCGAGTCAGCAGGTCATGTGATGCTGTGCTTGGGATTGTCACTCTGCGTTTGCTGAGATCTCTTCGCCGAGGATCGGCTCTGAAGCCAGGACGCCACCCTATAAGCCTGCATGCGGCAGTTCTGTTTGTACCTGAGAAGCAGACCTCAAGCATATGTCAGGCATTCCAGGCAGTGACCTCCACTACAACCTGCAGCTAGAATTCCTCGAAGCTGTGTTTGGCTGCAAGTGAGCCTTGCTCCTATTTTGCAGTATATGCTAAGCACTCAAGCATATTCCACACCAGCTCATCGCTTGTGGTGAACTTTAAGCATTCAGCATTGATGCCAGCGTCCCTGCATCTTACCTTGGCCAACCAATAGCAAACCTGTGGTCCACTGTCTGCCTGCATGACCCCTCCCTGCTCTTCAGCTTGCTTTCGATGCAGGCGAACAATTCTGGTGGCAGCTCCTGGGGAAGAAAAGCGCAAGCTTGACGTGTTTGTTCCCATTGGTGCTGATGATGGAGACAAGATCATTCTGGAAGGGGAGGGGCACCCCAGCGAGTTCCAAGGTGGGTGTGAGCATCAATCAAACTCTGCAACATCACTTCTGTGATGCGCATGCTGTAAGCATGAGGCACTAGCGTAGCACTGGTATAGCATATTGAAGGGTTTGACTTTACAACCATGTCACAGAAGACAGATTTGCAGATTATGTGCGTTCGTGCTGTGCTGCACACGCAATTGAACAGGCAGTATACACTGTTTCATTGTCATGAGATGTCATCGTGAAATGTCAGCTTGAGAATGAGGGGGGCAAAAAGTCACCACAGCAATGCATGCAGGAGGACGCAGAGGCAATTTGATTGTGCGCCTGAAAGTGAAGGGGCATCCAAAGCTGCAGAGGATTGGCAGCACAATCTCATCATGCATCAACATCCCTTGGGCCTATCTGCCAGCCCGTCAAGGTATCACCTGTTGTCACTGCTGCACCTTCATGTGCTGTATCTTCTGTTCTCAACATAAACTTCTTCGGCCTAAATAGGACTGGGCCTGCCTGCTGTGAACACCAGCCGCTTGCCATGAATCTGCTTGCTGATGTAATGCTCACCATGCAGTGCAGTACAAGCATACACAACATGCACTGAGACAACCAAAAACTCAGATGGGTGGTGTAGCAACTCATGCAACAAACACATTTGTGATGAAGGGCCACAACCAAAGAATCAGTGAAAGGGCACATCTGGCTGTGTTAGGTGACTGCTACCCCAGCAGCACCTCAAGCCAAATTGGCAAAATCCTTTCCTGTGTTGTCTGTGCGGCCGTCTGTGTGATGAGCTACTGTTTTCGACCAGAAAGAAGATGCAGATACATCGCATGGTCAAGAAGCAGCCTGCAGTCTCCCCTGCTGCAGCCTGTTCAAAGCATAGACATTGAACAACTCACAGCTATGTTTGCACAACACAAGTAGCGCCACACGCTGAGCTATGCACATAGGCTTACCATCACTTCAGTGCGTGCAGGTTTCCTACTGACAGTGCTGACTGTGGACGGTCCCATCCAAGTGAAGCTTCCTTGCAACTTGGATGATGACATGAACATCGTCATAGAGAACAAGGGGGTGCCAACGCCTGATGGCCGAGGCATTCATCATGTAAACGCTCTTCTTTCACATGTTCCTGAGTCTGTTTGTCCAACACATGTTTTCCTGTGATGTTCTGGTAGATTCTGTATGAAGTCTTGTTCTGGTAATTGGCATACAAAGAGTTGCATGAGGCGTTCATCATGGATGTGCTGTGGACAGTAGTCACAGCCAGTGCCATGCAAGCATGCCATCATTCTTTCATTGCAAATAGAGGGAGGACTGTCTGTAGTCAAAAGACCCCTGCAGTGGCATTACAGTTTTGAACAACATCCAGCAGAACTGAAAGCAATAAGCTGACAGAATTCCAGTAGCAGTTCCTGCTTGACTTAACTTGAAACACCAATGTCAGCTACGCGAAACAGAATCATGGGCACTGCTTGTATTTGCATGCTACCTTTAGCCTGCATAACAATGCAACTATAGATGTCACAAGCATGCAATGGAGATGACTAATGTTGGCTCTGCAGGTCCATGTGCGCAGAGGGCGCCCGCTTGAGCGGATTCTATTTCAGACAGCAGAGGTTGCACTGACAGCTGCTGCTGTCTGCTTGATCACCGTTGCATGTAACCGTGTGAGGAGGAAGAATGGTGATGACACGAAGTTTGGAGGTCAAAAGAGCAACCAGGCTCAATTGGAAGCCAATGTAGCACCAAATGGCTCTGCACAGGAAAATGGATGAAGCCGTTTACAGCCTCCTTTGGTGTCAAAATTTTGCTGCTCACTTCTGGTGTGATGAGTGCTGCATTGATCCATGATGCATGTATGATTTGATTTCTGTGCTGGAGCTTCGTGAGGCCAGAACGAATGTCACATACAGTGTATACAAATATGTTGCTGCTTTGATTTGTTTGACTTCTAGAAAGAGATTTCCCAGCTGGTACTCTGCAGTACAAAGCGTCTGTGACCATGTTAAGACAGCTTCTGTTCAGTCATGGCATGTTGTGATCATCACGAGGGCAATAATGGGCATGTGACACGACATATGTGGTGCAGCGCAGTTCGAGGTTGCTCATATGTCCGTCATACAGAATCCTACAGTCAGCTGTGATATTATGTCGTTGGCACCTTTGCTATAGCAGTAGCTACAAGGACAGCAAGTGCATCCAAAAGTGATACTTCTTTGACTTCAAGCTACACAAACGAGTCAGACACGTCCCATGGCATCAATGGAGTGAGCCTGCAGTGAATGCAAGCATAAATTTTGTAGCAACGAGAATCCTCTCATTATCACACATTGAGCTGCAGTCGCCAGGGCTGGCTGTACGTGCGCTCAAGCGAATTGCAGAACTGACATCAAATCCCACTCCCTTCCATGATGTGTTGCCATGCACTCCACACAGGACTCTTACTGAACACCCACAAAATCGACCCAGAAGCTAGGGTTCAAATCAGATTGGGGCATCATCTAAATCTGCCTGCTGTCACTTCATTGCACCAGGTCCTGGCAGGTAAACGCTCAAGCCTACGTTCTTCAGCCCATTTGTCCAATATCGCCGGAACCGCAGTGACACACATTCTTGCAGACGCGCCCATGACACGAGCTAAGCTATCCACTGCATGCATGCTGCGGGGGTAGCACCCCACCAGGACCCCCGCTGAAACAGCTGCAACTGACAGCAGGACAACTCTGCCGGAGGTCCAACCCCCAGGGCCCGTGTCTTCAGCCCTGCCCTGCCGCTCCTCTTCAGCGGCAACATTCTGTAGGTCACCAGAAGTGTGCCCTGACAGACTCTCACAACGGCCAGGCAGACCACTGATTGCCTCAGTAGTCTGCTCAGCAGCATCAGGGCTGTCGAGCCGTTCATCTTCATCAGAACCATCGCGACCATCCCCAGGCGGCGCTGATGGCTGCAGCCCAGCTGCTGCATTTGCATGTGGCTCACCAACAGCTCCTTCTCCATTGATCAAAGCACCAAATGTCTCCACTTCACTGACGATTCCCACCTCAGCTTTGCTCTCTGGCTCCTCAAAGAGCCAAAACAGGCAGTCGCCAGATCGTTCTGGACCATACCCACCAAACAGTGATGTCCCAGCATGTCGAAGCTGACCCACGTAAAGCTCTGCATACATTGAGGACTTGACATGATCGACAGTCTGCCTCATGATATTGTCACGCTGTGCCATGTAGGCTGCATCATTGAGACTGGTTATGAGCAAGGGGGTCTGCTGCAGTATGTTGAGGTGATCATGGAGCTGCAAGGCTAGCATTCTGTGTTGGGTGTCCGCTGCACCTGATGCCATTTCCACAACCTCGGGCATGAGGGTGTCCCTGGTGCCGGTGACCTCATACATGCAGCTTATAGCTAACGGGATCAACCTGCATCATTCATGCCATGGCAATGCCTTGAAGCCATATTTCAACATGACGACACCTTGGTACAGCGCTTTTTGACAGGTACAGACGCACAGAGGCATAAACAGCTACAAATCAAAGCAGTCTGTTCTCTCCTGCATCGATGATATCTGACAATGCCTTCCTTAGAAAACAAGCCTGGAGCACATGTAATCTTTGCAGGCACAGAAGCCACTCCGTCTGAAGTCAGTGCGGAGCTTTTACCTGTATAGCTGTGCAAGCTTTGCATGGACATCATGACGCGACAGCTTGATACTCCTTACAGTGTCAATCTCTGGGTGAGTATGTTTGGTACAGTCCATGGCTAGAAGGTGCAGCAGTGTCAAGCCCCCAGCCTCGTATATATGCTGCGTCAGGGAATTGCTGTTGGCCAAAGCCAGCTGCAAGATCATGCTCAGTAAGAGCCCTGTCATCTGTGCTTGCATTACTAATGTGGCCAGTGCAGTGAGTCTGCCAATCTGTATAGAAGACTTGCTGGCAGAGACGTCCAGGGCAAAAACGCTGATAGGGTCTTTGCTGAGGTGTTCAAGCATGTGGACGATTTTGCTGATGCATGACTCACACTCAAGCTGTTCTGCAAACTCTGCAATGCTTTTGGGGTCATGGGCTAGCTTGAGGTAGAGGATCCTTGCGCCCTTCCACTGCACACAGCATGATACAAATGTTTCTTCTGTAGCAAGAGCACAACAGCTTGATTTAAAAGTGTTATGCAGTGACCCGGTACATTCGTACATCGGGCTGAATGGAAGCCTGAGCCTTGATTTGCTGGCCAGAGAACGGATCATACAGTTACTTGCAACTTATGTCGTCGAGATCAATCAAGACCGATGAAGTTCAGCTTCATGGGTGGACGCCTACCTGCACCCCTTCACACTCAGAAGATAAGCAGCTGTTCACCAGTGCCCAGTCCGCAAGGTGGTATTGTTGCTGGATGAGGTCTTCTGCGGTAGAGGGATTCATGTTGGCGCAGAAAGTCTGGGCCCTTCGCTGTGCTCTGCACTCTCGACAAGCGCAGTCTATCGAGCAGGCATTTTACGTCAGCAACTGTCGAAATGGCTTTGCGACCTGTGCGGCTGCAATCCCAAGTCCTGTGTCACCTGGAAGGTGTTGGCGCAATCGGCCGCTGTCATTACGCTTTTGCTGTTGCAGCACGAAGCATGCAACCAATGCTTAACGACCTCGGTACGTACTACGTCAAGACCTGGGCATCGCATTCACCGGTTGCAGCACGAACCGACATTCCAGGGTTTTGGATTGCTGCTTTGACTTCCGCCATGACAATCGCGTCGCTGCAACTCTGCAGCAGTGCTGGCCGTGTGCGCTTCTAGCAGAGCACTTGATGGCAACAGTGAGCTTCGTGAAACTTGTAACCTCCTTGATGGGTGGAGTGGGCTGCTTGGGAATGGGCAGTGTAGCCATTGGACACAAGGCGCTGGGCATTTCAGAGCTGCCCGAGAGGCCCAACCAGCAGAAGCGCGAGGTCAGAGCAAGCGGTCACATGATTGTTGTATATCGACATCCCTTGTTCGGACGACAACATCAATTTCGCCCGCACGCGCGCACCGTATCACAAAGTTCTTATTTAAGATCTGCAACGCTGCACCGCACCGCCCCAACTGTGGTGGAGCTGCCTTTCGGTCTTGAACTTGCGTTCAAGTTATAGAGGAGATTCCGTGAGCTTGCCTTGGCTGCTGCAGATAGTGTTGCGCTGGGTGGATAGCCTGAGAAAGGTTGCTGTGCCAAACGCGACGGTACGTATCCTTCACCTTTATACCTTTGTACTGCACTGTAGCAGCGCTAACGACTGACTATTTTGACAGATCCGGAAGTACTTCCCAGAAACATACAACAAACGGATCGCCTCCAGGATAGCGGTCAACTGGCCAACCACCCCTCAGCAGATATCAAATCAAGAGGTGAAGCCTGCATGCATGGTGTTAGAGACTTGAGACTGGTACAATACACGCAACATAATTTTGCTGTGCATATGACTGGTCCAGGTGCGTGCTTTGCAGGCAGTCAAAAGAGCGCGCAGGGAGATTCGTGTCTTGGACTGACATACATGCTGAAACCACGGAACACATCAACCAATAGCAGGCAGCGTTGATTTTTTGGTGTAGTTAAACAAGCTTATAGGCTTTACGCCAAGTCGTTGTCAATCAGCTGAATATCAACACAACATTACTGTGAAAGCATTTCATCAATATTGCTCGCAAACAATTGCAAGTGGAGACCTCTAGATCTAGACCTAGGCCTGGTGTTGTTATGCGCATTAGCATCAATGTTATACGGTACTGCACCAAATAGGTATATGTACAAAACCGTTGCAGCATCTGCTGACGCATACCGGATCATGCTGCAGAAAGATTGCTCACAGATTATGACTCATCATCTGCCTTGACCTTCTTTTTCTTCTTCTTCTTTTCGCTCTCACCGCCCTCTACTGTCTTGTCACTCTTCTTTTTCTTCTCTGACTTGACAGCATCAGCGCCATCAGCTGACTTGTCTTTCTTCTTCTTCTTCTGCTCACCTACCTCATCTGGAGAAGTCGGCGACCGTTCCCTCTTCTTCTCCTGAACAGTGACAACAAGTTGTGAGCATACTTCGTTTGAATTTGTTGTGTTTCTTTACTGCATCACGTCACAATTGCCATACAAGCACAAGCTGCAATGATCATGCCTCTGAAGCCACAGTACATAACTCAAGCGGAGGTCACAACGACACAGAGCATAGCAGTGACATTCTTCTGTTACTTTCGTTGCTTTTGTTGCATTGTATCTGACTGCAGAGGAAATGACGCTGTTGCACTTGACACCAGACAACAGACAGATCAAGACCACAATCATGCTAATGTTGGGCAGAGCATTCATGCTGTGCAACCAACACAAAGCCAAGTCATCACATGACCACAAGTCAGTTGGTCTTAGGAAGATTCTGCTACCTTCTTCTCCTTCTTCACCTTCTTGGCAGTGCCCTCAGTGCTGGGAGTGGCAGCTTCAGCTTCAGCTGCACCATTCACAGCAGGGGGGGCGCTTTCTGGGGCCCCGCCTGAGGTGGAGGGGTCTGCTACCTCCATGGGTGCTGCACCATCTGCTGTCTCCTCGGCCTGCTCAACACCACACAGACCTGACTCAGCACTCAGCACCTGCTACTCAACTCAGTGTGTATAAGCTCTGTGTCTCATCACACCTGACTCAGTACTTAGCACATGCTACTCAACTCAGTGTGTATAAGCTCTATGTCTCATTACACCTGACTCAGTACTTAGCACATGCTAGTCAACTCAGTGTGTATAAGCTCTATGTCTCATCACACCTGACTCAGTACTCAGCACATGCTAGTCAACTCAGTGTGTATAAGCTGTAAGTCTCATCACACCTGACTCAGAACTCATCACATGCTACTCAGCTCAGTGTGTATAAGCTCTATGTCTCATTACACCTGACTCAGTACTCAGCACATGCTACTCAACTCAACGTGTACAAGCTCTAGGTCTCATGGTCGCCTGGTCACTGTACAAGGGGTTGATGCATTGCTGTATGGGTGCGTGTGTGTGTGCCTGCTGCATGCATACCATACACTACGGGACCAGCTGGCTCTTGTAACCTGACACGCATGCACATGCTGAACATTTTCCTATGCTGTGGCCAATGTTGTGATGACTAGACTCAGTCATTTGGGCAGGCATTGTCAGAGTGCCAAGATAAGCTGCTGGATAGTCTGCAGAGTGTATGTGTGGACCTCAGACAGTATTTTGAGCAATGATTGTTTGTCGTCACAGGGTGTCAGTACCTGTTGAGAAAATCTGTTTCATCATCGATTCCACACACACATTGAACAATGCAGAAGCTATCGCTGCAAGCTGGGGTGGTGATTGAGTAGTGATATATCTGCGAGCTTTGCTCTGCTTATAAAACCAACTCCCAACAAACACTGACAGCAACCTGCAAGCTTGACTCTGCCCAATAAACTAACCTAACCAGATCTGCTCTAGCCTAACCTGGCCTAACCCAACCTTGGCTGACCTAGCATAGACTGACCTAACCTATGGCCTGACCTGAGCCAACCTTACCTGACCTAAAAACCAAACCAGACCTAACCCAACCTAACCAATCAGATCCTTCCTGTGTATTCAGCTGGCCAATTTTGGCTCATCATGCTGAGCATGTTTGGGCTTGCACTGATGCTGCTGATGCGCAAGTTGAACATACTGCCTGACAACTGACACAAGCATGCTAAGTAAGCAGTATGACCACCGATGCATGTTGATGTGGCATGGATGACCAACCTTGGTAGCAGGGGTGACATCTGGAAGGGAGCGCAGGTACTCCTTGGGGGTGGTCTCATTGGGGCGGCCATGCTTGTCTAGCTTGCCCTCAGCCACCAGCTGCTTCTTCTTCTGTGCCATTGGTCCCAGTCCCCACCTGCAGTTCCCACACGCACCAACAGTCAGTCAGCCAGACACTTACTTATTCACTGACAGTGGAGGCATGGAAGGTTGGTGTTTCAGATGAAGTTTTGTGAGGCTGGCTAGGGCCCTTGCTACTGCCACGGAGTGAAGGCATACACTACATTTACTTGTATCGTATACACAGTCGACACTATGTGCTCAGTGGTACTTTGGGTCCACACCTAGAGTATTGATCTAGCTTGGCCATACAATGCGTGACATGCAATATCATTCCAGTGACTTCACCCTGAGTCACCCTGAATTGTTTCTGATGCTTTCACAACCAGCACCTATGGACCAAGTATAGCTTGCAGTCTAACAGCTTGCAGTAGAACAGACAGACTATGCAAACAAAGCAGAGCCAAGAAAATGTGGAGATACAGGGTTGATCAGCATTTGCAAAGGATCACCTTCTTGGATATGTATCCCGCTCCATGATGACTCGCTTGATCTTAGCCACACAGCCATGATCACATGTTGCCATGACTGAGGTAGTCATCTGAGCAATGCCCAGCGCAATTGCCTCACCCTTTGTAGTCATCAGCACAACCTGCATTGACAGCATACAGTCAACATGCCTTGACAGTACCATGACCCATGACAAGATCATCTGCTGTTTCATTAGTCAACAACAAGTACATGGGGAGAGTGCTGTACTATAGGCTCATGGACATGCATTGACCTTCACATTTGCACGTCATTTCAGCTGAGCAGTCTTTGCTGAGCAGAGGTAGCACGCAACTGCAGCTACAATGCAAACACACCAAACCCAGAGGTGCATGAAAACCCTGTGAGCTGACAGCCCAAACAATGTGTGCCTTGGTGTGTGAAGGGCATGTGATGTCACAAAGACATGTTTGGTGCGCATCAACAACTCTGGTGAGGTCAGAAATGCACACCTCATCGTCTACTTCAACAGAGTTCTCGAATCGCAACAGCCCAGGAATCATGAACTTGGCGCCATAGCAGATTGCATTAACGGCACTGTCCTTCACTACAAGCCGCTTGTAGTTGGTCAGCACCCTCTCAAGGGGCATGATGGCCCTTCGCAGGTAAGACTCATCCTTGTAGTTGTCAAAGGTCCACTGGGCATCCAGCACATCGTGCATGGTGACCATGTTGTCTTGCTCGCCCATGATTCCTGACCGGACTCGTCTCAGTTCCTGCAGCAGCATCACATTGCATGACATGACTTGTTGGGTAGAACAGAATGGTGCTGTTGATGCAGGTCATGACAGAGCCTGAGTAAGCAAACTCAATGGAAGTGCTCTATTGTTATGTTCCGCACTCTGTTCATGACAATGCACTCTTTGGCTTGAGATGCACAGGCTGCTCTGTTGCAGCACACAGCAAACAAGTAGAATAGCTTACCTGCATGTGTGCACCTGTTCCAAGAAGCAGCCCCAGATGGACGCACAATGTCCTGATGTAAGTTCCCGCCTCACATGACACCCAAAAGACACAAAGGTGCCTGTCCTCGTCATACTCTACCAGCTTGCTCTGGTAGATGGTTCGTATTCTGAGCTGGCGCTTGACTGCTGAGATGAGAGGCGGCCGTTGGAAGAGAGCGCCTGTAAGAGTTTCCAGAGCCCTGGCTACCTTTGCCTGTCCTCCTGGCACGGCGCTGTGCATGCGCGCTATGCACACATACTCCTTTCCTGCTCCCTGCTGAGATTTGACTAGCCTGGTTGCCCTCTCAACACAGACTATGAGGTTGCCTGTGACTTTGGGATCAAGTGTACCACTGTGTCCTGTCTTCTCGACTCTGAGGATACGCCTAATCCAGGCAACTACCTCATGGGAGGAGGGGTTAGAGGGCTTGTCCAGGTTGATCACGCCGTATCTGATATAGTCTGCTAGAGGACGCTTCAGAGGGGTGAACCCTGAGGGAATGGGGGTGTAATGGCCGGTTCTGACGTTCATTTTGTCGTAGTTTTTGAGCAGGAGAGGCCATTTCGACGTGTCCAAAGCTGGTGTTGTTGACTGCGGCTGGATTGTAAACTCGCCCTTCTGCTGCACTACTGCTACTTCGCTACCTTCTGCAGCATTCTTGTCTTTCTTCGACTTCTTTTTCTCGCTCATGCTGTGCTAGGTCAAAAGATCAGTTCCAGACAAAATGCAACCAGGGCGGCTGTTGCGACGACTTGAGCACACAGGGATGCTTACTCTGATCACGACTCGCCAAGGCGCAATGCTTGTTGTACGTTTGCGAGCGTTCCTCAGTCAAGGCTGCGCAGTCAAGGCCTGAGCGTACTCATCCAATCCGCGCCGTACCGTACAGTAACAACCTGCTCTCTGCGACGTGACTGCAGAGAGCGACCTTGACAATCACAGCTTTGCGACTGTTGCGTCGGCCCGCTCCCGAATCAGTGGAGTTTCACTCGTTCAATAGATGCTGCGCTAAATCTGCTTTGCTCAGCAGTGCAAGCTCGATGAGCTCGACCGAGGGCAGTGTGGGCATCAGTGCTTGGGCGAACAGTTTGCCAGGCTTTACAGGCATCTTGAAGCAGAGGTACGTCATGTAAACAAGTTGACAGCATGTATGCCTTGGTCATGCTTTGAGTGCGTACGTCGCACACCGATCACGGGTTGGCTGGCGTTACTTCTGTGCGTATCTGAGCTTCGCTGCTGACTTTATAGGTACAGTGACTTCATGGTGAACGAAGTTGACACGTCGGGTACCGTGGTGCATCTTGAAGGTTCAAGAGCCGCACAGGTCATCTGGCTTTGACGCGTGCTGATCAAAGGTTGCTGTGACAAAATGCCTGCCTGCTTGTACCACCTACTTTTATCGCCTACTTGCATTGAGTTACCTCATTGTCAGCACCAGCCGTGGTCCAATCTGGCTTTCCCAGCTGTTACACTTGCTCAATGGGATATTGCTCAAACCCAAAAGCTTATGGCCTGGCACGAGCCCTCCCTTGCAAGCTCTGCTTATCATTCCTTCTTGTCTGTAGGTCCCATCAGTGTCGGGTTGGAAGTTAGCATCAAGCAGCACTCCTGCAGCCCCTACCTCCACTGCACAGCAGCAAGCATGCAAAACACTACCAAATCCAGAACCACAACCTGATACCGTCCCTCCTGCATCAACTGCTGCAAATGGCTCTGATCAGTCTAATGCTGCAGCAAACCGCAACAGCATTGCTCAGCAGGCGCCTCTGCAAAAGCAGCACAGTAACAACACCCAGGCAAAGCCTGTAGCAAATGTTGCTCTGGAGGTACCCCACAGAATCTCCCCCACAGAAGTATGCCAGAATGGCAATCATGCTGATGATGCACTGCAACAAACAGCTGCAAGTGCATCACAGCCTGCAGCGCTGGAGGGAATGGCAGCTTGTGCTGCACAACTAGATGCTGTAGGCATCATGTGTGGCCCAAACAACAAGCAAAAGTTAAAGGACTTCCTGCAGTCCATCTTCGACTTTCAAGAGGTGTGCATGTTTGTGTGACTGCCATAACCAGTATTACACCAACAACTCATCAGATTGATGCTCAGTGTTGCATCAAGCATCACTCGCTGTTCAGTCCACTGCTAGCTAGTGCTACAATATATGGCTGGATGATATGACAAGACTTTGAAGACAGAATCATGGCTGCTTGTCTTCGTCTTGACTTTTGTTGAGCTATGGTTTCTGAGCGTGCCATGCAGCACACCAACACCCTACCAAGACTGCATGTATGCTTAAACTAGGCTGGAATCAGGTACGTGGTTTACACAGCAAGAATGTTGTGATGCAGGCTATCAACTCACCCGGAGCCGGCTCCTTGAAGCGTCCAGATCACATTTTGCTAGACCCAATTACAGACAAGGCGCAACGCACAGTAAGTGTTCATTTTTGCTTTTCTGGCTTGCCAATTTTGCTCTAGTCTTGCAAAGAGCCACACTTACCTGCACCCTTGTTGCTGCTCAATACAAAACATGAATGCAATTCTCCATGATTGATGCATCTTGTTGGTGTTACTCTCTACAGATCTTCACAAAGTCTGTCTTGCAGCTTTGCATTTGGATGTGCGGTCTTGCATTACTGGACTGACAACTTCCCTAGATATCCAAACAAGGTCAGATGGGTGTTGCCAACATTCTTTGCCTACCTCACCCTGTTGTCGCAGGCCGTTCACAACTTCTTCAAGCAATACAGCCCACTACCAAAGCTAGGTACTTCAACAGTCACCGGCAGTGGTGTCAGCGATTACGGCGGGAAACCCATGTCAGTCATCAAGGTTACTTATGAAGGCAGGGGACAGAAGCGAAAGAGGGATGACAGCGGCGGGAGAGGCGGCAGGGGGGGTGACAAGTCCGTTGGCAGGGGGGGTGGTAGGGGTGGCAGGGGGGCAAAAGAGGGCCCAAGCAAGGGGCCTGATGTAGGGGGTCAATGGGGCAGGGACTGGCCTGGAGGGACCAAAAAGTATTGCAAATTTGCTTTGGCCAAAACAAACATGGACACCCAGGTAACAAGTGTTCCTTGCATTGCGTTCCAGTACACGTTTGCTAGCAAGGAGTTTGCAATAATAGGTGCTTGCATTGTGCATCAGTTGCTTACAAGCATTGGCTTCCTCCTAGTACCAAGCTTGTATGTGGCAGCGGCTACATCATCATCAATACTGCCTTGACACAACTGTTACCTCACCACAAACAATACTGACAAGCGTGATTTATCTGACATCAACTTCTATAGACTTCAGTGCGTTGGGCTTGTGTTTTGTTTGCAGCAATGTATTGGGCTGCTTACATCTTTGATCCATTGCAAGCGAGGGGTGTTTGCCACAGCCGGCACCAAAGACAAGAGAGCAGTCACTGTCCAAAGCGTCACAGCCTTCAAGGTATTCACGTGTTCCTTGACAAACTTGAGCTCAGCATGTTTACATTATAGCCATGTGTACATAACAGCCATGTGTACATCACAGCTGTCCACTCAATAGCTCAGCAGAGCCTGCAAAGTATGCCAACCTGCAAGTAGCATGTTGGACTTGAAGTCAGAGACTATTCCCTTTAATACTTCAACAGATCAACACACAATTTTTTCACAGAGGTCAAAGTGCCAAGTGTTGTATACCCCCAAACATTAGCTTTTTGAACAGTGTGCAAGTCTATTACGTCCATCCCCACTTGAGTTGCATACTTGGATTCCGTATCTTTAGTTCCAAGTGACTAATTAGATGTCAGGTGTACATCCCGCACACTAGCAGCGTTATCCTTGAAGGGATGGTCCAAATCTAGAAACGTTTTGACCAGGAGTCAAACTCAAGACCATTTGTCCTGAGAGAATCACATGTTTGTTCTCAAGCGGACGAAATTCTTGACTGTGAGCGTCTCACAAGTCAGCCCTTGCATCATGTGCAACATGAAACAAGCAGCCATTGCATACCAAATCTGAGAGTTGGATTGGGCATGCGTAGAGCATCAGATAGCATGCATGTCTCTGCGGACACACCCATGGTTGCAAACTGTTCATTTGATGGTGCCTTCAGCCCTTGCATCTCAATGTCTTTGGGACTACATCTCAACATCTTTGGGACTGCATCTTAATGTCTTTGGGACTGCATCTCAATGTCTTTGGGACTGCATCTCAATATCTTTGGGACTGCATCTCAATGACTTTGGGAATGCATCTCAATGACTTTGGGACTGCAGGTGTCTGCTGAATGCTTGGCTGCGTTGAATCCTCGGCTGTACAGTTTGCATCTCAAAGTCTTTGGCAGTGCAGGTGTCTGCTGAGCGCTTCGCTGCGTTGAATCCTCGGCTGTACAACTTTCAAGTGGACACCCGTGCATCTCAATGTCTTTGGCAGTGCAGGTGTCTGCTGAACGCTTGGCTGCGTTGAACCCTCGGCTGTACAATTTCCAAGTGGGCAACTTTGACTACACAGATGAGGAGCTTCACTTGGGTCAGCTCCAAGGTAGATCATTCAATCATTCAATTTACATTTTGTGTCTTGAAGACTCATCAGGGGAGTCAACAGACAATAACTGCAAAAAATCGTTGCATGAGCTCTGTCCGTGCCTGCTGCCATAACCCCTGCCACACACTTTAGGGGTTGAGCATAAGCAAAACAGCCTCTTTTTCATAGCTTGCTACAACATCTCCCCATTATACATGTGCTGTCCCCAGGCGAGTCTGAGTTTAGATTTCTAGTGTAGGGATGATGTTTCTGAAGTAGAATAGACATTTTGGGTTTGAAAGAGCTGTTTGCTATGCACCCATCATGCTTGTTATTGTATCAGCTAACTGATGAACATAGAGCTTTGGGCTGTTGACACACTGGAAGCATTGGCGCTGCACACGTGAGCTTGAGACATGATTGAGCGTGAAGTAATCAAATTCAGCAGGATTCTGGAGGTCTGGGCATGATGTGCATTGGCAAGCAACTGCTGAAGGTTGCTGAACCTTTGGAGTGATCATCATGCCTGTGCAATGCCTGTCATGGGGAGTGACATAACAGACGTATGGATTACATCAAGCAACTGGGCATGAATAGAGCCTGTATTGCATGCAGGCAACCAGTTTCAGATCACATTACGGGAACTCAAAGGGGCAACGAGGGAGCAGATCCAAGCAGCTGCTGCAGCCCTCAAGGAGGGTGGCTTCATCAACTATTACGGCTTGCAACGCTTTGGCAGTGGCTCTGTTCCCACACACAAGTAAGCTCTGTCCCCACACACAAGTAAGCTCTGTCCCCACGCACAAGTAAACTCTGTCCCCACACACCCCAGTATTCTCTGTCCCCACACACCCCAGTATTCTCTGTCCCTACACACAAGTAAGCTCTGTCACCACACACCCCAGTATTCTCTGTCCCCACACACCCCAGTATTCTCTGTCCTTACACACAAGTAAGCTCTGTCCCCACACACAAGTAAGCTCTGTCCCCACACACCCCAGTATTCTCTGTCCCCACACACCTCAGTATTCTCTGTCCCCACACACAAGTAAGCTCTGTCCCCACACACAAGTGAGTTCTGTCCCCACACACACGCACCCTCTGTCCCCACACACAAGTGAGTTCTGTCCCCACACGAGTAAGCTCTGTCCCCACACAAGGAAGCTCTATCCCCACGCAAATAAGCTCTGTCCCCCCACACAGGCGAGTTCTGTCCCCTCACACCCAAGTAAGCTCTGTCCCCACATACAAGTAAGGTCTGTCCGCACACACAAACAAGCTCTGTCCCTACACACAAGTACCCTCTGTCCCCCACCCCTTCCCCCTCTCTCTCACCCCACCTTCCCTCAATCCTTTTCACTCCCCCATCAATGAGTCTGATGTGACTGATTGCAGGGTTGGGGCAGCGCTCCTGAGGGGGCAGTACCAGGAAGCAGTGCGGCTGATCATGCAACCAAGGGATGGTGAGAGGGAGGAGAGTGCAGAGGCTCGCCGGCTCTACCTAGAAAAGGGTGCGTCAGCTTGCCTATGGATAGAAAAGAAAACAAAAAGGGAAGACTACACCTGTAGGCGTCAATTCAATGAGAAGCCAAGTGTTATACTGGGCCGCCCAGCTTGCCTGTGGGTACAATGCTGCACACCTTTATTGGATTCATGCTGGCTGGCTTTTGCATGCACACTTGCCTTGTAGATGACAGAGTGTGTGCTCTGTAGGGCTGTTTCTATTCGCTTTGTAGGGCTGTTTGTGCTGTTCACTTTTTAGGGCTGTTTGCTTTGTAGGGCTGTTCATGTTCAACTTCTTTGTCTACCACACCTGAATCCACATAACGTGTAGGCGGCAGACTTGCAATTGCTTTGTAGGGCTGTTTATGTTCAGCTTAGTTGTCTACCACACCTGATTCCACATCATGGGTAGGCCAATTGTGTGAAATTGGTGCTTTTTGTTGGGTTGCAGGTGATGTGAGCTGTGTTCACAACATGTGTTAAGTCAATTGTGCTAGATTGACCCTTTTTGTTGGGTTGCAGGTGATGTGTCAGGGGCTTTGTACAAGATGCAAAGACATCTCACAGCAGAGAGGGCTATCTTGGAGGTGAGATGTTTACTCAGTGTCAAAACATCTTGTGCTCCTTACACAATGCATGCCTTTGCCCTCAAGCCGCCCAGTCAGTCATGATAATGATCAAAACTGTTTCCAGCTCATGATGAGCTAGGTCTGTGCAGGACAAGTCTTGTCTCCACAGAGCAGCCTGTCTTGTGCATCCCTATAAGGCCTACTAATATGACAGTTTTGATGTAATGCTTAGTTAGCGCCATGATTGTCACGAGCTTGTCACTTGCACACACACACATGTTCAAGGTTCGCCCTGGCATTGCACCGCATACCAGCATCTGTACGTCGTTGCAAAACTGTGAGAATGAACTTAGGCAGGCATGCCACGTCCTATTTTGACACAATCATAGGTAATACAAACAAGGGTAACACAAAACATGAAGGTAATACAAATAGAGATAAAACAAGTAATGAAGGTAATCAGAAAAAGTATCTGTACATTATTGTGTTGTTGTTATTATCATTAGTTTTATTGATATAGATAATATCTTGATCTTTATTACCTTCCTTTGCTGCAGGGTCTCAGTCACAGCGGCAAGGACAACTTCCTGGCAGCCTTGATGTGTATCCCTCACGGCTTACGTACCATGTACGTGCATGCTTACCAGAGCTACCTTTGGAACGCTGCAACCAGTGAGCGCTGCCTCAAGCACGGCACCAAGACTGTGGTTGAAGGAGACCTTGTATTGCCTGATGACTCACAAGAAGCTGAAGAAGATCACCCCGCCAATGGTGAGCAAATGCTGCCACCTGTTCAAAGATAAGCATAAGCTGAAGAGCACTACGCAAATGGTGACTCAGCAGAAGCTGAAGAACACCATGCCAATGATGAGCAAGTGCTGCCACCAAAAGTCCAAAGACAACGTGTGCTTTGTACACAAGCTGCCTGTAGACTCACCAGAAGCTGCAGAAGAACACCTTGCCAATGTTGAGCAAGTGCTGCCACCATTTGTCCAAAGACAATGTGTGTTTTGTGTACAAACTGCAGCAAGGTTGAGGCATGCCTCCAGAAGCCAGTCATTGGGAAGGGCAAAACTCTGTCATGGCAGACTGCTTGCATTAAGCAACAACCAGAATGACCTGTCTGTCTGTGCAGTCAGCTCAGAAATGTATGCTAGCCTGGAATATATGTGTGGTGCAGGTGTCCACATCACGTGATCTACTTGCTGAACATCACGCTGCACGAAAGGATTTTTGCAGTTAATGCCTGTTGACTCCCCTGATGAGTCCAAAGACTGATTGGTTGGTTGGTTGGTTGGTTGGTTGGTTGGTTGGTTGGTTGGTTGGTTGGTTGGTTGGTTGGTTGGTTGGTTGGTTGGTTGGTTGGTTGGTTGGTTGGTTGGTTGATTGATTGACTGACGGACTGATTTATTGATTTATTGATTGACTGATTGACTGATTGACTGTGCGCGTGTCGGCACAGGAGTGCCAGGTGGCGAGAGGAGCTCTACAAGGCGAGCAGCAGTGCATGTGGTCACAGAAGAAGAAGCCTGCAGCGGTGCTTACAGCATACAGGATGTGGTGTTGCCTCTGCCAGGTGGTCAGATACAGTATCCTGAGTACAGAGAAGCAGGAGACCATGACACCACTCATCAGGTGTGGATTTTTTGGTGTTACAAGAAATGATCTCGCAGTCAGTAGGAGTTTTTACAATGGCGTGATGAATGCCAACAGCTCAACGACGCCTGGCCGGGCATTCGTGTTGAGCCTTCATGTTTGCTGATGGCATTGCTGCTGTGTTAGGATATGGTCTGGACTGAACAGATTTGATATCCCAACACAGTGTGTCAGAATTAGCCATGCAGCGACAGCCATGTGAACCATGTGTCTTGAGGTGGCGCTTCAAGTCGTAAAGCTGACGCATTGTGGGTTAGTTGTCTACAGCACTGTCTAAGGCACTCCCCATCTGTCCAATGGATCTACACATTGGGCTGAACCCTTTGTATCATTGCAGGGCAGCATCTAGCTGCAGGCTGCCGCCTTAGGAGGCTCCCGTTATGATCGCTGAAAAGCGTAAACTTTTATTTTCTTATTCAGGGCAGCATCTACCACAGATTGGCGGCTGCTGACAATGTCAGTTTAGAGCCTGCCTCCAAAACCAGTGACAGCAACCAAGCCTTCTCCTTGCATGCCCTATCCGGGGACTATCGCCGCATTGTGGTGAAGCCCCAGGATTTGACCTGGAAGCTTCTGGAGTACTCTAATCCGGATGAGCCGCTGGCTTTGAGTGAGCTGGAGAAGCTGTCTGGTGACAAGGAGCCAGCAGCTCTGCAAGGTGTGTTTTTTTTTTTTTTTCTTGGATTTTATTTAGACAAAGTTTGTCAAGGCTGGCTCTGTGTAGCTTGAAGCAACCTCATGACCTGAAGGGTAGAGTGATGAGAGACGACAGCAATGGATTCTGATGTGCCATGATATCATGCTAATTGCGGTCTAGAGAAGATCCCGAGACAGCAATGAATCCTGTTGTTTCTGGGCGACATGTGTTGTGCTGTGTTGTGTTGTGTCTTGTTGTGCGCTTCTGCTAATCTAATAGTATCTGAGCAGTACATGCGTGTTCCACTGGCTTGTCTTGCACAGACTTGTCACAGTGACCTGCTGTGCAGAGGGGGCAAAGGGAGACTTGCTGGCGTTGCAGCTGACCTTCCAGCTCGCGCCATCCTGTTATGCCACAATGCTGATCAGAGAGCTGACCAAAATGGCCACTGGCACAGCCTTCCACAAGAATCTAACCCAGGTACTCACTCACTCACTCGCTCACTCACTCACTCACTCACTCACTCACTCACTCACTCACTCACTCACTCACTCACTCACTCACTCGCTCGCTCGCTCGCTCACTTCAGCTCTTGTGGAATCGTACTCAGGTGTTTCTCTCATCACATGTACAACACCTGCATCTGCTGGTGCTTAATCGAGCACATGCACGCGTCTGCCACACTGCTGTGCAACACTGTGGTGAATCAGCATCCATAGTATTGTTGGATAATTGCGTGAAGGACAGCATAAGCAAAAGTTGCATGAATTCAATACCAGGGAGGGTTCTGACTAGGTGGTTGGCTATGCAGAAAAGTGCCGAAGCAGAGTGTGCACCAGCGGACATATCAGAAGACTCAGCAAACTAATTCAACTGTATCAAAGTACAAGTGTGTTGATGCACAACAGTACCAGCATGCTGCTGCACTTGTTGCAATAACATATCATTTTGCGTGTGGTTGTCCTTCGTGTGTTTTCACCATACAGTGTTGTGAGCCCTCAACAACATATTCTGTTGAAGCATGTTGGTAGTGAGCAACAGCAGCTTTAGTGTGATCTGCAACACAATTTGTTGCTTGATATAACACACTGTTATACTGTATCAGATCCTGTGACTACTTTGGCATAACATATTGTCTCATGTAAAGCCGTAATGGTTCAAAGCCGGCAACAATGGCTGGTCAGCTGATAGCAATATACCTCTTTCTGTGCGAGGGTTGGCCATTAGCTGATCAGCTAGTGCATTGCCAGGGCCTCCACTCGTTTTTGCTTGACAATGTTCTGGATGCACAGACATTTCCATGCTCAGTCATTGCTCAGCTTATTGTGCGTGTGCATGAGTGTGCCAGTCTTTAAAATAAGTCCTTTCAACAGCTTTGTGCCCAGGCACTATACAGCCCAGATTTTAGAAACAGCACTGATATGCCTAACTCCTGGTGATTTGACACAAGACTGCTACTGCAGTCTCAGATGTTCTTGTGTCACTTGGACAGAGGACAAGTCAGCAAGGCCCATCTGACATCAATACAAGCTGACAAACCGACCACAGCAAGGTGAGAGCTCCTTCATCAATCACATGGCTGTATTTAATTTATCGCAAGCTGAGGCTCTTCTGCAATGGCCTCGTCAAGACCTGCGTCATCATAGTCTTGCATAACAGCACCTGGTGCAACTGGCAGTTCTTCTTGGATTTCGTTGCCACCGTTTCCATCTGCTTCAGCAGAGGCCAGCATCCCTCTGACATTCTTTAGCCTGTCTGCTACTGACGGCCTGGTTGTCAACCGGCCCTTCTGCATCAAACTGCCCTGACGCCTGGCTAGAGGAGGAGCTGCTGTAGCAGCTGCTGCAGCAGAGCTTGACATTCCCTGTGCTTCTGCTTCTTCATAGCCAGATGGCCGCATTGCAGCAATCCTGTCTGTGTCCTGGTACAAATTTGGCTTGTCTGATGACACCCTAGCAAACCCTGCAGGGCCGTTGGAATCTGCCCTGGCAAATCCTGAGGGGATGTTGGCAGCAGCCTCGCTCTGTTCTGGGGCTTTCTGGAAACTGCCTGACTTGCGGTAGCCCTCCTGGCGCAGCCCTTGCCCTAGGGTTGTCTGGTACCCTTGCATGTAGGGCCCCCCCTCAGTCTGCCCACCTGCACTCCCTGGGGTTGCAGCCCTACCCCCTTCTGACTGTTTGGACAATTGTCCCTGAAGGCCAAACTGCTAGGAATTAGCATCGTCATTTGCAGTGTGTCCATGTGAGTGTGCAGGCACCGAGTAGCGCACGTTTTTCTCACAGCCTCACCAATGAGTCATGTGAGGAACCAGTCATTGACCAGTCAAGAGTTCAAATGACCTTCCTGCCATAATCCTGCCACTTGGCTGCAGCACAGACATGGAAGCATGACAAACTCCAATCTGCTTTGTTGTTTCAAGGAAAGGCTGTGTCGCTGTTGATCTACTGTCAAATGCCTTTATGCTGATCAACAGTATGCGCAGACCAAGCCAAGTAAACACACACACAGCTGTGACAATGCGTGACTGATCTACGGTTGATGAATGCATCAGCATCCCAATGTGATGCTATTACACTGGGATGATGCAGCGCTCTACAGCATAGCCAACAAGACCTACGAGAAGAAGAATGGCAATGGCCAGCCAAGTTCATCTTTGGTTTAGGTGAATGAGAGAAATTTCAATCAGCGCTACAAATGGAAACTAGCAGGTACCTGCAGCCTCCTGGCGGTCTCCTTGAGCTCGGGAGCCTTCCCCTCAGCTTCACCCCTGCCCGGCTCAGCTGCTGCAGCAGCTTCCCGAGCCTGACTCAGCTGGCTTGAGTGTGCTCGCTCGGGCAAGCTCTGAGCAGGTGAGCTCGATGAAGCTGAGTATGCTGCTGGTGAGTCATCCCCTGTTGGTAGGGAGCCAGGGCTGAACACAGCACTGGTGCTGGGGCTGCCACTGGGGCTGTTGAATGCGCCCTGGGAGGGCACGCCCCTCAGCGGACTGCCCTGGTTAGTACTAGCCACCCTGCAAGTCAACAGCGCAATATGTGGCCAGACAACAATTTGTGGCCAGACAACGAAACATGGCCAGATAACAATATGTGACCACATGACAATGACAAGGGGGACTTGTGTCTTGGCTCGCCACTGGAAAAAAAAACTCAGTATGGATATTGCATTTGTACTGTCGGTCCTATCATGACATGTGGGTTCAGCCACGGTCTTATCATCACGTCTTAGATTTCGCTCGCTGATATAAGCCCAGATTGTGGGCAGATGCACGAAGTGTCTGGCATCCAATTCGCATCTTCAGGCCTGTTAACGGGGTCTGCAGAAGGTTGTTCAGTTCACAAGCAAGGTAAGCCTGAACATTTAGTGATTGCCTGGACACATTGGCAGTGGCAAGTCACATGTTTTGCTGGCTCCTGCAAGCTGGTAGCAGATCTCAACAAGCTGCTTGGGCATGTCTGATGTGGCCCTCATGACAGGGTTTGCAAAGATGTGAGCAGATTTGTGAAGAGGACCTAAGGAAATTAGCAGGGTTAGGGGGAGGCAAGCAATGGTTAGTGTGTGCAACTCATTTGGGTCCCAGCATGCTTGCTGGTGCATGCTGGGATTTGAAAAGCTTATGTAGGTTACATGGAGGGTGAGCACTGAAACGGTGATGTAGGTTATACGGAGGCTGAGCACTGAGCATGGGTTACCTGGGCGAGTTGCCAGGGGCAGGGGATCCCAGTCGGGGTGACCCCCCTCCTCTGCTCCTGTCCTCAAGCTTGCGCTTCAGGATCACCACCTCTGATTGAGATTCCCTGGCCTCGGCAGCACTGCATATTCAAATCCGTCGACTTGTCAGTCCACAAGTAAGGATGGAGCCTGTGGATGCAGATGTTTTCACACCCTGTGCTGTGCTGTGCTGTGCTGTGGCCTGTCCACACTCTGCGCTGCGCTGTGCTGCGCTGTGTTACCATACATCCAGAAGGACAGCACGTGTAGGCAGCTATCATACAGATCAGACAAGACAGGCAAGTCCATCAGCAGTAGCAGCAGAACAGAGGTGAGCGTGCCATACCTTGTATCCACAGCTTGACGCAACACTTTGACTTCCTTGGCCAAGGCCTCGTACTCTCGCAGGTTGTTCCCTAGAGCACTGCTCTCTGCCTTTACCCCACCAGCCTTCTGGGGTGCCTCCTACAAAGGACACACACACACATACATGTGGACATTCATTGTGTGACAAACTTCACCACGATTTGAGGCCGAGTGGTTGCGCTGTGAGGTTGCTGAGGCTTTCATTGGAAGGCTGCTGTGATGCACGAGAGGCTGTTTGCACATCAAAAGGCAGCATCAACAGCACTGACAAGCTATGCTTTCAAGCAAGGATGTCTGATAAGTCACAACTGGCTCCACACCCCAGACTGCAAGTTGTGAAATGAAAGCTGGCTTGTCTACTTACTCTGTATTAGCTTGACGCTCACGCTTGCAGTTTGCAACACAAGGCTAGCAAATCTGCGCATCACAGCTGACGAACAGACAAGTCAAGAACACAGTGCAGGCGCAGCCAAGGCCGGCAGGCATGTTGAAGACAGACCAGGAGAACAGACAAACCAAGCAAATGCAGCCGCAGCCACGACCAACAGGCACGATGAAGACAGACAAGGAAAGCAGACAGACAGGCAGATGAGCAGGCGCAAGAAACACTTTCTGCTCAGCATGCTACCCTGATACCTACAGGCTAATACAAGAGCAAAGGCTGGCACAGGTAAAAATCAATCAATCAATGCTCAGCCTACCTGCAGCTTGGCCAGCTGGCGTTCAGCGGCCCGCCTCTTCTTCGTGGCAAAGTTGCAGGCCTCAATGGCCTGTGTGAGGTTGAGCTTGCTGCCTTCATGCGCCTTGTGCAGGGCCTTCAGCTGACTCTCCAGAGTCAGACTCTGCATGCAGACAGACATGAGCACAAACAGACGTGAGCACAGACAAACGTGAGCGCAGACAGACATGAGCAAGACTGATTGCCTCACAACTCGTCCTCGACTGTTGACTGCCCAGTTCACTTGAGCTGGCTGCCTACACAAGCCCGGTGCCCATTCATGCAAATGATTGGTATTGTAATGATGACAATGACAACATAGTAATGATTGATATAATTTCCTAACGAAAATCCAGAACCTGCACACGGTCAGAGGTCGTGTCCCAGATCAGCCAGGTCTAGTAGGGTTAGAAGCTGGGATACAAGCATCCAGAGGACATGACAATGTTTTGGCGTCAGAGCGATGCAGACAGGTCGCACCGTGTGTTGCTGTAATTCTTTAATGTGCTTCTGAGGTGTGAGTTCTGAGTATGGAGTCTGGATGTCTGAGTGGTGACACGTGATGACGCTTGTCAGGTGCAATGTCAGATTTGTGTCAGGACAAAATAGACAAGAACACTGGTGCAGCAGTGCGTGAAACAACAGCAATTATCAAGGACAGCAGGAAATACAAAGCAGTGTCCATGGTATACAAAGCAGTGTCCATACAGCAGAACAGCATTTGAACTCAAAGCATGGTGTTTGAAGTCTATCTAGTTTGAAATGTACCTTGTCTGTCAGAGCGCTCTTCTCGTCAACAGCCTCACGAGCCTGCAGCTGAGCTGAGCGCATGAGCCTCTGAGCTGAGTCAACCTCCTTCTGCAAGTCGGCCATCCTTCCTTCATGCCCATGTAACCTGGCTTGGGCTTCTGAAGCAGCCTGGTACACACATACATACAGTCAGACCACATTCACTCAGTCAGTGCAGCCTGAGTTGATGTTGTCTTGTCCTTGCAGGCCTGCCGTTTGTTCCTGCATGTGTGCCCCCCCCGATACATACACACGCACACACACACACACACACACACACAAACACACACACACACACACCCACACACACACACGCACACTCTC
>JAABUP010001861.1_pt1 | contig 43032 bp, 44 predicted proteins | sample 5559201 | NCBI WGS metagenome assembly JAABUP01 (sample SAMN10711887, study PRJNA513373) | rock metagenome | isolation source: Antarctica rocks | place: Antarctica
TCTTTTGATGACAGCCGGACACCTCCTCCACCGCTGTTTCCACGCGGTAGCTCTTCCGGAATCAGCGAGGACATGAACATGGATACGCCACAATCGTCTATCATGTCTCATGCTTCTTGGGCCGATCCCCAGAAAACTCATTCCATCTCAAGGTCACGTTCACTGACCCCTCAGCCGTCCGTCATGCCATCAGCAGCAGAAATATCTCGGAAGGTCAATAAAAGACGACGAGATGACGACTTTGACGCCAACTCTTTCAAGCGCCGCGCTGTCTCGCCAGGGCTGAGTCTGCAGAGTAGCCCTGTTCTACCGCAGTCGCCTGCCCAGAAGGATAACGGATGGTGGGGATTACCTCCCAAACAAAATCGCGAGATCCCAGCAGCACATGTTACTGGCGAGAGAGCGAACAGTAACGGGAGTGCGAGCAGCAGTAGCGGTCCCGGCCCACCGAAGAGGGTGGGCTTTCAGGGCATGAGCGACACGAATGATGGATTGATGAACATGAGCATTGAGTGACCGAATGGGGCTGAGGATATCTCTTTACAGTATTTGAGGAACTGTAATCACTACATATCGGGCAACAGCGATGATGGTTGGCGGGAATTGGAGTTGGTGCTTCATACTTGGGCGTTGAAGGCATTGCAGGGAGAGCGTATTCGTGGATACACATCTATATTCTAGTAGAGCAAAAGGCCTCGGTCAATCTACAATATCATGTACGGGAAATCCTCATGTTGTAAAGTCAAATGCTGCGCGTAACGCGCCTGCAACGCGGCTAATTACTATCGACATCCCACCATGATAGTGAAACAGTACACTTGCAAGAAAATCTTCATCAGCGCAGCAGCTGACATACGGTGCGGGGGACTATCGAAATGTCATCCGCGAACGTGACCGCCGTCTCAGCTTTTGTGGAGGGAGCTCCGCCAGGAGAGGTTCGTCTGCCTCTCAATCCTCCGAGGAGCACTCCGCTGACATCTGCTACAGCTGTCAGATGTTATAGCAGGTACTTACCAGTGTCGTCAATCATCCCGAAAAGGCCCTCAGACTTACGAGCAGCTCGATCCCAGACATCAAAGTCCTTACCGTCGACGAACCCAAGCTCCTCCAATCAGCCGGTCCTGCTTTTGAAAAGTACAACGAAGAGCAACTCGCAACGGTCAAGCTGCCTGGTGGTAACCGGCATGTGCGTTGTATCCGGTCAATCGGTCACGGAAGCGTGAGAGGCTGAGAGAGAAGAGCAGGTCATCGTTAGCTCCCACAACGCACTCGGTGACGGGCGATACTACGACTTGGAGAGCCAGAGCTCGTTCGCGTTCGACCACCCGACACAAGTACGTTTGGACATCTCGAATGCTTCCCATGACAATGCAGGATTGACGCGCGATAGAAAGCGTCGGCGGTACAAACACATAGTTTGGACTCACAACATTCCGACCTCATGTACGGGCCTTCGCTCCCTCCGCAGCATGGATATACGTATAGACGCTAACGATACCCCCCGCCCCGCCCAGAAAATCACTCCTCAAATCTCTATCCACACACGCAAGGGAACACTACCCTTCCTCCTCCCACGGCGTCTACCCCATCTCGTCCGACTCCGCCATCGCCATCCTCATCGTCGCCAACAAATACAGCCCCAACAACTTCTGGTACCCCCCTCCCTCCCCCGTCCTTTCCCCATCCCCTCAAAATTAACACCACCAACACAGGAACGGCCGCTGGCGCTCCCTCTACATCTACACCCCGACCACCGGCTCCCTGACCGGCAGCATCAAAGTCGACGTGCACTACTACGAAGACGGCAACGTACGACTCATCACCAACAAGCCCGTCGTCTCGACCGCCCTCTCACCATCGGCATCGGCGACGGAAATCATGCGCTCGATGGCGGGGATTGAGAGGAAGTATCAGGAAGAGCTGAACAGGGCTTTTGGGAGTTTGAGTGAGGGCGCGTTTAAGGGGTTGAGGAGGCAGTTGCCGGTTACGAGGCAGAAGGTCGAGTGGGAGAAGATTGGAAGTTATAGGGTAAGTTCTACGTTTCTGGGAGATGGTGAGTGTTGGATTGATGGCTAATGCTGGTGTAGTTGGGGCAGGATATTGGTGGTGCGCGGTCGCGGTAGGCTTGACGGTTGGCGATTCTGTCAGGGCGAAGAGCACAAGAGCTTTTATGGCCAGAACGTGCCGGATGCAATTGAACTGGCAAAATGCATTCGAGCGGGCCATGATATTAATTGGCCTCTGCGCATCCCACTCTTTACACAGTAGGTGACACGGCTGCCGTAGCCATATACTGCCAACCCGAATAACGACATTATCTCCAAATGCCTAATGCGCTCACATGCAGTATGCCAATACGCCCATCTTCGGCTGCTAAACTACCACGACCCAAAGTAGAAGCCATAAAAACTCCAGATAATAATGCTCCACCCCGCGCAAAATGCTCCAAACCCCAGAAATGCGTAGCCAATCATACATAATCATCACCGGGCAGCAGACCGTACATAGAAAACCAGATACGCCTGCTCATTCTGCAGCCTCTGATCGTTCCGCAATTTACTCGGATCGAAATCCGTGGCCCTCTCATCGTCGAACTTCCGCCAGCACCCTCTAGTACTATCTTTGACAAGCGAAATGTAATGGCCTCCGTTGCCGGACTGGCCCAGATGGCGCATCACGGCATACGCATCGTACTGGTACGGCGGCGTTATCGCCGGGTCGACGACCCTACCGTCACCTCCCGAGATCTTAGCCACTTGGCGGGCGACCTCGGGTGAGGGGGCAGGGATCATGTATGGTTCCATGTTGAGGCCGTGGAGGGGGAAATCGATGGGAGTGTGGACTTTTCGGGCTGATTCGGTCTTTGAGGCTGAGAAGCGCTTGAAGTGGATAAGTAGGAATTGCGGCGCGCGGGTGATGATGATTTGTTTTGTGGCTTCGCGCTCGCACTTGCAATGGGGACATTTCCAGACTTCGTCGCCGCTTAGCATTTCCTCCTGGCAATAGCTTCGCAGACAGTCGCGTATATCGCCTTTGCCGGATCGGGGGATTTCTACGCTGATGGAGTAGAAAGCTTCGTAGGTGGTGGAGGTGTTTCTGCATGTCGTACATCGTAAGCGGCTGGCGTGCTGACCGGCAAAGAGATTTGAGACGAAAGAGGATTCACGATGGCAATAGCGGTCCCATTCTGTCTTGGACACTATGTGCACCGGTGTGCGCTCCCTTTGCATTTCTTGCTCGATGGTGAGTGGCCGAAGCGGTGTGCGCTCCCAGTTGATGTTCAGATCTTCGTGAAGGCAGTCAACGAGGAAGTCAAAGAACTCCTTGGCGTCTTGCTGCCTGTCCACACCCCACTCTTTGTTGAGACGAGCACAGAAATTCCGCAGTGAGCTGGGTCGGATAGCCTGGACATCGTTCTTCCACATGCTTCGTATTAGGTTGGCATATATCTCGGGCATTATACCGTTGGAGCCTTTCCAATTCTTCTGGAGGAACCCTCTCCATCGATTATCGAGGAAGAATTGGGATAAGGGGATTGTCGCGAGAAGGCATTGTATGGTAGCGTTCATGTAGCAGGTGACACTGAAGTTGATAAGACCTGTCCGAGGAAGTTTCAGATGTGGAGCTAAGGCATTTGACGTGTACAAAGGGGGCGGCGCGGAAGATGGATGTCGTGATGACTGCGTTTGCTGTGCTGTTCCTCTTTCGGATACGCCGCTGTAGCTAGGTCGAGGAAGGGCAGGAGCTGGCCGGGACGGAGCACTGGGGATGGGAGGGTCAGGGTAGCGGACAGGTAGAGAAGAAGGTGGGTTAGGGACGACCATCGATTGCTGGATAGCTGACGGTTCCGGAAACTTGCGTAAGAAGTCCTCATAGCTGTGGACCAATGGTGAAATAGGCTCTTCGACAACTGATTGCTCAGCATCTTCCTCGCCATCGCTCGTGGCATGCTGATACTCTGGCGCTTCAACGCCTTCCCTTCTTGCTTTTTCCAGCCATGCTTTTTCTTCATCGGCGTTCAACGGATTGTATACACGTAGTCTTCTCTTACGCACTTCCAGGCTGGAGTTTGAGCTGGCCAATGGCACTCGGCTGATCGGCCGACCTGGTCCTCTCTTAAAGCGACCCGCACGCGTCGCCCCTATTAGAGCTACCGTCTTCGAAGATTGCAAGGCTTGGTATCCGACAAGGTCTACCCATGCGTCCAGACCACCAATCAGCAACACAGGAGGTCGCTTTAATTCCTTGCAGTAATTGAACTCATAAATGGTATCATGGAGGGCACGAAGCGCTGAGGCATTAGTGGTAGCGCGTGGCCCACTCAGATATCGATTAGACCGCGTGCTTTGGTCGTAATAAACAATCAGATCGAATTCATTTCTCCGCTCAAACAGCGCCTGCTCCGATTCTGGTGATATGATTAATCTCTCCTCTAGCTCGTCTGCTGAAACGCCTGGCTTAAGACCCAGGGGCTCAACGCACATGACTGATTTCGTGAAGATATGCCCCTGGTCAAACTCCTCACGACTTCGGACATCGATGAGCAGGATGTCAAACATTCGGAGATAGTCGTATAACTTTTCTGCGCTGATAGCCGCCTCACTCGGCAGGTCTGCGGGCCTAGACTGTGTTGATGCTGGATTGGTGGTCCCACTGGCTGGCCTAGGAAAATAAGAATTTGTTTCTCCGTTTACTCCAGGTGGGTGTGACGAAGCACTGGACATTGTTTGTGAGTTGGATCTTCCACCCGTCCCGATCATGCTTCTTGGGGTACTTCGTGGAGGATCAATATTGGCTGGATTCTGCATGTTCCTTGCCGGACTATATGTAGGACTCGGTGCTCTTGGCAAGGAGGCGCCGAGTTGTGTATTCAAGGGAATCTTTGGAGGATGAGGCGGTGGACTTGATGCTGTCGGCATATTACGAGGACCAGATGGTTTGGTGATTTCAGACGTGCTTGTTGGTGCAAAGGATACCGTCGAAAGGCCTGGCAGAGGACTCGCCGACAGAACAGAATTGTGACTGCTCGGCAACGGAAGCTCAACATAAGCCTCCCTCTTCGGATTTCGAGGGATCTGAAGTTCAGTTGCATCTGCGTGTTTCGACATTCGTAGTTTTGCAAACCGCTCGGAAAGCACATCCGTTGGAACTGAATCGGAATGTCCATTACTCGAATGCCCACTTCCAGCCACAATCTTACCATGAAGACCCTCGGGCTTAGGTTGTACAGGAGGTTTGACTCTTGGTGATCTTGAGAGCGAAAGCGAAAAAGGTTGATCTGGTCGACCTATTGAACTACCAGGCAGCGGTGGTGTAAGCGTCCTCGTGCCACCATTGTACGTCGGTACTTCTGGCATCACTAGAATCCCATTGCTACCGTTGGGCAATTCCACAGAGTGCGGACGTCTGCTCACCATTCTCTGAGGCGGTGTAGACCATGGCTCAGAGGTTTGGTCAGCTGCTTGAACACCACTTCGAGAATTGTCTTCGACGATAATGTTCCGAATCTCCCTGAACATTTCATGCTGAGCTGCATTATTCTATGGCTAGTCAGCTTACTGAATGACTACCACCTCAGGATCCCATTTTTGAGACCCAGATACCTACCTTCAGTAGCGCCTTGTATAAACGGTGCAGGTCACCACGATCCCCATTCAACGATGGATACTCCTTGTGTCGAGGAATGAGATTGATCATAATATCAGAGCTGACAAGGTATTCGATGTAGGCCAGGTCCGGTCGTTTGAAACTCACATCAGTATTGGCCTGCTTTGCGGATTGTTGAGCCTTTTGCAGAAGCGTACTGATCTATTATGCGACGGACATAACGTTAGCTCTTTATTTACGATCCCGGCTAAGCTTCCATTACTCAATTCTGGCTGGCATACCGGCGCATGTATATCGACCTGCGTCTCTGCCCTTGCAGCCAAGTCCTTTATATGCGGAAACCTTCGGCCAGGCTTCCCATTTCCGTTACCTGTGACACTGCTGCTACTACTGCCAGCCCAGCTATCCCTATTAGCGCTCTCGACACTGGTATGTCCGTAGCCATTCATCGCAGAATGTGGATGGCCGTTCATCGGTGGGCGCACAGGAGTTGCCGCGCTCATGGCTGGAGCTACAGGTATGGAGGTGACTTTGGCATCATATCGTACGGGGGTGACGATGATCGAAGCGTTCGACAATTGCTTGTGGCCAACTAACGTGTGGAGATTGTATTGACCGGATTAGATAATGAGAGCAGAGAGTAGCTCTTGGAGAAGACGTCGGACGTGACCGTGATGCTGGCACATTAAACCCAAGTTAAAACGACCCAGGTTCCGGTGAACGGCTTGTGCGATGGAGTTGCCTTTGATTTTGGAGATTGATCACTCGCTCCATGCGTGAACGATGAATAGAAGACGCATGGCGCAGCGCCACAACGTGTGGCTGTTGCGTTTTAGCGGGAGCGTAGAAGCTAGGCTTGCTTCGTCATGGACCGCTGGCTCAACCCTCCAGCTACCCGCTTAGGCTTCACTTCCCAGATTTTATATTCGCTCGTTCTAGAGCTTGCAACCTTCCCAAATCCGGACCTATCAACAAGTCTATCGAATATTGAAGCTGGACGAGACAGACGTAAATCGGTACCAACACCATGGCGGGTTGGTTTGCATCGAATTCTGCCTTAGACGAACAAATTGAGAGGGCAACATCATCTAGCTTGTACATCCACACCCTTGGTGGATTCTACCAGACTAGTAACGACTGACCAGCGGCTATAGAGAAGACATAGCACTCAGCCTAGAGATCTCAGATGTCATTCGTTCAAAGAGCGTCCAGCCGAAGGAGGCTATGAGATCGTTGAAACGGCGAATAGGTCACAAAAACCCGAACATTCAGCTTGCCGCTTTGAAGGTATGCTGCCATATCCTCTGCTCTTAAACACATCTACATCCGATCGAAGCTTACCTAGCTTCTTGTAGCTCACGGATACTTGTGTCAAGAATGGCGGCTCCCACTTCCTTGCGGAAATTGCATCGAGGGAGTTCATGGACAACCTAGTGTCACTATTGAAAGCGTACGGAGGTGCCGCTGCAAACCATGACGTCAAGCAGAAGATATTGGAGCTCGTACAGGCCTGGGCAAGCGCTACGGAGGGACGAGTCGAATTGTCATACGTTGGAGAAACATACAGAAGTCTACAGAGAGAGGGCTTCCACTTTCCACCAAAGATTGAGATATCAAGCAGCATGCTTGATAGTAGTGCTGTTAGTTCGCTACAGTTCCGTGATGTCTGGTCAGCTATACTAATCTGTAAACCACGTCATTAGCCACCAGAATGGATAGATTCGGACGTGTGCATGCGATGTCGGACACCATTCAGCTTCACCAATCGAAAGCACCATTGTCGAAACTGCGGAAATGTTTTCGACGCCCAGTGTTCGGGCAAGTCGATACCGCTACCGCACCTCGGCATAGTACAACCGGTACGAGTGGACGATGGCTGCTACGCAAAACTGATGGAAAGGACACGCACTGGTTCCATCTCTGCAGAAAGATCTTCGGTCAAATTACAGTCCAGTTCCAGACACCGGGGGTCGATGCAGCCACGCGACGCCCGAGTCGACGATGGCTTTGATGAGGATTTGAAGAGAGCACTAGAGATGAGTCTAGATGAAGTCAAAGGACACTCGGGAGCAGGTTACGTGCCGCAGGCGCAACTACAGGCACAACGTACTACTTCAATGTCAACGTCGAACGGTGCCTCGAAAGGACCGAAACCACCAGAAGAGGAGGAAGATCCAGAGTTGAAAGCAGCGATAGCAGCGTCCCTTCAGGACATCCAGGAGCAAAAGAAGAAGCATGCCGCCAGCTTGAAACAGCAGGCTACTAGCGTCTCTAACACTTCTACGTCATCAGTATTTGTGATGCCCAAGACTGGCTACGAACTTACACCTGTCGAAGCGGAAAACATCAACCTATTCTCTACTTTAGTCGATCGGTTACAGCATCAGCCTCCTGGTACCATCTTGCGAGAACCTCAGATCCAGGAACTCTATGAGAGTATAGGCGCTCTTAGGCCTAAGCTGGCGAGGACTTACGGAGAGACTATGAGTAAACATGGTGAGTCGTTCAAACATGATTCGCCAAAGGTATTCTAAGAATGACAGATACTCTGCTGGATCTTCATGCCAAGCTGGCGACAGTGGTACGGTATTACGACCGAATGTTAGAAGAACGGTTGTCCAGTACTTATAGTCAGCATTCTATTGGCGCCTACGGAGCGACCCATCGTGCCTATCCATCATCATCAAATATCTATCCTACCATCCCCCAAGATATCCAGAGCAGCCAGGGTGGAGCAGAGAGCTTCTACACAGGTAATGCAGTGGCACCGTCGGATCCATATGCTCGGCCTGAATCTGGGTACAACAATTACCCGCAACCTCAGTCTCCATATATGAACTACGACAGGAAGTCAATGGTCACTCCCGTTGGATACGACCAAACTCAATTGCCTAATCAGCGACAACAGTACAATAGCTACCCTCCACAGCGTGCCTTGAGTTTCCAGGCCTATCCAAAATCACCACCGCAAATGCAGAATACGCCATACCCATCGGAACCGCCATCTCAAGCTTATAATCAGCAACAGCCTCATCCTCAACCTTCTCTAGAATCTTCTTCCACGTATTCACCTTCCCGAGCACCCTTAAACTCTCCTCCGACAGATCCTGCGACTTCCTTTTACTACGGAAAACAGGATCAAGTACCTCCACCACGACAGCCCCATCAAGCAACGAACGATCAGCAACATACCTCTAAGCAACCGTCGCCAGAGCAACACCACCAAGTTCCGCCCCAACCGCAGCTTACACATCCTCAGCAACAACCGAGGCTACCTGTGCAACAGCAACAGCTTTATTGGCAACAGCAGCAGGCTTCAGTGCAGCAACAATTCCAACAACCCCGGCAATCTGATGTGCCTTATCCGTCATTCGGTACCTACACCCAGGAATCATTTCCTGCAGCGCCACATCATCAGCCTCAGCCGAAAGCGGTAGAAGAAAGCTTGATTGATCTTTAGGGGCGAGGCTTGGCTAAGGTGTCAGGAGTACAAGGCAATGCCAATCACCAACTCGTGGTGGTCGCGGTTGATGCTTGTATTCTGTCTGAGCGGCGTTGGGTTAGGCTCACCAAGCGCTGTGATGAGTCGGTCTACATACTGGATGCAGCATATCTTCCTGAACCGATCTAGCTCAATGAGTGTTCTCTGCACCTGTATGTTTAAGCCGTAGTCCACCTTTCCTAAAAGCTTCCAGCTTTTCACATTGCTTCGCTATTCTATTCACAACCTCCCACTGCCCCACCTCAACGCCAACTCGACTTCCTCCCTCCACCAGAGGTACCAGGCACACATCTGCAAGCGAGACCTCGTCGCCTACGGAGTACGCACCAGCAGAATGCTTTGCAATTTTCTCGTATGCGGACAACCCACGTGTGATAACGTCGAAGGCATACCGGATGGGATCACCCCTTACTGCTCTGACCTGGTGTCTAATCCGCAGGTTTTGCAGAGGCTGGATGTCACATGCCACGAGTGCTGCCAGTTCCCTGACTTTCACCCGTGCACGCATGTCCGTAACTGGCGGGAGCAGTCGCACGCCGCTTGTGTAGATGTCTTCAAAGTACTCCAGTATGGGAAGAGACTGTGTTATGGTGATGGTCTGTTCATTGGGGTACTCTGCAACAAGAGTGGGAACGCTGCCGTTTGAATTGATTTTGAGATACTGTTCGGCTTGATGTTCATTGGCGCGAAGATTGAGCTCGTGGTAAATCAGAGGGATGTGTTTAAGGTTGGCAGCGATGCGGATGCGGGCACTAGAGCCGGAGAGAACAGTAGTGTAGAGATGGAGCTTAGAGGGATGAAGAGGCATATGTGATGGGTTTTAACAATATAAGACGGCACCTGATTGCTGTGTCAATGGACGTTGGCTTCCATGGCTTTTCCGATGGTTTGCGACGTCGAACTTCGTAGGGCTGAAACTCTACAGCCACAGGCGGGAAGTCCCGCCGTGGTGGGGAACCAATTTAGCGATGATCTCAGGCCGAGATACTTCATAGCGTTAAGCTGCTGTCCACGAATGTAGCGGACTAGCAGGACTTGATATTCCCATACAGACCATTCTTCCATTTTTAAGAGCGAGAAGTATTAACATAAGCTGTCAACATGTCCAGACATAAGCTGGTGAAGACCATGGATCTGGAAGATGAAATGGATGATTTCGATGGTGGGGATGATTATGATTATGACGCGGGCGTAGACGTGAACGGCGAGGAAGGCATGTGCAAGAACTTCTACTTGAGCCGAACGCATGGTCGTAACTAGAGTCTTGAAGCTGACGATCCATTCTGAGCAGAGTTGAGCGCAGAAGACAAAGGTACGACCGCGGGCTTGCAATCAATACGAGCTACTATTTCTTTTCAAAGATCACTCAGAAGGTCTCATACTGAGACAAACGTCGCAATCTAGAGCAGCTGCAAGACGGCACAATCAAAGTACGAGACGCACTAGGACCAGACATAGTAGTTACGGACAAGGAGATCCAGGACTCACTATGGCACTACTATTATGACATTGGAAAAACCGTCACATGGATATTGAGTAGGAACCCTGAAGTAGGGAGCATGTAAACCACATTGACGACGATTTAGATCAGCGTGCCACTTCACAGTCGAAGAAATCGAAGAAGCACGCAGATCAAACATCCGCGACGCCGGAAAAGAAGGTGAACGGTGGGTGCCCTTGTTCTTTTCAATCTCCTGAGCATACACTCTTGATAAGGTGTGATCCATGGTCATGGATCCGGTCATGAGTTGTCCAATGGTGCGTGTCATTGTGGTCTATTCACATCCTTCCCCTCGGATTTACGAGGCTAATATCGCATTTGATTTAGGTTCAACGTCTTGTTACCCTATCCCATTTTCTTCGGTGCCTTGCCCTGGTCCTTTCTCGGCGGCGGAGTTCTTCAAGGATTCACCCTGGCTCATGGTTCCACTCCAAAGACGTGGAGAAATCCTTTTCGAGCCTTTGTATCCTCGCATGCATTTGCTTGGGGGTTCATCGACCGCTGCAGAAGGCAAAGTCTCGAAACTGGCAGCTCTAGCAGCAGCGAGGAAGAAGAAAGAGACCGACAAGGCTAGCGGTGTGGCATCAAAACAACAAAGCAGTTCGGTGGCACTTCTGGATAAGCTTAGTAGCAGAGGAAAGACTGATGCTAAGGACGAGAATCGGTCGTCGGCGGCCCCTAGCTCGGCGAATAAGCACATTGAAACTGATATCGAGGATGACATACCGCGTCAGACTCGCAAGTATCCAGCGCGAAAACAGAAGAGCCCTAGCCCGCCTCTTGAGGTTCCGAGAGAGATCTCTGAGCCAGTTGAGTCGACAACGCAACAAGTGCCAAAACCTTCCATTTTGCAAGCTGCCCCTTCAATCTTCGCGAAGATCATGCTCGGAGATCAAGCCACAGGACCGTGCCCGGGGAGGTTGCATACTGTCTTCAAGCTGCCATACACTACAGATCCGAATTTTACTGAGTCAAGAGCGTTCACAGGGCCTAGTCCGGACGATATGGTCACCAATGCCCAAGCGAAAGGTGCGGCGTATGGTGGTAAGGCGGCATTATGATCCGACTGACACGAACCAGGTCTCAAAGGCAACAAGAGCGCCAAGAAGCAAACGAATGGAGAGAAGTCAACAGATCAGGTCACCAATGGGTTGAATGGGTTGGTACTAGAGGAGCAGCCGCGGTCGAAGAGCAAGCATCTCAATGTGGTTGCTGAATATGAGAAATCGAAACGAAAGAAAGCAGCGAATTTCGTGGTCATTGGTATGTCTAAAAAGCATCCAGAGAGACTGCGTTGACACTGTTCTAGGTCATGTCGATGCCGGCAAAAGTACACTCATGGGCCGCCTCCTGTACGATTTGAAACTCGTCGACCAGCGAACAATAGACAAATACCGTAAAGAAGCTGACAAAATTGGCAAATCCTCGTTTGCGCTGGCTTGGGTACTAGATCAAGGCACTGAGGAGCGGAACCGAGGCGTGACAATTGATATTGCAACGAACAAGTTCGAGACCGAGGAGGCTAGCTTCACTATACTTGACGCACCAGGCCATCGAGACTTTATCCCTAACATGATTGCTGGTGCGAGTCAGGCAGACTTCGCCGTATTGGTTATTGATGCGAGCACGGGTAGCTTTGAGTCTGGCTTGAAGGGCCAGACGAAAGAACATGCACTTCTGGTGAGAAGTATGGGGGTACAGCGGATCATTGTTCCAGTCAACAAACTGGATACAGTGCACTGGTCGAAAGACCGATATGAAGAGATCGAACAGCAAATCCTTGCTTTTCTCACTATCGGTGGCTTCCAAGCGAAGAACATCTCCTTCGTTCCTTGTTCAGGGCTTACGGGTGAAAACATCGTAAGAAGAGTTTCCCATGGCATCGCATCATGGTATACGGGGCCAACACTGGTTGAGCAGCTGGAGAAATCTGAGCCAGCCTCACGAGCACTTGAGAAGCCACTACGTATGACCATCAGCGACATCTTCCGCGGTGGTGTACAAAACCCTCTCTCTGTCTCTGGCCGTGTTGACTCTGGTAGCCTGCAAGTCGGGGATCAAGTCATTGCCATGCCTAGCGGAGAGAAGGCATACATCAAGGGTATCGAAGTCGATCAAGAATCCAACGATTGGGCCGTTGCCGGACAGAACGTCACACTTCATCTTACGGACATTGACCCAGTCCATCTCAAGACCGGAGATGTCCTTTGCGATCCTCTGTCTCCAATCAAGAACATCACATCTTTCACGACTAAGATTTTAGCCTTCGATCACATCACTCCCATGCAAGTAGATGTGCATAGAGGACGGCTGCATGCACCGGGGCGGATCACACAGCTGCTTGTCACGATGGACAAAGGAAGTGGTGCTGTACTGAAGAAGAAACCAAGACTCGTCCAGCCTGGAAGTGTAGCGCGGATATTGGTGGAGATGGACGCCGTCGTTCCATTAGAGGCGCCAGGGCGGGTAGTGTTGAGAGCGAACGGTGAGACGGTCGCCGCGGGATTACTGGAGTGATGGCATGGCGCAATGTAAGCCTTGCTGGGATTGAACAATCAATGCCCCGGTGCATCGTGCAGGTGCGGTTTCGCCAGGACCCACGAAATTATGCCGCCTGCGGAGCATAATCAAACCAGCCGCCCGATCTTACCATCATCTTATCGAACGCAATCATGGTACCGAACTTTGTTTATGCAGTCGTGTCCCAACTCGCAGCCGATAAGCTTTCATGAGCTGCAGCCACCATTGAGATTCGGTGTTATTCTTAGAAAGTCATACATTCTGACTGAAGACTACCAGAAGTCATGAGCAATTTACTATTTCCTGCGATAATTGGTTTAGCGACTAACCCTCCCCCTGAAGCTGAACGGCGGCCCCCAACTTCAGCCTTGCCAACGACGGCCAATAAGGCCAGCTTTGTCAACACACCTTAAGTTATCGCGAGCTAATATAGTCTGCTTTACCGATTCACAATTTACATACTTGGTTTCATCTCAAAAGCCGCCGATAATGACATGAGGGCAACGGATCCTTCCATCTCACAGCAATCTTCATTTCCACTTGCTGTATTGCAGCAAAGGATTGCGTAGTCTTTTTCGTGTCACTGGTTAGTCAATTTTACTGATCTAGGTTTGTAGGCTTCCGATCATGAACGCAATGGGAGCATGGGTTCGTCGGAGATTTCATACAATCGAGGTCCCTTTCGATAGATCGTGGCAGGCTGTGAAGGACCATTCCTTTGTCAATGGAGGCTAATACAACAGCATTTGTGGGGTTGTCAAGAGGATTCGAGAGGGCTACCGGAATGAATGACTCCTGTATGACTGGTACTCTACGGCAAGCCTTATCACTTGTTTAGGCCTCACGGCGTGTCGATTGGGTCGACAATAACGCATCGGCACTCGAGATATGAGTATACGGTTTCAAAGCGGAAGGTGAAGTCATATAGGTTCAGGAGAGCTCTGGTTGAAAGTCGCATGTGGACAGCCAAGCCACTTAAGGTTGATACAGACGGCATCTGCATGAATGATTAAGCTTTGACAGGATCATCAGGGCTTCCATAAAACTGCGACCTTCAAGCCGAGCTGTCCTGACCCTGTAGGATCTGCTCGGATTTCAACACTGGTCCATTAGACGATTGCTTGAGGGGGAGCAATGTTACTGGCCGGTGATATGCTTGATTGCATTTCAGCTACCGCATGCGGCTCTGTTTGCGGAAGCTATAACATCACGGTGCAGAAAAGATGAAGTAAGTTCGTAGCTCTGCACAAACCAGTTGCAACTTCAGTTGGACGGCAAGCTTGTTATACTACCATGAAACGTCATTAGAGAGCCATTGGCGAATCCTCTTACAGTGACCTAAGTTTTATCGTCGAACTGCATCCGAGACATAGAGATGTCAGACTAGACTTCTATTCGTAGTAGGTTATTCCACAATACGGATCCTTCAGGCAGAGTCATTGTTGTTGTGCCACAACCGTCGTGTTTGAGGACAAGTGGTGGTTGCAGATAGTCCAGAGTGCATAAAGTGTTGTGTGGCAGTGGTGTTGCGGCTACGGTGGCCAATGCAATTGACGCTCCACTGTGATTGGCCGGAAGAGGCTACGTTGCGCTAAGGAAGCCGGTGCTGTAAAGGCCACCTTGTTCGCTTTCCGTGTTCAAATAGAAATCGAATCCCCTGGAGCAATCGGAGGATACTTGATCTTCATTCCACCTACCTCTTTCTACGAAGACTACCACCAGTCGTCGGTAGCACTTAGATATACGCCCCAGACCTGACCACAAGGCCTCATTACTTCGTCTCAGGAGCTGCGCGTCTTTCCTTTAATAGTCACGTCTCACAAACCGGCCTCATGGCTCGACGATCAAGAGGGGCCACATCGCCCTTCGCCTGGTCAACTGTCTTCTATCTTCTCCTCGTATTCATTGCGCCGTTAGCTTTCCTGGGTACAGCGAGCGCACAAGATGAACAAGCACCACTACAAGAACCTATGGGTAACGGTAGGCTCCTATGCCAGACGTTGTATGCGGTACAACAGAGCTGATGACATGTTGCTAGTCATTGGAATCGATCTTGGAACCACTTATTCGTATGCTTTCACCCTCTTTGTCAGCTAACTTGGCCTAGTATACTGACTGGACGATAGATGTGTCGGTGTGATGCAGAACGGCAAAGTTGAGATTCTTGTCAACGATCAAGGAAACCGAATAACGCCGTCATACGTGGCATTTACGGACGAAGAGCGACTCGTGGGAGATGCGGCGAAGAATCAATACGCGGCAAATCCAAAGAGGACCATCTTCGACATCAAGTGAGTGCTACTCAGCCGCTATGAAATTAGCCTCCGAAGCATCGCTAACCCGGTCTTACAGACGTCTGATCGGACGCAAGTTTTTAGACAAGGATGTCCAAAGTGACATGAAGCATTTCCCATTCAAGGTTGTCAACAAAGACGGGAAGCCCTCGGTCAGTGTCGAGGTCTCTGGATCCGAAAAGTCCTTCACCCCTGAGGAGGTGTCCGCCATGGTCCTTGGAAAGATGAAGGAGATAGCGGAGAGCTATCTGGGCGGAACAGTCACGCACGCCGTCGTCACGGTCCCTGCCTACTTCAACGACAATCAACGACAAGCGACAAAGGACGCTGGTATAATCGCTGGATTGAACGTCTTGCGTGTGGTTAACGAGCCCACAGCGGCTGCCCTTGCCTATGGCTTGGACAAGAAGGGTGGTGAACGCCAAATCATTGTCTATGATCTTGGTGGTGGTACCTTCGATGTATCTCTCTTGTCCATCGATGACGGTGTCTTTGAGGTTCTGGCAACCGCTGGTGACACCCACTTGGGAGGGGAAGATTTCGACCAACGGATCATCACCCACCTCGCCAAGCAATACAACAAGAAAAACAATGTCGATATCACAAAGGATCTTAAGACAATGGGTAAATTGAAGCGGGAGGTGGAAAAGGCCAAACGTACTCTGTCTTCGCAAATGTCAACCCGGATCGAAATCGAAGCTTTCCACGAGGGCAAAGACTTCTCCGAAACCTTGACCCGCGCTAAGTTTGAGGAGATCAACATAGACCTTTTCAAGAAAACACTCAAGCCAGTTGAGCAAGTTTTGAAGGATGCCAAGGTTAAGAAGAGCGAGATTGATGATATCGTTCTTGTTGGTGGTTCAACCCGTATCCCGAAGGTCCAGTCTCTCCTCGAAGACTTCTTTGGTGGCAAAAAGGCCAGCAAGGGTATCAACCCAGACGAGGCAGTCGCTTTTGGCGCAGCCGTTCAGGGTGGTGTCTTATCTGGTCAGGAAGCGGCTAGTGGCGTCGTCCTTATGGATGTCAACCCATTGACGCTCGGTATCGAGACGACTGGCGGTGTTATGACAAAACTGATCCCCAGAAATACGGTCATCCCTACACGTAAGAGCCAGATCTTCTCGACCGCAGCTGATAACCAGCCTGTGGTCTTGATCCAAGTTTGTAAGTCATCCTGTACCGGTGTAGCGCGATACGCTAACATCATCCACTAGTCGAGGGTGAACGCGCAATGACAAAAGACAACAATCTACTCGGGAAATTCGAGCTCACTGGCATTCCTCCCGCACCCCGTGGAGTCCCTCAGATTGAGGTCTCCTTCGAGCTCGACGCAAACGGCATTCTGAAAGTAACCGCCGGTGATAAGGGCACCGGAAAGGCTGAGACCATCACCATTACGAATGACAAGGGACGGCTGTCGCAAGAGGAGATTGATCGCATGATTGCTGAGGCGGAGAAGTATCAAGAAGAAGATAAGGCCACGGCAGAGAAGATTGCGGCTAGGAATGGCTTGGAGAACTACGCGTTCAGTCTGAAGAATCAGCTCAACGATGACGATGGACTTGGAGGCAAGATCGACGAGGAGGACAAGGAGACGGTAAGTCCGCCTTTATCTGGAGACACAGGACACCACTGACACTCTTATTTCAGCTTCTTGAAGCCGTCAAAGAAGCTACCGACTGGCTCGATGAAAACGCCTCTACCGCCACAAGCGAGGATTTCGAGGAGCAGAAGGAGAAGCTGTCAAACGTCGCTTACCCAATCACAAGTAAGCTGTACAGCGGAGCAGGAGGCATGCCGGAGGATGACGATGAGCCAAGTGGGCATGATGAGCTATAGATGAGTTCTTAGATTGTACTTTATGCATCGGATAGGACGGAGTGTGTAGACTATGAGTTCGCAAATTCAAGGCTTGATATATCTCAACAAGTTCTTGTTTGCGTTTTTGTTCGGTGGCCAGACTAATACAGGGAAACTCCCAGCGTGGTTGAGATTGAGAACGCGCACACCGTTGCAATGGCACCTTTCGGCCACAAAGCATTCACGTTCTAGCAACCTTATCCTCTAACCTCATGCCTCGAGCCTTACCGTCTTTGATGGCTGTAGAGCTATATCTCTTGCATAATTATGCTCTCATCCAGGGCTGTTTCTAACAAGTGCGCTACCCCCAGTTTGGAAGGGTGCTTCAAGATTGATACCTTTACGAATAGTCTGAAATTCCAGCAGTGGCAAGACACCGGTGCTGGTTTGTATAAGGTTGACTTCGAATACGAAAATATCCAGGATGAGGAACATCGCCGAACGAGCTGTGGCTGTTGAATGTTACAAATACGAAAGTGAGGCCGACGCTATTCTTGAATGTTGTGATAGTGAAGAGTCGGCAGAATCTAAAATAGTTAATTCGATCAGTCGATGCGTCAGGTTTGACACGGTGGCCACTCTCATTGTGGAACGGACTATTCTTTCTCGTACTCGTGACGCGGTGGGGAAGAGAAGAGAACGAGAGCGTGGAGAGCTGGGAGGTGGAGCCAGGTGCAGAGGCACCGAAGCGGACCCGAGCAGAGCTTCGAAGATGGGATCGGGAAGAGGCCAGGTGAGACACCAGAACACAGCCGGGCAAGAGCACAACATGTTCTTTGCTTGACGAATTTCTGCGTCAATACATTGCTACCGATATCAGGGTTCGCTGCCGCTGATATCTCAGATGCATGGGCCGTGAGAGCGTTCATTGTGTTCCGATCGGCGCCCAATGCCGCAAACGACACCAGTGCATCATCCAAGAGTGTACTTTAGTTGCCATTGCCAGACGGCGGATGCATTGGCCAGTTCTGGAAGCTAAGTGGCGTTGTCATCAGGGTACGACGAACTCAGAGGGCTTGGACGTCCTTTGTTCCTCCGCCATCGGGGGAGATGACTCTTCAATCTCGGACTGTACGTACTGTCGTATTTGACAGTATCAGCTTTAGCCTTCAGGGAAGACTCGACGCCGGAGAGCGCGCAAGATTGCTAACTCCGGTATCTTAACCTAGAGATTGGTGGTACATCATCAGGAAGACTCCGTAACACATCATCGACCCGGCAGTAGGTATCCTAATACATGTAGGAACAGCCACGGTCATTCTACTCCCTGTCCTAAAGTGTCAGCACTGCTCTACGAAAAGATCTCTATCCCAAGACGACAATCACAGTTTCTGAGACGGTATGTTAAGATGAAGAGATGCGGTCAAAGATGTCGAGGTGTTAGAGATTTGAGGAGTCGAGGCCGGACATCAAAGGCACTGCCTTTTTCTGTCGTGAAGAGTCTTATCAGATAGTTCAGACTGACGGACGGTAGAGTCATTTGTTTTGAGGTGTTATTCACTGCTCATGGAGCGCTTGCACAGCCCCTTTATTCAAAAAGTGAAAACTCGAGATTGATATCTGCCTCTTTGGAAAACGCATCCACTACTTCAACATCCTCTCTCACGAACAAATAAATTCTTGCTGCCAGGGCCATCCACGCATCCATCGTCGCCATCTCACCACACCGCAGAGAGTCCGTCCAGACGGACCTACCTTTCCCTTCACTCACTCACTTTCTCCCCCCGGGCCCCCTCCCGCAACCCCAAAATGTCACCACTCCTCTGGATCATAATAGTCCTCCTTCTCGTCTTCGGTCTTAAATTCAAGATCACTATCCGCTGGGGCCAACCCCAGCCTGCACCTGCGCCTGAAGCTGAGAATGATGAGGTCGAGGGGCGAGGGGAGCTTCCTGTTTATGAACCTAGGAGGGATGAGGATGAGAAGGGTGAGCGTGATATGAGAGAGGAAGAGGGGATTGTGGGACAGCGGGGTGTTTGAGTTTGAGTGGGTGGGGTTGGGGTATGGAGGGTTGGAGGGTTGGAGGGTTGGATGGTTGGATGGTTGTGGGTGAGGTGAGAAATTGGTTTGACGGCTGTAAAGTAGAGATAGTGTGATGCTAACGAGGTGCTAGCGCTTGTTAGGGCTAGTTCGGTAGAGGACGAGTGGTTTGTTTAGGTAGGCATAGGGAGTTGCAGCCTGCGTTGATCTGATATTGGTTGGGTTCTGCGTGTACTGTTCTGTTTTGCTTATTAGAGAAAACGGAGATTACAGAGGCCGTCGAGGGTTAGCGAGCCAGGGTGTTTAGAAAGTGATCTTCCAAGGTGCTGATGCTTCTGTGATATACATGCTTCATCGCTTGAGATGCAACGCCGGGAAAGACATAGTACACTCGGTCATGCCCACGTGTGTCATGGGATCGGTCCTTTGAAAACACGTGTACTCCTCAGACTTCCCTCCTGCAAAGATGTTAGAACAGTATCAAACTTTTGTATCCATAACACATCTTTTCGCAATACTTACCACGTCATCCCTGGCCTCTCGACTTTGGCTTCTTGAACAGCATTGCGATCCGCAAAGGGATCATTCTCATCCTCCTCTTCGACCTCATCTTCTTCCTCTTCGCTACTTTCTTCGCTCTCTTCCAGCCTACCCTTAACATTCGATGGCGGCATTGGTATGCTCATACCCGGTCTTGATTGTTTCGCAGATGCTGTGCCATGATCAAATCTAAGACCCGCAAATGCCTCTGCTGCATCTCTCTGCCCAGGGTCCTTCACCGTCGTCGGATGGTCATCGTTCCACTCGTCGTCCTCGCTGTCGCTATCGTCCTCCACGCTCTTGTCTAGTACTTCGAATGCCATCAGTGCGTTGACGAGCTCTTCATTGGCATGAATGAGACTACCAAGCCATTGCTCACTTTCAACGTACTGGATGTAACGGAGTATCTGCCGCCGAAGCAATTTGCATGTTTCAAACCGCTGCGTGACTTCCGGGTCCTCGCTGACCCGCCTATCCTCACGATTGGTGAGTTTGAGTGCGTTCATGAGGTTAGTGCTTGCGACGGAGGCAGAAGCAATGGTCTGGAGAAGCTGCGGCTTCTCCTTCTCTAGGTTGAATGGTTTGCCTTTCGATTTCTTATCTCTCGAGAACTTCGATTTCGAGGAGCTGGTCAGGCTTGGTCCAGAGGAAAGTGAGACGGGTTTCGAAGTCGAGGACGAGCCACTCGCTGGTGTTCTAAGAGACTTGGCCGGAGCACCGCCTCCTGAGACTGTAACACTGTGGCCCATAGGGTTATGGTCTGCTTCTACCTCAGTTTCCTTGAGCACCTTCGACTGCTGCTGCTCGACGGGCTTCTTGCGCTGCGGCAGCTCCTTGTACAACGCAGCAATTCGCTCCATGCCTGGAGTGTTCTTATATGATACTGCCCACTGACCGAATAGCTGCTTGCATTTCGCTTTCACTTCTGCATCAGATACAGGGTCCGTAGCAGCAAACCGAAGACGTTCGAGAAGCGGCTCATCAGCGAATGCGCGTTGGAAGCGGGAACCCGCATTCTGGATGAGGCCATCAAGGATTGTTAGAGCGCGAAGCTGCCGATGGACACTACCATACTTTCTGTGACAAAACCTTCAATTGATTGATGCGAAGGTGAGCAGAGAGGGGTAGCTTACAGCTTCTTACGGATCGCTCTGGCAGCTTCGGTGGGACCACTGTTTTGAAGCCTGACGACCTCTATCAAGTCGACAATACCTCCCATGTCATCCGGTTCATATTGCTCGCTCGTCAATCGCTCAATCTGGACTGTGATAGCCGAATACGGCTTCTTCTGCCTAGAAGTGAGCCAGAGTGAAGGCATGCCGCAGAGTGTACTCTCGTAAACTTTCAAGCAGGCGGAGTAGCAGCATTTGGTATGAGGTGATATGTTTTGATATCGGTTTTCAGCACAATCGAGAGTGTCGGAGTGCCTCTGAAAGGATACTCTGAATACATAGAAAGTGCCAATACAATAAATCTCTTATCGCGCATAACACCAAAGAGCATCAAGTGAATAGTCATTTTGCAGAATGTGCATAATGCAATAAGTATCCCGGCCAGGAACTGTATCGCAAAGGAGATGAATGCTCACCGGCCCAGAAAACATGTCTCCAGTTCAGTACTGTGCCGTCTCCACGAATCGCTCCGAGACTCGTAGAATTCTAGGGCTAATACTCCCTCTGAAGTTTCTCCAAAAAAATCCCGGCAAAGGTTTGTGACCCTGCAGCGCTCTGAACACAGATCAACGAGTGTCGAGGAAGGGCTGCGAGTCAAGTTTAGCAACTCGTGTCACCCTCGATGCCTGCGTAATGTCTCTGCGCGTCTCTTCAACTAGCTATAGTGTATTGCTTTGGCCGGATGGTCACTCACGTCGTAACATGTATCACATATCAACAAACATGGAGAGATGCTGCAAGATGACGCAATGTGCACTTGAACAGCAGTGCGGTATCGGTGAAACCAGCAACGTTCCACGACAACTGAGGCGACGGATGCGACCCGACACGCGCTACACAAAAAGACAATGAGGCGGAAATATATCTGGAGGAGGCAACTCAGGCAATTCCTCATGATGGCACATGCTCGATGCGATAGCTTTGCTTTCGGAAGAAGCAGCGCCGGTATCCGGGATACCATGTCGACCTAGTGGAACTCAATTTCAACGTTCACAAAATAAGGGAACCATGCCAGGGAAGTGTGGAGAATGGGACGAGGAGCAAGCTGGTCGGAGGGCTGAAAGTTGGGGAGGCTTCGTTGAGTCAATTGGATTTTCCATGAGCTCACAATGTCACGGCATTGTGGCTGGGACGGGGAGGTGAGGAAGTTGAAACGAACTGCTGAGGGCGACGAGCTTGAGTCGTCAGTACAGAGAAGGCATGTTAAAATCGGCATCCGCCTTTGTACTACATTCCTCGACACCTATTTCGATACCAATCGAAGCAATTGTCTGACATGGTTCGCAGAAGATTCGGCTTCACACCAATCAATAAGCCTAGTGTCAACGTTGCCAAATTGAGCGCTCCGCGTTCATCTGTTACTGACCTTGATATCAGCTGTTTGTCACCAAAGACTCCAGGATCGGAGCGCACGGGTGTAGGCCTTCAAGAACTAGATGGCGACTCCAACCTTTGCCAACCTGGCAGCTGGGCACAGGGGACCTCGAGTATGCCTTTACACACCCCTCTTCTGCAACAGGCAAGAGTGGTGAATCAGCTCTCAACGCCACCCTCCACCAAGAAAAAGGCGGCCATCAAAGAAATCAAGTCCAGGGAGTCTAAGGTCAAAGATCCCTCTCAGCAACTGGCAGCAACCCAGTGTAAATTGCCTGATGTCACCACCAGGGATACGGCAGGATTCATGACCAGTGGCAAGCAAGCTCATTCTAGGGGACCAATGGAGATGGCCGAAACCAACGACTACTTCAAACTCTCGGAACTGACTATGAGCAAATTAGCTGCGTTTAGATATCAAGCCAAGCCCTCCGAGAATGATAGGCCTGGCAGCTTTCAACACAACCCTGGTTCCCACATTCAGGACCTGAATCATTTCTCGAGCTCAGTCCTGAGCGATGCAACAGCAGCAAGATGGCCTGTCATCGACGCTGACCCAGCTTTCCAAGGCTTTTGTGTTGCGGCAAACTCTGTTGAAGACCCAGATGAGCATCTCCAAACTCAACAAGCGCAAAGTGTTGGCTTCGAAGAAACTCCTTACACGGATGCGAACGCTGGACCAGAGAAACCAGATATTGCTAAAAGCACGGATAAGTCCACTCAGAACCATAGCTCTGGCCTCGATTTCGGGTTCGGAGGTATGCAAGGTTGCTCCCATTGGCTGACAGCGATCTGAATCCAGTGCAATCTGCGACCAACGAACATTTGTTGCGGCATGCTCCGGCATTTAGAAGCTCGGGGACATTTGGTGGTGCCGAATCAGATGATGACCATTCAAACCTAACTAAGATTGGATATAACGTTACGGACAATGATGACGAGGATCTGCTTGCTCTCTACACACATCACGACAATGCAGAGGAGATTGCAAGGGATTGTCAAGCCGAAGCAGCCAATTCCTTTCACCCAACTGCCAGTTTTCATGATCAAGATCACATGGCGGATTTCGTCTGGGAGCCGCAGGTTGAATCCGAACAAGAGTCAGAGATCTCTGGGGACGAATTCCCTATGGACCCCGACGATATCAGTGACATGCTGCATCTGCCTGCTGCACAAGGGACACTCGAGCCTTGCTCAAGCCTGCAGCTTCCGTTCAGCCATGAGAACCATGCTGTGGAGGTAAAGTCCCCCCATCACATGGAAAGTTCCAGACCTAGTTCAGGACGAAGTGTATACTCCATTTTGAAGAAAGGAGTGTACGTACCGGTTGATGCGACGACAACAATGGGTGCTCTGAACTCGGATACAGGGGCTAGTGGACCTTCGTTGCGTTTTAGTCCCGACATTAGGAGCCAGGCTCCTCCTACTGACAATCTAAACACAGTACCAAGTAGCACAGATGACGAAGAACGGTTCCATCTCGATGAAGAAGATGAGATAGAGTTTGCTGATCTCACGGCTTCAGTCTCTGAAGACTATGAAGAGATCGTGCGCGATACCTATGCGAAGTCATACGCTTCGCCCAAGACACGCCAGGTCCGTCCGCATACCGTAAACCCGACCTCCCCAATTCTCATCTCGTCCTCCTCTCCGCAGGAGCTCCCCAACCTAGACCCGGACCGCGCTCTTGGACCTTTTGTCCGCCATCCCTTTCCCAAGCCAGTCCGCGATCGTTCTCCAATACTCGGTCTCTCATCCAGCGGTGTCTTACGCACATGCTTTCGAATCGGCGAAGCACTCAACGCCGCATCCATAGCCTTTCGCACCGGCACCGACGTTATCATCGAGCTGTACGCCCGAGTAATGTCTTCCTCAAGGGAGCAGAAAGGCTGGAAGCAGCACTTCCAGTTCGCAGATTTGTTCCATAGCGAGCGGCCGCCCTTTTTGAACGGTACTTACGAGCTGTGGAAGGATGCCGATCTCTGGGAAAAAGACAGCGGCAAATTCCTGGGAGAGGACGGGAGCGGGAGAATGTGCAGGGCTGTTGGGAGAATGAAGAGAGAAGAGCCGAGCAAGGTGTGGAAGATGGCGATCCTGAATATCTGGGAGGCTAGTTGGGATGATGTCGCATGGGTGAAGGGGATTGTGTGCGCTTAGGTAGGTGTTTGGGACTTTGTGGACTGGAGCGACAGGCGGAGAGGGTGGTCGGTTGTGGGAGCTCCCGACTAACATCTTGCTACACATCTTACTCGAAGCTTAGAAGGCTTGACTAACACCTAGGTGCCTATTAACATCTGAATGGCTATATTCCTATCATAGAGAATTATCAAGCGGGCTAGGCTCTTTCTTGCATAGCGAATGATTAGAAAGCGCTTGCGGCCATAGAAGTCAGCGCTACCACCCAGGCATAACGAGACGCGTTAAAGTATCACTATAGCCTTGGAAGTTGCGATTCCTCTCTGCAGAGGGCCCAGCTTTCACGAAAATCAAATACTGTGACTATCGAAGATGTTATACGGAAAGACCGAAGCCATTTTCTGCCGGGCGCCCATTGCTAGCCAGAATATTCACCTGCTGATCGAAAGGACTAATGACAGGGTAGCAAGATGTGAGTAGCGACGTATGAGGAACAACGGCGTAGAGATGCAGAGAAGAAGGTGAAGGTAAAGTAATCTTGTGGCTTGGTGACTATTCAAGTGGATGAGCTGTCCGCGAGTGACCGCTGGATAAAGGAGATCAGGCGAGCCGTTTAAGGCCGAGGTCTCGTTCGATGCCACGGAGATCAGAGGGGAGAGGGAGATATTCGTCGGAACTTTCTATTGACCGTTCGACTGTCTGTCTTTCGTGGTGAAGACTCTATGAGATGAAGTCAGTACAAGTGTATCAGTAGAACAGGATGAAGGCAAAGAATACAGGTGTCCTTCGTAGAAGTGTAACATCTATCACCGGATTAGCCATCTCGTTCTCTGCAACCACAAGGCGGTGGGTCCACATACAGTTTGCGGACACTTCTCGTAACATTTCTCGATCGGATGCTTTGACTTTATGCCATCGTTCCAAAGCAGATAGACATGTAAACTCCCATTGTCCGCTTCGATGGTGTCTACGGCTTGGACCTTATCTTCCCAAGAACCTTTTGGAGGAGCCCAGTCACTGCTTTTAGTGATTGCCATAGAGCTGGCAGGTGATTTTGGTGTCGTCGCAGACTGACTCAATCGCCCTCTCTTGGGCTTCTTGGCGGTGTTCGGTGTGTCACCGCCTTGACTCTGTCGCCCACGTTTCTTGGCCCCTTTTCCTGGTACTGTAGGTCTGCCACCTTGGCGTTCGAAGTAATCCTGGAGAATGTCGACCGCGCCGCTGGAGAAGTGATTTCAGTTCGTAAGCTGAAAGAGATTACGAAGCTGCTGTCCGGGAAGGAGTTCTTACTCGAGATTGTCCTCTGGTTCCCAGGAATTGTCCTCCTTCCTGTTGTAGCCAAACCATTTCACTTCATACTTTATTACTCCCTGGATACAACGCGGATCAGCTCTGCGACTTGAACTGAGTCCGATGTCTACGATATGAGGGTTGCTTACATCTATGACCTGGTGGTCGAGTATGTTCTCGACAATATATCTACCCCTCTTGTCAGCGTGCATATTACGCATGTGGTTTGAGCACTATTACACTTCCTCTTCTTCGTCACCCTCCTCAACCTCGTCTTGGCTCTCTCCATTGTCCGCTTGTTCTTCTTCCTTAGCTAGGTGATGGGGAATCGCTTCGATGACGGACTCGTCATCTGAGGCCTCAACCGCGGCTATTGATGTGATATTGGCGTCAGCGATACAAGCTGCGAAGAAGAACATTCTTGATAACAGGTGAGCGGTGAAGTGAAGGGCACTGACGAGGCATCTTTGTGAAAGACTGGTGTTGCAAGAGTAAACTTGGTAGTGAAAACTATAGGAGAGAGCGATCACTCAGCAGGAGGTCTCAGGGTTGATCCGAAGTTTTTGTGGGGTTGCTGAGCTTCAATTGAATCTTGCGACGTGATGTAGAGGTGAAGTCTCACGGATTGATCGTCACTATCGCAATTTCAAGCTCGAAGTTGACGGTGATCGCGAAAGTCGCGTGGAGGTGAGCTAGCGCGAAAGTGGAAAAGAGCTTCCGCTGGTGCACGTTCTCCCAGGTTTTGCGAGAGAGCCTCATCAGATATTTGAAGTACGCGTCTGAAACCTTTCAATCCAGTGTAGGAGAGCCCTCGGAAGCTTTGCTGGTAGTATCGTTAAATCTTCAGCATCCTGCATCCAGTTCACTGAGGAAGAGAAAAAGTCCTTGCAGGTGCAAGATGGCGATGCGTGAGTTTACCTAGTTGAACTCTTTGAGCGGTAGTTGCAGAGAATCTCAGGCTGACATGCTCAAAAGAGCTGGATATGTCACAAGGTATCCACGATCTTCGACATCATATGTAGGTATAGAAAGCCTCGATACTGACCATAGGCTCCTACAGCGGCGGTGATGAAGGATGAGCAAGGACGACCTTTCATAGTGGTTAGGGAGTATGTGTCTTCTATCTATCTATCGGCGTTGGTCCTAGAGTTAAAATCAAAAGCTACCATATATGAGACACTTGTAGCTAACGTTCCACTACTCAGTCAAGGGAAGAAGAAGCGACAACATGGCAACGATGCGGTCAAGTCACATATTCTCGCAGCTAGGACAGTCGCAAACATCGTCCGAACATCTCTAGTAGGCAATGCGGAATCGAATGGCTGAGTCTTATGGGCAGCGGAGCTGACAACACCTCAGGGACCTCGAGGTTTAGATAAAATCCTCATATCCCCAGACGGAGATATTACAGTCACGAATGATGGCGCTACGATATTGTCACAGGTACGTTCCCCGTCATCGGGTGGTCAAGCAGATACATGCTGATATCATGTCTATAGATGGAAATATCGAACCACGTCGCAAAGCTCTTAGTTGAACTCTCAAAATCTCAGGATGACGAGATAGGGGACGGCACAACAGGTGTGGTGGTGCTTGCAGGAGCACTCTTGGAACAAGCGGCAGATCTCATCGACAAAGGCATACATCCTATCCGGATAGCAGACGGCTATGATCAGGCCTGCGAGGTGGCTGTAGCGGAGCTTGACCGAATCAGTGATAAGGTGGAGTTCACCAAAGATCATCGGGAGAATCTGTTCGAAGTCGCAAAGACGAGTCTTGGAAGTAAAATGTTCGTGGACTTGCTCCACGAGGACTTAGAGGGCTTCATTGACTTTAGTGTGTAGTGTTTCAAAGGCTCACGACCAATTCGCCCAGATTGCGGTAGACGCTGTGCTGTCCGTTGCTGACCTCGACCGGAAAGACGTGGACTTTGAGCTCATCAAAGTCGACGGTAAAGTCGGAGGTTCCTTGGAAGACTCGCTCCTTGTCAAGGGTGTCATAGTCGACAAAGACTTTTCACATCCACAGATGCCTGACGAAGTGCGAGACGCCAAGCTTGCGATATTGACCTGCGCCTTCGAACCTCCGAAGCCGAAGACGAAGCACAAGCTCGATATTACCACTGTGGAGGAGTTCAAGAAACTCCAAAATTACGAGAAGAACAAGTTTACTGAGATGATTGACCAAATCAAAGCTACTGGGGCAAACCTTGTCATATGTCAGTGGGGTTTCGATGACGAAGCTAACCACCTGCTTCTTCAGAACAAACTACCGGCTGTACGGTGGGTTGGTGGACCTGAGATCGAGCTTATTGCGATCGCAACGAATGGCAGAATAGTGCCCAGGTTTGAAGATCTGAGCGCCGCGAAGCTGGGCAAAGCCGGTATTGTGCGCGAGATGAGCTTTGGCACTACCAGGGAAAAAATGCTCGTGATTGAAGAATGTGCGAACACTAGAGCTGTGACAGTGTTCGTCAGAGGGAGCAATAAGATGGTATGCGCCTTTCATTCTTTGTCATATGCCACGCAATACCTGTGTCGAAGTCTCATTGCTGGAACTGGACGATTGGCGGGACTCCCGGAAGCAAGCTTCTAATCTGGGTGTTCTTCTAGATCATTGATGAAGCCAAACGCTCATTACATGACGCTCTCTGCGTCGTACGAAATCTTGTCAAGGACAACCGGATCGTCTATGGAGGAGGCGCTGCCGAGATTGCCTGTTCGCTAGCTGTTGAGGAGGCAGCTGTCAAGGTATGATTCGTGGCATTGCTCTGAGGTCGACGAAACTAAACACATATCACAATGCTGATGTAATTACTTCATCTAGAGCCCTGGGTTAGAACAATATGCCATGCGGACATTTGCTGATGCTTTGGACTCCGTGCCAATGGCCCTTGCCGAGAACTCTGGCCTGAGCCCTATTGAGACACTAGCCTCGATCAAGTCACGACAAGTCAAAGAGAAGAACACGCGGCTTGGAGTGGACTGCATGCAGACTGGCAGTAATGGTAAGCCACAAGATCCCGCGTTTGAAGTTCTCCACCCGATGTCGATGTTACTGTTTACTGTTCTTGCTCGCCCAAGGGCGCAGGCTCTTTGTCATGAAAATGGGAGATCACTAAGCACGAAACTGCCGTTTTCGCCTGGCTTGGAGATCCCGCCGACTACGCGTCTCAAAAGATTCATCGCTCTTATAACTATTTCACAATCAAGGCACCGTGCATTGAGATGCTAATCATTCAGCCCTTTCAAAGCATCCTCAACCAGCACCAAACCTTGATGGCAGAAGCTTGCTGACAAATTTGATAGACATGCGTGAGCAATTCGTTATCGATCCTTTGATAGGAAAGCGTCAGCAGTTACTACTTGCTACTCAACTGTGTCGTATGGTCCTCAAAGTACGTATTGCCGAGTCGGTGTCGCCAACATCATGTCATCTTGCAATGCAGAAGATACTAATACACAGCGCTGTGCAGGTTAACAACGTCATCATTGCAGGAAGTGACGAGAACGAATTCTGAGCCTATCGAGGACGGCTTATATCCATGTGTCATCCAAAGCATGTTCTGGTTTTGTCCGGCGTATATCTTACCAAAAGTCATGCCATAGACTCGATTGAATGCCCGCTCGGGACACTGTATTATAGCCTTTGGCTGCATAGATAGTTGAAGTTGCTCTCCGGCTATCAATAGGTTGACGTGCAGGGGCAGAGTGTCGATATCTAATTAACGGTTAGGGCTTGATAACCGTTAAGTCTGCCTTTAGCTGTTCTACATGTAACAAATCTTGCGGTCAGCCCGATCACACATCACCATTCCAGCCCTATAACCATCTCCAACTTGCAACATAACAACACCATAGCAGGAGTTTGAAAAGAGGAGCCTGGACAACCGGTGCTGCCTTCAGTAACCGGGAACCGCGGCAGACCCTTGTGGCAATCACATTTCCCCCACAACCACTGCTAAGTTTGTGTCGGTCTAATGGCAGACGTGAGGTACCTTGCAGAGACTACTCCTCATTCCTGTCCCCATGTCCACATTCAACGTAGGCTTTGCTGATACAGCGGTGACCTTGACACAATTGCAGCAGCCACAACTGCCAAATCCAAACTCTCGTTAAAGTAAAACACTCGCCTGTCTGTGGCAACGCTATGCAGCAAGCCACATCACACCTTGAGTGGTGTCTCGAGTTCGTTTTATCTTCACAAAGATTCAAGAAGGCTTACAATACGAGACGTCTCATAACCTCGACTGCCGCGCAGCCAGCCAGCATCCAGCATCCAGCATCCAGCTCCAAATTCAGAACCATTGTCATGGAATGATCGAGAGGCAAACCGAGACAGCCCAGTTCCGGAGGCCCGGTCCCGATGTGATTTTAGCTCGTGAATGGTCAGGGCGCTAAACGTCAGGTATGTCTTGAAGAACCCAGAAGTGAGGGCGTTGGTGTTCCCGGTACCGCGAAACCGATTTCCCACCCCCGAGTCCACGGTTCGAACGCTACAAACCTTGAGGCCCATTCTAGAGCCGAAAGGTTGCGGTCGTTGATCGGTCCCAATGGGTGCCCCTGACGATCTTTATCGGGTTAAAAGCGTATGTATCCTTCCGATTGAGGAAGGTGGCTACCTAAGACCGGGATCGTTGGCGTCGGAAGGGAAGCCGGTATCCACCGTTATGGATTTGGGATTTGGGATTTGAGTGCGACAACTTATTATTTGTAACCCCACCACGGAGAGTAATTTCGGGGAAGCTGGGAGACGTGGGATGCGGAAATGCATTCAGATAACGGAACCTACCTACAGCACAATTACATCGCTTGGGAACGATTCGAGATTGCGTACCGTACTGCTGGGGCAGAGAACAGCGTCAATGCCGGGAGCAAGTGATATGAGGGTATCGTTTACGATTGATTCAGAACAGGACGGGGATTCGGAAGCAGAATTGATTCCCTACTTACCGGTACTGTAGTTGAAAGGCCCGAACGAAGAGGGTTCAAACATACCTTAGGGTGAGAGCGGAGAAGCCAATACCAGCAACTCTGCAGCAACTACAAGTGGGTAGCATGTGCGGGTCGGCCTCATCTGCAAGTGCTGATTGGTCACATCAGCTTGCTGCGAAACAGTTACTTGAGAACATCACTATACATCAATGAGACGGTGGAATTTTCAGACGAAATTTGGGTAACTCACGAAGGTGATCTCACTCTAACTAGTCAGCGCCATTCAAAGCACTCAAAAATCTTGTGGTTGAGTCAAGATCTAATCATCGTGCAATTCACCGTTTTGAGGCTCAAAGGTCGTGGCCAATCAACTCTTGCAGCTCAGTACTGTTGAGCTAAACAAGGGGAGTGGCCGACCCGCACATGCTACCCACTTGTACAAAGACGATTGCATGTACAAGTAGATACTCCGAGAAGGTCATCTCCCTGCGCTTGGCTAACCTGTTCTCATTCACCCACAACTCTGTTGATGCACCAGTCTCCATGCCCTACGGGAACTCACCTGAACTCTCAGCTTCCATGCTGGTCTATGTTTACTGTTGCTACGGAACCGGTAAACAGTGCACTTCTTGGTCCTCTACCCGCTACGAAGAGCCCAACCCCGGTATATTCGAACGGCACTGCCATGATGGAGAACTTCACTGCAGTCTTCTAGCGCCAATACCATGTCACGCTCAGATCTATCTACGCTCGCAGCAGCAGAGCCGTCCACATGTCCAAGATCACACAGACGTGGTTTTGAGGGAGGAGAAAAGCTGCCGGCATTTGTCGCGTGCACATCACGGAGCCAAGATTAGGAAGGTGCCGCGCATTACTACTGAGGGTCCGAGTCCTTATATGGTGCTCTAGTTCTAACAGTAACCGGAGTTCTCCCGTCGCGATATGCTCTATCAAATAACCGAGTGAGCGGGAAAGATGCGCCTGTTACAGCACAAGTAAGATGTTGGACCCAAATCAATCCCTAGCTTAGATCTCTACAATACCTCCCATCGAGCATGCGCCAGGGCCTCTGCCTTGTGTTTCAGTGCAGCTACATCACAGCAAATGATATATCGTCAAGGATTCTTCGCATGCCACCTCATCGGTACATACTTGTAGATGCTGCAACAAGCCTGCCTGCCTTTCCCCAGATCCGGGGCTTCGCATAAGCGATCCAAACGCGCTCCCGACGCCGCCTTCCCCGGAACAGCCTCCGTCATAGGCCATGGCCAATTAACTCCGCGATTCTGGCGCGCGTTGCTAGGGTATCCTGATCGCAGCGAGGTCATATGCGATCGTCGACATCGAATAGGTCACTATCACAATCTAATACTCATACTCGTAGTAGCTTCGAAGCGCATCAGAGCTCAAAGGTTGGAGCTATTGTATCTGGCGGTGAACGAGGATCGGCCGTGTCAGTTGCGCAGAAGCCTTTGGACCGCCTCTCTCCTTTTGCCGGTCCGGTCTGACATGGACGGAAGGACCAAATCACGGCTTATCCTAATTTCCCTAACGGTTGAGAGTCGTCCACAGCGTGACCTTCCAATACTGACGTAGACCGTGGCGGGAAGGTTTCGGACCGATCATGTCGGAGAAATACTTCCTGTCGTACCTTAAGGTTCTGCCTTATGGTGGATTGCTATCATGCGCAGTAACTACTGTACTGATTGATACAGGATCGTTTACTGTAACTGCCATATCATGTGGGAGCTAGAAATTGATACTCCTCTTCAGATCTGAGTCAAAAAAAGCAATACGTGGACAAGTTCATTCGTGCGTTTCTACGGGCTGTGGCGCTCGGCAACGCGTGGGGGGGTAGGAGTTACTCCCACTTGTCCGCCAGCAAGGCTGACAGCGGCTGAGGGAAGATCACCGAATACCTGGGGCAGATGACCACCTTAGGCGCGTAGGGCACCCATGATGTGACGTTGACAAAACCCTTGGGGGAGAGTAACGAAAGACTCCTGCAGAGGTACATCACTACTGCTTACTCGCGGTCATCCCGGTGTGAGCTTGAAGCCTTGGATTCGGCCTTTCATGCAGCAGGTCAGAGGGATAATAATCGATCAATAGGTACAAATCCGATCATCTGAGCCGGTCAACTTTATGCGTTCACAGCGACTAATGCAAGTGCCACGGAGTCGAGATCTGTCATCACGTATCACCATCGATCATGAGGGCAGCGATGATAGGGTTTCGAGGACTGCCGGCCGGGTCTCATACACAGACAGATGACTCACCTCGCCCCGCGAACCCCAGACTTGCGTCGCGAGTCGCTTTAGGGCCATTGGTGACCTGCCTGAGCATTGCTTGCCTATTGATTTCGGGCGCTCAGAGAAGGGGTGATTATCGCAAATTATTTCACGTGGTCATCGATGCGGTGAGGCAAAGCCATGGTGGTTGGCTTTCAAAGGATGGGATGGGATGAGATGGGTACACATTTGTTCGATCGCGGCGGCCTCACGTATTAAATGTCGACCACTGCTACAGTCACATTCCAGTTGTGCTCAACATAATACAGGAGTAAAGTAATACTAACACCGGGCAACGTGATCTGCACATAAGCTTTACAGATCACATCACTCCGACAACTTGTCACGCAGGAACGACCACACACCCTGTAATAGGAAGGCAGTTAACATATTGTACATGGCGTTGGCGCGTGCGGTTGGCGTTGTTGTGGCTTTCACCTCTGGGCTGTCACCGTGCCGCGTTCGACTGAAAGCCTGGAAGTTTAGGGGTTGTGACTTGTTGGGATGCTGGAAAGCGAGGTGGGATGCAGGCGCCTGAATCACGGGCGGCATATGCAGCGTAGATTCCCCGGATACCCCTTGGTCCCTGTCTCTCCCCCTGTCCCTACCGACATTCCCATGTCCCATGTTCTTGGCTTCCAGCTGGTCAGGTCGCAGGCCTTTCAGGAATTTTTCGGGCAGTGATATGCAGCTCATACGTACTCTGCATGTTGATTACATGTCATATTCTGGGCCCAGGCCGTTGACTTGAAATACGAACAAGTATGTACATAACATGAATTGTATTCCCCACGCCTGCTAGCTTCATCACACCTCAGTTCACCTGTATAACCGTCTCCCTTATTATTGTTCATCATTGAGCCTTCCGTGTGAGATAATCCTAATCCTGATCCCTATGTCCCTTTTTCCCGTTTTCCCCACGCTCCATGCAGCTTCCGCTGGCCGAGGCTCACATCCCATCGCGTAGCTCGTAAGCACACTGACCTTACTAATGAATAACGACTGCTTTTCCACTTCCCCGGTAGCGTGTGTTCTGCTCTCTTCTAATACAATAACATTACCTTAATCATGCCGTCGGGTTAAGGTAGTCAGTTTAGTCTCACGACCACTTGCTCCCTTCCATTGTTCTATGCCGCATCCGATCTCTTATCCACGCACTAGATCTTAGCATCAAACGCCCTTTAGGAGGGGGAGCCACTCCGGCGGGAGAGTCAGTAGTGTCGTCGTCTTGCCTTGTCTTGGTCTTGTCCTGTCCTCTTGCCCACCACACCCACGTTTATTATTGCCTTCGTCCCCCCTTCATCCACACCTTTTCTTGACACAAAGGGAACACAAAACAATCACTCACACTCGCTTCGCGGAGTTGAGACGTACCTTATCCAACAAGCCGCTTCTGTCGATTCTGAACTGCGAGTGTAACCAACCCCACTGCATTCATTCAATACTATAATTCGCCGTACGACGTCGGATTACGAGAGCACAGAGAACACAGAACACAGAGCACAGAGCACAGTAATAGACTTTCCGTGCACACACGCGAAAGGGCCCTCCGAGCGAAAAGTGAAAAGCGGAAGGCGAAAGAAAGGCGAAAAGGCGTACCTCGGGATTGCCGGCCCTTGACGCAATACCATTTTACTTTATCTCACCTTAGATAAACAAACCCGTCCCTCACAACCGGCCCATTCATCCCGTTTGCAACCTTCATACTGCTCACCTTGGCCTTGCTACTGAAGTACATTGATCGTCTGGCAGACATGCCTTCGCGATTTGCAGCACCGGTCTTGACGGTGGATGCCGCCAAAATGCACAAGGTCGACACTAGGAATGTGGAGAACCTCTTTGGCATGTGGACAGGTGAGACCTCTCCCTTACTCAACAACCCGCCTTGTGCAACCGGCAATAACTGATCTCTCCTTGCAGTGTTTTCGAAATGCGCAGAGTCTATGGAAGAAGGTCGGAGGCTGGAGAACCTGAGTTGGAGATTATGGAATCGCGAGACCTTTTGCTGCGAGGCACAACCACAACTCGCCACAACACCTGCGATCAACGTCGCAAGCTCGAGACCAAAATCGAGAGATATACCTGAGCTGTCGGCGAGCGTAGATTCTGTCGCGTCAGAAGTGGACGAGCGGATAGAACAGCATGCGAAGCCGCAAACAGCGCCTCTTGACATCATGAGACCATCAATACGAAGAGACGACTCACTACATGTACTGAGTCGAAGCAGAGGGACAGAAAAGCATATCACGTCGCTGGGTTTGGAGAAGATGGTTATCAGCATCAAGGAGAAGAAAGAGCTGGAACCTCTGTCATCGTTCATCGCAGATTCGTTACCTTCCGCGCCGCCGATGGCGAATACCACGCCACGACCGTCCTCTCCTCCGCCAGCTGCACCTCAACACTCCCCCGATTGCTCCACCTCGACTGCTCCAGTCAGTAGTCCAGAAAGCAACAACTCGGCAACTCAAACGGTCGGATCGGATACAAGCGCCGAGCTCATCACATCCCACAGTGTCGTTCGCGGCTTCTCGCCCGGTCAGTCCTCTTCATATCGCTCCCACACACACCTTGCTCCTACACCGGTCCCGGCAGTGTCGGCCGCGCATACCAAGAGTGAAATTCAACCAAAGAAGAAGGGTGGTATGTTCTTGCTTGGTGGATCGTCAGGTGAAGACGAGAGCTCGTTTGAAGAGCAAATGGCAAATCGACTACCTCGCAGCTCATTGTCCGACGGCCTGAAGCGGCCTTTGGACAACAGAAAGCAAACTTCGTTCAAGGACGAGGTTGAGGCGAGGACAATAGACGAGAGTGCTGCGGAGGATGAGGAAGTGTTCGAAAGTGACGATGAAAACGTGTCCGAGAGCGCCATTGATGATGACGATGACGAATCGGATTGGGAGGACTCGGCCACCGAGAGCGGTCGATCAAGTGTCGAAGACAAGCAGCTCTTCCAACGCGTGGACTCAAAACCAACATTAACATCAAGAAGATCGCTTCTCACTACGCTCATGCATCAACCACAACGCGCTGCCGCTCTCGCCAACGCCGCATCCAAATCTACACCAGCTATGCAACGTTCACGGACCTCATCACCCAACGGACCTTCTGTTGCCGCGTCGCCAGAGGAAGAGGCGACCCTGACCATGCGCGGTCCCGATATCCCACGATCCAAACCCATCGTCGTGACCACCTCTAATACACACCCACCCGCACTTTCACCTCGAACGACGCGTCGCAACATGTTGGCTACGGAACTCACTGAATCATTACGAAAACATCTTCTTTGGGAGCGTCAACAAAAGAGCGCAACCGCCAACGCGGTGCTTAAGCGCAGGCACACAGCACAAGACGTCGCAAACCTCCAGGAGTTCCCAGGTCAGAAGCCTGCGCATTTTCTTGGGGATGGGTCGAAGAATAACTCCTGGAATCACTACTTCGACCATGGCCTGGGAGAGTACAACCAAACGGGTTGGTAGAGTGCAACATCGTCTGCACTTGCACGGCAGCAACTAGAAGGTCGCTCACATTCCTCCGCTATCGAGCATCTTGATCATGTCTGCCAGCAGCTCAGGAGCTGTGTTTTGCTTTTCTTCATAGCGCGGCGACACCGGTAATAGTCCTTACTTTACTTCCGTTCCAACTACAACGAGCGGTAGTGTGGCGCGTTTGGCACTGGCATATGGGTGGCATCATACTCCCGAGCATGTTTTCCTTTCCTAATTTTGATACCAAGGCTCCGTGCTTTATCACGGTTGCATAGCAATTTTGCAAAACGTCCGGACTACGGATAACGAGACTCGCGTCTTCGACATTTGTGCTCTGTGGAACTTGGCAGTCTCCACATGTGTTGTACATTGTACTCTAAACCTACCACCTGGGCCCTGTCTCTTTGTGGAGCCAAACGCTCGGCGTCGACTTTCTGGTCGTCGGCTTTGTCTCGGGCATCGACCTCGGCCATCTTTTACGTTTTCGTCTACTCCACTGTTCAGCTCAGGTTCCCCTCGGGCTTTGCTGAACACGGACGGAAGGGAAGTGGAATGGGACGACTACTACTGGGAAGAACATTTAGATTAGATCTAGATGTATATGTGGTGCTCCACAAATACGTTAGCCAAAAAGGCAAAGCAACCAAAAAAAGGAAAATTATGTGTCAGTGTCGCCTCGGTACGAACCCACATGGTTTGATTTGAATCGTGACTGTTTGGTGCACGTCTGTCTCATGTGTGAGTACCCACAGAAAAAGATAAATAATAAAGATGCTTGTAGACCGGATATGTCAGTGTCGGTGCTACGCCACAAGTGGAGGAAAAGTAACGACCAATCGATTCTAAAATAGATCCGAACAATGTACTTGAGTACTCTACATGTATGTACATGTTGTAATACATGGCATGTATCGAATACATGCATGTACTGGAGTACATGTTCATGTCATATCAACATACATGTAATAATTGCCATCAAGCCCACATGTACAGTTACTACAATAACTCATCGAAGAAAGCTACCCGCACCTTGACCGGTTCCACGTCCACATCCACGTCCATGTTCTGTCTATTTAATTATCTGACACTGACTGACCGACATACATGCTACCGGAGTGGCTGCCGGTCTGATTCATACGTGTTTGTACATGTAGAGCTGAGAGAGTAGAGTATTGACCCTGATATTGTTGTTCTTATCACAATATGTATACATGTATACATGTGTACGTGGCTTTGCTTTACATATGCTTTCTTTAGCATGTACTCATACATACGGAAAGACACATGTCTGCATTGCATTGCTTCCGTCCATTTCGCCGGCTGGGGGTGAGTGATTGCATCGTACCTATAGACAAGGTCTGATATTGTGTAGTGGAACGAATCCGTGATGATGAGCCCATACTACAAAGTTCCATGTACTTTTATCCTCCAGAAAAGTACTCGTGCCAAAGATTGGTTTGGGACATTGACTCGTGGTTGATGTCCCGCGGTCCGATTACAGGTACGAACAGAGTATCTGGAAGAGCTTTTGCTGTCCGGGGTGACGGACTCCGGAGTTGGTGTACCTCATGGAAGACTACGGAGTGGTTGATGACGGCTCCGTTTTCGTGTAACGTTTGCGTCATCTGGATTTGGTGTTGAGAATGTCACGATTCTTAGAGTTCGGATGGTGCCTGAGTCATCAACACGCCGAATGATTCCAGAAATGGATCGTATCAGTGACAGCATGGAAATCTTCATATGACTCTTCTCCGTATGCCGTGACTGTGCATCGCTGACCTTGATTTGTCTCCAGCGTAAGGATGATGTCGCGCTGATCTGACACGAAAATGGATTCTCACCATTAACAATTCATAAACTGACAGAACTCAAATCACATCCTTTAGATCTGCTGACACCGACACTGAAACTGACAAAGCCATCTGCATCGAAGCCTCACATCATCCCACATACATGTACCTAACCCCCAGATCTATCCTCCCGAACTCATCCGAGCGACTCGCGAACCCCCACCATCACCAACCCCAACAAACGAAAAGCACACGAGCAATGAGCGGACCTGACCCAGCCCCTTCGCCTTCGGGCACTCCACCCGCTCCATCATCAGGTGCCGGCGCCAACGGTGACTTCCAAGGTATACCACACCGTGCAAGAGCGATGCGCTGGCAGATCCATTATTGTAGTGGTCACACGCTCACATGACCCGTCTTTTTCAGGTGCTGATGCGTTGGCTGCTCAGCCTCATGCAATATCGGCAACGTCGACGCCCCAGCCGCAGCGAAAGAGGAAGGTGCATTGTCGGTATTTTGGGACTCGACATGGTAATGATTTCCGAACAATGTGACCCACGTGTTTGGTTGATTTTCGTTGCGTTCCGGTCTGCTCTTGTTGGAAAACATGTGCTTTTATTCCCTGGCGTGGGGGTTTCATGGTTTAGATTTCGTGCGACGATTGGCAGATGATCAGAAGGAGCCTTACTGTTTCCTCCCCTTTTGCGTGTGCGCCGAGCTGATTGTTGCGATTTTGATGGGGACTAGGATGTCGAGCCGGAGATGCATGTCCTTTCATTCACGATCAGTCCAAACTAGCGGAGAGTAAGGCGAAGGCAGATTCAAGAAGAGAAGTGCAGTCTCGCGGTGGCAAGGGCACAGTAATTGGGGAAAATCCACAGCGCCGGATTCATGCACAGGTCAAGCCTCCACAGGTCGCGGGACCAGACTCGAAGCTCCAGGATGGCCGACAGTTTGACCCTGGACCAGTCGAGAGGTCGAGAGTAGTGCCGACGCCGGTGCCGCGCGCTCAAGTGGATGATCCAAGGGAGTTTCAAATCCAGCAGCTTCGACGGAGATTTTCTCCCACAGAGAAGACCGACGATGATGGGACGATCTTTATCTTCAGGATGGCTCCATCGGACCCCGACTTCCCGTTTGAGATGGTGGGGTTAGAATGTGTATTGGGAGTACCCTTGACATATCCTACGAGTGGTAGGCCTTCTCTCCATGTCACGAATAAGGAAATGGGGAGAGGGTACCAGATCAATGTCGAGAAGGGATTCGACGCACTGGTCGCGAAGTCACCACAAGCTACACTCTTGGGGTTGATGAACGCACTGGACAAGCAGTTGGAAGTGTTGCTTAGTGAACAGAAAGCTGAGACCATCAAGTTGCTCCCGAATGTTGGTCCGAGACCTTCGCAGCAGAAAGCTGGTTCAGGGCTAGCAATAGTCCCCCAACAGACTGCGCTTACGCAGGATCGCAAAGCTCCTGAGACCTACTCTGCCGAACAGACGGCACAAGCGAATGCCAGACGAGAGGCAGAGACTCGGCAATTGGAAGCTCGATTAGGGAGACTTCCCCTGTTCTCGAAGTCAGCAGATGGCATTGTATATACCGTTCCAATAGAGCCAAGGAAACGGGGTGACCTCCCAGTACCTCTGCAGCTAGTTAGAACGACCAAGCTCTTTGTGCCAATACTCTACAATCTCCAGCCTTGCAGGATTGAACTCCAGGGCGTCAATAAGCTTGCTGCAAATAGTACTGAGAAGGCATTCGAGCAAAGAGCCAAGGAGAATCCTGAGATAAGCTTAATGGGCCATATCAATTATCTTTCGCAGAATATGCACGTCATGGCCATCATGCCCGCAAAGGAGAATGAAGAAAAAACTTATGGAGTCTCTTCTTTGCGGATCGCAGATACTGTCAGTCACACACCCGCTAGAACTGCGTCAAGCGCACAAACTATGGATGACCGCAGTCATATCCAAGTGATTCCCCGCCCACCGGAATGGACTATAGGAAATGGTGAAGACGAAGGGATTGAGAGCGACGACTATGACTCGTACGACTCTGGAGACGAATCCAGTGACGAGGCTGCTGAGGGACTCGAGCACGTGTCAGAACAATCGGGTGGATCACCTGAACGTGGCATACTGCTTTCTTTCCCTTTCCTGGAACTCTACGGTATCGAGCTCCTTGAAGTCGTCTCTTTGTGTATCACGATCAAGTGCGAGCGGTGTAAGGATACCATGGATGTCAATAACCTTCGGAACAATGTGAATGGGGAAGCGTCCGGCGTACGATCTGAGTCATGCAAGAAGTGTGCCAGTGCACTTAGCATAGGTATTGATCCTTGTTAGTTACGGATGGAGAAGATGTATTCACCCACTACAGGTTACAGGAGAGAATTGATGCATGCAAACTCCGTACGTGCGGGATACTTGGATCTTGACGGATGCACAGTCGTCGACCTCCTTCCCAGGTACTTCCAACCCTAATGATATGCCGAGTGCGACTCGATTGACCACTTCAGTAACTTCATCCCGAGCTGCTCCGAATGTTCGACCGCTTACACTTCTCCCGGCATCGTCTCCGTTAGAGGTGAATCGACGATGGCGCATTGTAGGGAATGTCATCGCAAGATGAGTATGTTCCTTGTCTTGTAGCTTCACTCTGGGTTCCACATATGGCGAGAAGGAAATGTACTGACAACGTGTGACGTGACCAGCCTTCAAAATCCCCGAAGTCAAGTTCCTGATTGTAAGCTCTGCCGCTGGTAAGTCGTCCGAGATTCACATCCAAGGTCACGAGGTACTTGCGGAGCCATGACAGTGACCCCGGTATGCGGAAATGTCTCCGCATGTACCTCAGCATGATCTTGCATGACTGAAGTTTTATTGACGTGTTTAATCGATAGTACGGACCAACCGTGCTCCTCCTCGAAAAAAGGTAATTCCTTTCGACTGTGGCCCTTATCTTAAGAATACCACCCACTGATGATGTCTGTGTCCAGACAAAAGAGAAGTTGGGCATCGTAGCCGGCCAGGAGCTACCTCGTCGTGGTCGCTGTTCGCATTACGGCAAGAGTTATCGATGGTTCAGGTGAGTTGATGATGGCTACTATATCGGTGAATAAGTCTAAACCACGACTAGGTTCGGTTGCTGCTCCAAGGTGTTCCCATGCGACAAGTACGGCAACTGCGTTGATTGAGCTAAGGGTACATGCTGAGAGCCTTAGATGCCATGATGCCGAAAGCGACCATCCCAACGAGCATGCGAACAGGATGATATGGTGCGTTGCCGTCATTCGATCCTCCCCGGCGGAGCCCTAACCCCTCAGTCTAAAAATCAATATCCCTGGCATGTACCGTTACTGACTTATATCACCGCAGTGGCTTCTGCTCGCGGGAACAGAACTACCGTCCAGAAGACTGCGGTATCTGCCACTCCGCCCTGACCGGGAAAGCCGGATCCGGGTTCTGGGAAGGCGGTAAAGGTACAAGAGATAAGATGAGAATGTCCCGCAAGGGTATGTACCACTCGGTCTTCATGTTTCGTTATGGTAGAGGGACGGCGCTGACATCTAATATAGACCCAAGGAAATATAAAAGGCGTCCTGCTGCGAAACCGAAAACTTGAACAACCGCTCGCCTTTCCGGCGCTTCGGCTTCGTTGTCTCTCACTCAACTCGCTGAATGGTAGCATAGGAAGATAAGCAAGACTGCAAAGCCTTTGCAAAGTTGCATCCTGGTAGCTTTTTGCCTGTTCCGCGCATCAGCTCATCACCTACTTTTCGGACATCGAGTCCTCGTCATGATCAGAGCCCCAAGGCTGGGCACTCCGTCGTCATTCTGCCGTGACATCACAATACATATCAACCAGTGCGAATGCCACCCCCCTTAGAAACACCGACTTCGACGAAACGAAGTCAGATCCATCCATCCACAGAAGAGAGAAGAAGAAGAAGAGAATGTACGCTGCAAAGATGGAAACCCGCCACCTGAGAAAGAAAAGCGAGATGGCTTGGCTTGGCTTGGCTTGGCTCGGTTGGTTGGTCGGTCCAAAACACCAAAGAGACAAGACAAACGACTAAAAATGTAGAAGAGATAAAGAAATCAGACAGACAGAGAATGAATGAACGTGCACATAAAACAACAGTTTCAACGATGGGATCGACATGCTCGAGTATCCACTCCGCACTCCGTATTGCTGTATGTAAGCCTTGAGACTTTATTACCCCACTGAAAGATCCCACCGCGCTTCCGCGTCCTGTCGCTCGAATCTCCGAACACCAATCTCCACGGCTCTTCGGCTATGCCCCCACGTCCACGTCCAAGACCGAGCCCCCCGTCGCTGCTGGGTATGTGTATCGGCAGGTATGCGAGGACGAAGCGAGGTTGGTGAGTTGGGAGGATGATGGATGGAGACGCGGGCGAGTACGAGTATCGTGCTCGTGACGAGGCTACTACCCCTTCCTCCGAACCTCCGAACGAACCTCGCCTCTCCTCTCCTCTCCCGCAACCTAACAAACTAACGAACAAACAAAATCATCCCCACCCCACCGAAACCACCCCACCGAAACCACCCCACCGAAACCACCCCACCGAAACCACTCTCGTTCTCCTCTTCGCCCAATCCTCTCCGCCGCAGATTCACTCAGGTCGGGTATAGGAGCTCCAACACTCAAAACAACGTCGACATCAACATCAAAACAACATCAAAACAACATCCCGCACCTCCATACTGCGTCAGGGATATGTCTGTGAGAGGG
>JAABUP010001862.1_pt1 | contig 43019 bp, 52 predicted proteins | sample 5559201 | NCBI WGS metagenome assembly JAABUP01 (sample SAMN10711887, study PRJNA513373) | rock metagenome | isolation source: Antarctica rocks | place: Antarctica
ATGGAGGATAGGTCTTGTTGGTGGCTGGAGAGGTGATGAGTGGGGCTGTGTGGACGTCTACGACGGAGATGAAGGGATAGCTGGACGGAGATGACAGGGGCAAAGAGATGAAGTCAGACCCAAGAAGAGGTCCTGATATGGATGGCTGGAGGAGATAAGTAGATGTCCTGGTAGTGGCTAACTGCCGGGAACGATGTAAGGCGTTGATGGATTATAATTGGCACATATCACAAATGTGGATCACGGTGGAGTTATCCTGTAAGAATAGCTAAATTGGATTCACGATAACCCTAGAGACACAGAAAGGAATGAAACATCCTCATCCGACTATGACACTGCTTGAGCGAAGCTTGACGACAGCACCCATCGCTCAGTGATCCTCGATGGTATGCACGTCCACAGAAGCAACCCCACGTCCCATCTTCGTCGGTCTTCAGCATTCCAAGCTCAGCAAGTGTAACTAACAGAAGACCAAACTACCCCAAACGCCTAGAAAGAGTGTCATCATCGAAGCATAGGCGGTAACGTCGGGAAAGGATGATTCAGCAAGCTTCACCAAAGGTGTTTTCGCCGGAGTAGCTGTGGCAACAGTCAATACAGGCTCCAGCATAACTTCTACAGGAGTCTTTACAACAAAGACTTACGTGATGTACAAGAACCCATCCTCATCTTTGTGCTCCTCGTAGATTGAGCTCATCAGCGCCGCTGTCGGTGGGAGGACTTCATCGACGAAGATGAAGATGGCTTTCTCTGGCGAGAGCTTGATGCGCTTGCGGATGACATAGACGAACTGGCCGACGGTGAGATCGGCCGGGACGAGGTACTTCTTCTTATCTATCGTCGCAATGTCCGACTTCTCCACCTTCTCACAGATAACCTAGAAGGATGTACGTCAGCAACGGAGATAGGTTGCGGCGTTGTTCTGCGTCGTAGTGAGATGCGGTGAGTGTTTCGTGACACTTACTGGGATGCGATCGGCGTACTTCTGGCGAATCCGCTCAGCTTCTTGCTTGCGCTTCTCGAATGGATGCTCGTCCTTGAACTTTGAGCGCATGTTGGCTGGATTATTGATGTCGAGTTTGGAAGTTGTAGGGTGGTTCGTTGGAGGTTATTGGTATGCAATAGATGGTGGGGTTGAAGGTGATGATGATAATGGACGCTGGGTGAGAGATGGGGAGTTGTGGTAGGCTCCAGCGCTGGCGAATTCACTAAGGCCGCTTAGTCACGCGGAAGAGCACACGGAAAGCGTTAGTGCAATCTCGAGCGGATAATGATAATGAGAACCAATGTCTTAGAGTGACCTCTACACAAGGTGCCTTATTTCATCATTTCTAGAGTCGTTGTCTTGAGGCTACGACCTGATTCATTATTGTTCCAATCTTGTCACCTGTACCTGCAGCATGCCCTAAAGGGCTGTCTAGATCTGATCCCATAGTACTCTACAGGGGTTAGGGTCGCCATTCATGAGGCACGATATCGTCTGCAAATTGCCTTGCTCGAACGTACCTAATCTCGGTGTCCGGCAAAACTTTCTCCCGTCGTGATAGCATTCATCGCGGAGCAGAGCTAGCATGGTTGAAATCTGAAGCTCTCCATCACATTGTTATGAAAATATACAGAGCTCTTGAGCCCAAACCTTCTTCTTCATAATCAATGTCTCGATAACAACGTCGGCCCTCCTTGTCAAAGAGTTACTCTATCATGCCAAGTGCAAGACCCTGCCTGCGTTGGGCAGGGTCAACATCCCTTCGAGAAGCCTATTCGAGGACAACTCAGCATAGATACTACGCAGAGTCCAAATTGCCGTCTCCTCAAAGAGCTCCTCCAAAGCTAAAGCCAGAACCACCTCCTCCAAATGCTCCTCCAAAGCTGAATCCAAAGCCACCACCAAAGCAAGAAATTCCAGGAGTGTGGGCGCCGTACCTCCGCATCTCCGTCGGCGTGGTCTTCGTCGGCTCACTGATCTACTCAATGGTACCTTCTCCCCCTAGCCAAGAAGCCGTACTCGCTGAAGCCTCCCTTTCAAGGCCACCGCCCCCGTACAAAAACTCGACGCCCCCACCATCGCCGAACGCGACACCCTCTCCAAGCGCGAATCCGGCATAACCCCCTCCTCCCCCATGCGCCTACGCATGGAATCCTTCATCCAAACCCAACAGTCCGCCATCGTCGCCGAACTCTCCAAACTCGACGGCTCCCAATTCCGCACCGACACGTGGACGCGCCCCAACGGCGGCGGCGGCATAAGCTGCGTGCTGCAAGACGGCCACGTCTTCGAAAAGGCCGGCGTCAACACCTCCATCGTCTACGGCACACTCCCTCGGCCCGCGATCGAGAAAATGCGCGTCAATCACAAAGCCCTGGACCCGGATGTCGAGAGCCTGGAGTTCTTCGCGGCGGGGCTGAGTATGGTCTTACACCCGCACAACCCCATGGCGCCCACCGTGCATCTCAACTACCGCTATTTCGAGACCGCCGACGCCGACGGATCGCCGAACGCGTGGTGGTTTGGCGGGGGCACGGATTTGACTCCGTCGTACCTCTTCGACGAAGACGCAATTCACTTCCACCGCACCATCAAGGAGGCGTGCGACAAACACGACAGGGGATACTACCCACGCTTCAAGAAGTGGTGTGACGAGTATTTCAGCGTCAAGCACCGAGGCGAGAGCAGAGGGGTCGGGGGTATATTCTTCGACGATCTGGACGAAACCGAAAAAGATCGGGAGAACCTGTTTGCGTTTATCCAGGATTGTTTGGTGGCGTTTCTGCCGTCGTATATGCCGATTATCGAGAAGAGGAAAGGCATGCCGTTCACGGAGAAGGATAAGGAGTGGCAGCAGTTACGGAGAGGGAGGTATGTGGAGTTTAATCTGGTGCATGATAGAGGCACGAGTTTTGGGTTGAATACGCCCGGTGCGAGGGTGGAGAGTATTCTGATGAGTTTGCCCTTGACGGCGAAATGGGTGTATATGCATGAGCCCGAAAAGGGGAGTAGGGAGGAGAGACTGGTGAATGTTCTGAAAAAGCCGGTGGATTGGGTATAGGCTGGCTTAGGTGTGGTTCCTCCTCTAGCATTGGGTGACATCGGCGCATGAGCTCTGGAAGAGCTTTGTAAGACTATCGTGGAAGCATGCTTAGACTAGCCTTAACAGAAAACCGAAGGGGTATATAGAGCTTCCCAGAACAACAAAATAGACACCAGAAGCAAGATAACGCCAGCACTCCAGTCCCGAATCTAGTAACAAATAGACGCTCAGATTTCAATACCCCACCTAAGCTGATGTTATCGCTGTGATATCGAACAAACTTACGTTAGCGCATCTCCAGCAACAGGAACGCAGGCCATATGACTATATTATCCTCACCGATGTCTGGTTCAAAAGATGTCGTTGCTTATTGAGGAAGCTTCTGGAGGCATCGTTACGCCTCTGATAGACTACGTTGTTCATCTGCAATCGACTCGACAAATCGTACCACGCCGTCGTCATAAGATTATTTTCTCTTTGTAAGTTTTGCAGCTCCTGTTGTTGGGCGACCTTCCAGCTGTCAGCGAGAGGTGTCCTGACACAAGCCATGGCTCTGCAATATCCCACCGTTTGCCCGGATGGTCTCTCGCTATTCCCTTGCGCCAGACCTTCTTGGTCCCCTTCCCCGAACTTCTTTAGCTTGTCTTGCAAGTCCCTGATAACAGCATTTTGCTTCCTGGTGTGCTGTTCAGACTATAAGTCAGCTTGCGTAACGAATCGTGACGCCCTTCTCATTGGTGGCAAGAAGGACCGCCACAGAGTGGATGTAGTTTCCTCCGCTTCTCTAGAAAGAACGTCCTCATTTACCTCTGTCAGCTTCGCCAACCTCTCTCTGCCATTTGTGATCTTCGTCGCCAACTGCTTGACGTGCTTCTCGAGCATCTCATCAACAGCTTCGGCATGACCCTCTGCGCGGCCTGCGGAAGCAGCTTTAAGAACTTCGAGGGTCGCTCTGAGATCGTTGCTTGAATTTTCTGTTTCGTGAAGTTGGTCTCCCTGCTGAGCGAGCATCTTCTGATTATCACTCTTATCGCGAAGAGCTTTCCGCAGAAGAATCTTGTGCTGGTCCAAGTCAGCTTCGAGACCTTTAGTCCTCCTCTCTAGATGAGAATGTTCGCTGCGTAAATTCGTCAGCTCTTCTGAATTGGAGTCCTTGAGCTCTTCAAGCGCCTCCCGTTCAGCCTTGCCGATCATCGATACTAACGTGTCATTAGTATGCTCAGCCCCGACGGTATGGAAAGCCTCCTGGAGGGACATACGGTCCGATTGTGAAGCCATGAGCTGTCTTTTGGTTCTGGCCATTTCTTGTTCGGTTTCAGAAAGTTTCCGCTTGGCGTTTGATAACTGCTCCCGCATCTTCTGGAAAACCTCCGTGCTGCCGTGACTATGAGTAAGAGTCCTCGTAGTCAAGTTTGGGAGACCGTACCCTTCTATGGGATGACCTTGCTGGACATCAGCTAACGAGGACTCAAGCACGAGCTTGTCTTGGTAAGCCTCGAAGTATCTCTCTTCGAGAGCTGCGTGCTTCTCGTTGGCATCATCCAGCAGCTGCTGAAGCATAACATTCTTGGCGCCTGCGCCAGGAGTGGTCTTCTTCAGCTCCTCGGCTTCGCCAGAGAGTTTAATTATCTCCGATTTCCTGGATTCAGTAAGCATCCGGTTCCATATCAACAGAGTACAGGCCGCTTGCAGCTCGGATTCGGTCTTTGTGCTCTTGGAAAGCTCCTCTTCTAGACCGCCACTCGGAAGAATAGTTGAGACCTGCCCAGGCTCCACTTCACGGACCTTATCAGTCAAATCGCTGATAGTCTCCCGATCTCGCGCTTGCTGCTCGTTGGCTGTCTCCCATCGCTGAATCAACGTCGCGTTATCGAGCTCGAGTTGTCTCTTCATCATCTGGAGTTCATGGCGATCTTGCTCAATCTTCGGTAGTATCCTTTTATACTCGTCGATAGCTAATTGGAGTCCAGCGGTTTTTTGCTCGCCCCTGTCAACATCCTTCCATTGCTGGCGAAGCTCGTCAAGCTCTGCCCGAAGATATCTATTCTCTTTCTCAAGGTTCTGGCTAGCCTGGAGCTTCTGCTTATACTTATCAATAGTGTTAGCTTTTTTCGCAAGAGTGTCTCTTTCGATCTTAAGTTCATCAAGCTCATCCTGAAGATTCTGTGACTTTCCACTCGATGCGCGTAGTTTCTCTGTCTATATACATTTAGCAAGAGTGCTCCAAGTCTGCTGGAGACAGAGGTGGCCTTACCGTTTTCTGCATTTCTTCCTTACTTGACTGGTAGTTGGAGAGCTTGATCTCTTGCGTGGCAATCAAATCTTCTTGGTTTTGTCTATGCATTCGGTAAGGTTCAATGATTTAGCTGCAGTGAGCGGTAGTGTAACTCACATCCTGATCTCGAGCTGTTTCATGGGCGAGTCTTCAGCTGCGCCATTACCACCCTTAGCAGACCCATTGAGCTCCAGGCGGTCTTCGGCATCTGTCAATCTTTCTTGTAAAATCTCCTAATTGGCGTCAGCATGAGCTTAATTGAACTTGGAGAGCTCGACGTACATTGTTCTCCTGCAATCGAGCCAGTCGATCGTGCAGGTCGCGAAGCTGCTTCTCGAGTTCTTTCTTGTCTCTTACTAGGTTGTCATTGTCTACCATAACTTTCCCAAAACGCTCTTCGAAGAGGAGCTCTGGATCCATTGCCAGTGCCTTGAGGGGTAACCCGGAAGGCATCTTTGTCGATGAGCTGTCGTCCAGGCCCTCGTTATCGGTTGTCTGCATCTGTGGATTATTAACATATGCAAAGTTGTGCGCACCAGGGATGTAAAGAGAGGACAGTACCTCTTCGATTATAGATTTGAGTGACGCTTGTGTTGTGGTACTTAAGGTCGGCATCTTTCCGATATATTCCATCGCTTTTGGTGAGTTGATTGCGGCTATCAAACTCATCTTGAGAAGCTGTGTAGTGCGGTAAGCATCGGCATGACAAGCAAGAGCCTCATCACCTACCGTGGTAGTTTCAACCGCCGAGGCATCCGTTGCAATGGCTTTCAGATCTTGAGTAGCCTGTATATTGGGTGGCAGTGACTGGTCACATTCGTCTAGTATGTACTTCGTGAGAGCCTTGTTGATTTGCTTTACTGTGCAATAGTTAGATTCGACGGAGCAGAGAAAAGGGTGCTCGGGCTAGGTCTTGTACGTACTGTTTTGCCATCTTGGTAGCCAGTGATCAGACAATGTGGGACCTTGTGCTGGAAGGTCTTCAGCAAAGTAGTTTGCGTCAATCTCGCCTAATCGTGTTCCGTCAGCAAATTGCCAGGGCAGAGTCATTGTGTGTTCAGGGCCCTTACGCAGCACCTGCCAAAGAACCCGTCCATCGTTGAGGTCCTTCAGTGACCTGACTTTGTCCGCCAGAGGAAAACTATTTAACTGCAGCATATATCATTAGCAAGTTGTCAACCTCTGGGCCAAGAACGCGAGAGATCGCGTCTGAAGCATTGCAAGCACATGTCAAAAATTGTACTTACCCATTCTCGTAAGGCTGCTCCTTCCGCTGCGTTGTCATTCATGACTGTAAGTTAATTCTGGTATTTGCTGGAGCTGTAATAAGGCAAAGCGAATCTGCGAAAAGTCGAGTTCAGAGCTGAGCAGCATGGTGAAGGTGCGCAAGGTGCATCAGAGTATAAATATTCAAGGCCCTGGACAATCGCGACTCGACAAACATATCCTTGTTCTCCGTAGCTCTGGAGTTGGAGCGATGACGCTAGTGCGGGCCGCAATAAAGGCCGCCTTTGTTCCTGCAGCATCACAAGGCACGGCGCCATCACTAAATTTGGGAGGTGCTTCATTGTTGTCAAATACAAGAATGTAGGGATTAGGAACCCTTGATCCGGAGACAAAGAGGAAGAGTCGTTATTAGTAGCCTTTGAGATGCTTAGTAGGTTAAAATAAGTGTGAATTGATACTGTGACACTTCTCGAGCTACAGAAACCCCGATCATGCCAAGTACGCCCTGACTGCCTTCCAATGAACCCGAAAAATTCCCTGCCACATAAGTCTGCCCGTCGTGAATTCCCATCACATATAGCTCACTGAATCTGAACGCCCACGACGACTATCCTCAATCGCTACAGGTGTCTTATCGGATAGTACTTAGATAGGGCTTCCATTTGGATCGTATGCATTGACAACTTGGTCCTCCTCGATGTATGGGTTGTAGTTAGATCCGAGTGTCTGGATTGTATCCAAAGCCTTGGCTGGGGCTTTCGCTGCAAATCCTCTACCAGGCGGATGTCAGCGCTGAGTAAGCTTTGAATATTCTTGGCTCGGCGCTTACTTGATGAGTTCTGTTCAGAGAACGAGTCAGCATCAGCCTCAAGGTTCGCGGATAGGTGTGGGAACTTACGGTATTCATGAGTGATCATGCCTCCCTGCAAAGCTTCAGGTCAGTCTTGGAGCTTCACTCCGTAACAGGAATCTTGACTTTACGTACTGCTGCCTTTATTGCATCTTTGGCTTGCGTAAGAACAGAGTCTGGCGTGTCTTGTGGATAGGTAACAACCACTGACTTCTGGGGCGCAAGGCCCAGAACTGCGACTGCACAGATTGCAATGAGTATTGAGAAAACGTTGAGCTTCATGATGCGTCGCTGGGGCACTGTTTGAATGGATGAGGGAGTAGGTGGAAGTAGACCGTGATATCTGCTGATAATAAGGATTGAAGAATGAAGAGAATAACAACGCCTTACATGGATGAATGCAGAGCTTAGGATGACGTTTCTGCTGAGTCATCTACGCTAGTCTGTTGAACGGCGGGCTCTTTGATCTGCGCAGAAACTACAAATTTCTCGAACCTCAACCTCCCGCCAAACGCTACTACGTTACTGTACTTTCGGCCTGCGAATTCGGCATCTCTTGTCACGTCTGCTTCAAGCCTCCGCGTCGCTTGATTTGGTTGGCATAGTTGAGGGGAACGTGTAGCACGGATTGCTTGTCTTTTGGGGTGGCTGGTCGAAGGAGAAATCTCATCTGTTCTACGTCAACGTCTGCGCATGCCATCTTTTATGCTTTGCTCATGACATTAGCTAGCAAAGGTTGAAAGACATCTCCATCTTGCATGCGTTATAAGAGGGACTCTTGACAGATCCGTGTTCCGGTCACTCGAAGGAAGGGAAGCGCAATTACCTCGGAGAAGATACTCCTCAGCCTCATCAACCTCCTTGGTTTCTGACATTGCCAGCTTGCCAATCTGCTCTAACCTTTTGAACGCTTGTTAAGAACTATCCGTCAGCCATCAAGCCCACCATGTCTTCGGGACTTCCCTCTGATGAAGTTGCGGAAGACTACAAGAACTCTCTTGAGGACTTAGCAATGAACTCAAGATATGAGATTAGCAACCTAACAGTTATTGCGAAGGAGAATACAGAACACGCTATGGCAATCTCGAGAGTTTTGGAAAATCATATTCGCAACGTAAGTCTACACCTGTGTCACCAGTATTTTGCCGCCTAAGGATCGCAGCTTCGACACTCTATTATTGAGCAGATGTCATGCCTGCTAGCAGTTGAGTATATGAATATGGCACTAACCAGTATGTAGGCCCCTCCAAGTCGCAAACTACCTGCGCTCTATGTGCTTGATTCCGTCGTCAAAAATGTTGGGACACCCTATACTCTATTCCTTGGTCGGAATCTCTATCAGACGTTTATGAATGCATATACCCTGGTTGATAACCAGATTAGAAAGAAGTTGGATGAGATGCTGAAGACGTGGAAGGAGCCAGTACCCGGATCTTTGGACACCAGGCCTGTGTTTCCTGTTGAGGTCACGCGCACTATTGAAAATGCTTTAATCAAAGCCAGGACAGCCGCAGTCCAGTTGCAGCAGCAACAAGCCAAAAGTCAACAGGAATTATTAGCTCGAGGGCGGCCGACAGCGACCCCTCCCGTACCATGGCGAAATACTCCGACTCCCCCGCAGAATGCATCGCGACATCCTCCGTCGCTCGTGGGTCATAGTAATGGTCAACAGTATGGGACCAATGGAGTGGGTTATTCCTACAGCAGTCATCAGGTGCTTATAGACCCGTAGATCATTTGCGTTCACATTAGCTAACGGGCATTTGCAAGTCAAATCGTCCTGCGTATGCGCCTCAGTATCAAACACAGCACACGGCACCACCAGTACAACATCCTTATACACAGACATCGCTCTACAACCAAGCTACTCCGTCGTATGGCAATTTAGATTCCCTCAATAAAGATACAGCCAATTTGATCTCGAGCGCGAGGACTGAATTTGCTACAAATCCTTATGATCAGGGCATTCAGCAACGTTTGAAGGCGCTTCTTGATTTACAGAGTATTTTGCAAAGTCAGCAATTACCGCCAGATCAACTTCAATTGATCCGCGACCAGGTGGCACAGCTTTCTTTAGCAACCCAGCCCGCTCTCGTGCCGACGCCTGTTTCCCAAGTTTTACCACTTGTTTCTCAGCAAGCTCCGCAACAGCAGCAGCCAAATTTGTCTTCGTTATTTCCACCAAATGCATTGGCGGAACTACTTGCCTCTACTGCTAACCCGCAGCATCCTACGCCTCCACCTCCACAATCGGCTTTGCCAGTGCGACAAGTACAACTAGCCTTCACTCAACCACCACCGAATCCAACACCTGCTGGTGGTGGCGGGGAAAGCTCTCTACTAGCTTCACTACGAGCAGCTGGTATGCTTCCGCCACTGAACAGTACACCGAGCATCCGCCCCGCAGTGCCTGCCACCCATCCATTCCCTTTCGCCCCTCCCCCCATTGCACCTACACCTCCAGTACTCCCATCAGCTGTGCCTCGTCCTGCGCTAGCTGAGATCGGCAATGATGTGGAAATTACGTCCGCTTCGCTGAAAGTGTAAGCTGACCTACCATGATGACAGTGCACTATCATAGTCTTACTGACACATCTTCAGATCACGGCCGTATCTTATCTCCACACTATACGAGGCACAGTCAAACCAGTGCACATCATGTGGACGTCGATTTGTAGCGACTGAGGAAGGAAAGAGGAAGAAGGCCAAACATCTGGACTGGCACTTCCGCGTCAATCAGCGTATGGCAGACGCAGCCAAGCGTGGGCAGAATCGGAGTTGGTATGTGGATGAAATGGTACGTTACTCACAAATGCACTTTTACATTGTATTTCAACCATTAAATGTCTAAAGGAATGGATCAAGTCTCGGGAAAGTGAGGAAGATACCGTCAATGCGAATGCCAACGGTTTGAGCGCACCCAATATGGTCACCAGCGTCCCACAGAATCCCAAGACTAAGTGGATACGCGTCCCGGACGATCCCGCTTTGGCCAATTCCCATTGTCCCATCTGTCAGGAAAAGTTTGAAACACAGTGGAACACAGATGCGCAAGATTTTGTATGGATGGACGCAGCAAAGATAGGAGCACGGGTTTATCACGCTAGTTGTCATGCAGAGGCAAGTAAGGATGGGGGAGGAACTCCGATGAGGGCTATCACGCCAGACCCGGTACTGGGGAAAAGGAAAGCAGACGTAAGACAATTGCATTCTCTACTCGTCCGACCGCTGACGCATAATTGCAGAATGATCTTAATGCGCTTCGAGCTAGAATCAAGAGGGAGCCCATTGCTTCATGATCATGCTTTATCTGGGATTCCTTTCGTACCTTCCAGTCACTTGCAACCGATAGTGGACATTTTGCACCCTTCTGCATGAAATCGATATGCCTACCCTGGCTTCAAAGCTTTGTCTTTAACAGAGCCTACACGTTTCAATCCATCTTGGCGTGATGCATTAGAACGAGCGTTACATTTCGGAGCATGGGGTACCTCAAATGCATTGTCAAGGCGTTCACCGGCAAGCGGCACTGTGTTTGCGCACTTCCTTCCAGATGTATCTACATTTGAAGGTCATTCAAAATTTATCCAGATGTTCTCTACCTCAGCCACCTGTGGTGAAATCAGCACACTAGTCAGGTACTCTACCCCTCGGTTTTACACCGATGTTGCACCGAGTTCACAGCTCCCCCTCAATTCCCCCACGTCATGCTATTGTGCTTTCAAGCAGTTGTAGCCCTTCCCCTAAAACCCACCCCATTGGTTTATTAATAAGAACCGTTAGTCTTCTCTGGCGACGTAGTTTTTCGAAGTTACTACAAGGTATTTAAATCCCCATCCGCATACATTCAATAGCAATTGAACATCAGCCTCATAACCTCTTGGATAGTATTACAAACACCTCCGTCGGAGTTTCTAGCTTTATATATATCCAGATCCATCACGATGTCAACGCCATATACAGTGAGATGGGGAATCTTAGGTTCGTCTTCTCTGCAGCTGCCCAGGCACTGCCAGTCTCCATACAAGTGTGATCGAAAGAATCACATACTTCACATCTCAGCATTAAGCTGACAATGATCCAGCAACCGGAGGGATAGCGCAAAGTAAGCTTAAGCGATACAGCGCACCAGTCTTGGCCTTCTGCCCTGACAGAGCTCTATAGCATTCACAAAGGACCTCATGGTCGATCCCTCAACCCGCGAGGTCACAGATGTAAAGCATACAGTGGTCGCCGCAGCCTCCTCGTCCTCCGCCGAGCGAGCAAAGAAGTTCCTGCAAGACTGCAAATGTCCATCCGATGCCGCTGCCTACGGTTCGTACGCAGAGCTCGTGAAAGATAAGAATGTAGACATTATCTACATCGCTACGCCACATTCACATCATTATCAGAACGCCATGCTGTGTCTGGAGGCTGGCAAACATGTATTGTGTGAGAAGGCATTCACAGTCAACGCAGCCCAAGCAAAGAAACTGGTGGAGACAGCGAAGGCGAAGAAGCTGTTCTTGATGGAGGCTGTATGGACGAGATACTTTCCATTGAGCATTCAAATCAGGAAGATGATAACGGACGGAAGCATTGGGAAGGTCCACCGAGTCATCGCAGACTTGAGTTTCGCTCAGGAAGTCGAGGAGGTCTGGGGGACGGAGCATCGTATGGTGAATCTGGACTTGGCTGGCGGAGCCATGCTTGACTGTTAGCCTACCTTCAAGCCATCAATACTGAAACTGGCTCTAGACACTAACACAGCACACAGTGGGCATTTACCCAATTACCTGGGTCTTCCAGACTCTTTACCACACTCAACCCACCTCCTCTCGCAAGCCACCTTCGGTGGTCAGCTCCATATCCAAGTACCACAAAACCGGAGCAGACGAGATGACATCCTTACTCCTGACCTTCCCAGGGACTCCAGCTGGCGAAGCTCACGGCATAGCCCTCACCAACTTCCGCGTCGCTACTGACGTCGACGGCCACAACAGTGCTAAACCAGCTATAAGAATCCAAGGTACCAAAGGTGAAATCCAAGTTGACGGTCCCGCTTACCGTCCAACCCACTATCGTATTATCCCTAAAGGTGATGGCAGTGGCTCACCCAACGTGAAGGAGGTTGACTGTCCGATTCCAGGACACGGCATGTTCTGGGAGGCCGACGAGGCTGGGCGGTGTTTGAGAGACGGGAAGCAAGAGAGCGAGGGACTACCTTGGGAAGAGAGTATAGTTATCATGGAGACGATGGATCAAGTGCGTAAGCAAAACGGGCTCGTCTATCCCAAGAAGATCGAAACTACAGATTATCCCGTTGAGTTGTGAGCTGAGCACTTCTACGTGGGCTTTGTACGTCGTTCTGGATTTCCTAGCTAGATACTAGACAAGAAAGAGCGCAGAAGCAGACGATTATCGAAAAAACCTTCGCTTTCATCCTTCCTACCAGTAAACCTTGCGTACGAGACGTGACATCGAGTGAATGCAAACATTGGAGAGTAGACACACAGCAACGAGACGAGCTCAAAGCCGACACATCCACAAACGCGTCCCAAACACCCATGCGAGTCTGCGAAGAGTCGAAGTGAAGCCTAAGCCTCGGCAGTGGTGTCGCCCTCGACGGCCACCTGGTCGCGTCAGTAAGGACTTGAGCTCTGGTCTCGAAGGTAATCAGTTGAGGAGCTCTCACCTGTTCAGTTTCCTGACCGGCTTCCTTCTCCTCCTCTCCATCGTCGTCGTACTTCAGATTGGCCAAGAACAGACGCTCCTCTTCCTCTGCAGCTTTACGTGCAGCCTCCTGTTCGACCAGACGTTTAGCTTCAGCTTTCGCTTGAACTTTAGCCCAGTTCGCAGCAGAGCCGGCACGGAAATAGTCGTTTTCACCCTTGTCGAGAATCTGGATACGGTTGTCGATCATGGCAGTAGTGACCATCGCCTGCGAAAGTGACTTTAGCCTCAGATGACGCGTTTTGGAGAGGTAGACGGTAAGATATCGAGAGGTAGAGAGAAGAGATGACACTTACGTTGTCGAATTGCGGGAACTGGTGCTTGAAGAGAGCGATTATATCGACCAGGTCCACGCCATGAGCTTCGGCGGTGGCGATGAATCGGTCATGCCGCATGCTCCACTCCTTCGGGAGACAGTTACGACTCATCTCGACTTTAGGATCACGAGGTTGAAGACGGTTTCGCGCGTTTTTCGCTTCTTTCGCTTTCTTCGCTTTCTTCGCTTTCTTCGCTTTGTTGCTAGGAGTACTGTCAGTATTTTCGAGATTGTGGTAGAGTGAATTTGGGTTTGTAAGGTGGAAGGAGGATATCAAAGAGATAAGCCGGACATGGGGTTAAGGGCTCACTTGATGAACGGGAATAACATTTTCCGAGATTTGAACGCTATGCGTGATTGGGGTTTCGGTCGGATTAATGTTGTTGTTGGAAGGATGATGAGGTGGTCCTTGGGGCAACGATTTGTAGGCTTAGCACCGTAGGATACCCTAGACCGCATTGGGCGGCGCGCCGAGACAACCCTGAGGTGTTCCGGACTGCGATTTCTCGCGGAGAGTCCACACTCTCATCTTGCACCCAGCAAGCTTGAATGCGGTTGAACGGTCCACGACCAGCTCTTCGTGTATCAAGTAAAGTCATTAGGTTTCATATTCGTATACGGGTCTGTATTTGGGGACGTCTTGGTGTACTCTGGTGCTGAAACCGCAGGACTATACGAGGATTAGAGGTTCTCGTTTCACGCAAGAAAACAATCACAAAGGTCAAAGGGTATCAGCTGGGACTTCTGAGCGGCTGATGCAGATGTAGTGATCAGTTCTTATCTTTGTGCCAGTAACAGCAGCGTAGACTAGAACAAGGTATGATGCCAAGATACTATACAGAGTACAAGCGACGTAGGACACTATGTACGAGTACATGCTCACCTGCGGCTAAGGCAGACAAAGGACTTCTTGCATTATACCGTCTCCCTTGACGATTGCTTGGACAGGGCTCCAGCATGCAAACATCTCATAGTTCTTCACTACTTCAACATTCTTCACCATGGTACTTCTCCACCTTTCAGATAGCGATGGTAATCTAATGCCTCAGTCCTATCTTACTCAGCAGACCTCCACTACTGCTGGAGCTCTTGTCGTCACCAAATACACCCAGCAAGCTCTTCCAGACCTGACCAGGCTCTTGGCTTGCATCGATTGGTTTCCATATTCCAGTTTTCTGATAGTATGCAACGACAGGCGACGTCTGGTCATGGTAACTAGCTAGCCGCTTCTTCAGAGTATCTGCGTTATCATCTGATCGCTGGATCAGTGGCTCTCCAGTAACATCGTCCTTCATTGTCTCCTTTGGCGGGTTGAAGATTTTGTGATACGAGCGCCCAGACGCTGGGTGTATAAGGCGGCCCGTTATTCGCGATACAAGTAGGCCGTCGTCAATTTGGAGCTCAACAGCGTGTTGAAGCTTCTGTGCGTGCTTATGGAGCATATTGTCTAGCCGTTCAGCTTGAGCGACGGTTCTAGGAAACCCATCCAAGATGAAGCTTAACCCGATATAGGATTTAGTCATGTTTCAACACTATCACGAGTGGTCTTTCACCAGGCCTTGACGTACCCATTACTGCATTCCTTATTGTTCTCAAGTTCGTTCTTGATCATGCCAATCATTATCTCGTCGCTGACCAAGTCACCTTGATCCATGATCTTTTTTGCTTCCCGTCCAAGCTGAGTCTTCTTTGCGACCTGTGACCGGAGCATATCTCCCGTGGCCTGTCCATATCGTCAACGGAGAGCTCCTTCTGAAATGTGGCAGCGCTGGTACAACTTACCAGATGACAGACGCAGTACTTGTCCTTGATCCTAGGTGCCTGGGTGCCCTTTCCTACAAGCAACATGTTAGCCGGCTGATCAAAGGATAAAGAGCATCCATATGTGGGGGGGGAGTGGAGAGGTCGTACCAGCACCTGGTGGCCCCATCAGAATCATGCGAATAGACTCGGTATTTGATTTTGATTTGCGTGCGACGGGCCCTCCTTCCGCATGTTGTAGCTTCGCCTCCAATTGCTCCACTCGCGACTCGAGCTTGTTTACCAGGTCTTTGAGCGCGTCAACCGTATCGTCTTTGATGGGTGCCATTGCCGCGGCTACCTATATGAAACAGACCTGACCAAGGTTCACGATGGCTAGGGAGGTGTCCGCAGGTGGTGGTGGAGGGTGGAATACGAAGTCCCTCCCAGAGCCTAAGATTATTGAGGTTGGAGTACTTAACTTTGTAAGGTAGCTCCGCCGTGGCCTTCGGCTCGGAGGTGCTGGAAACTTTGCCGAGTCAAGCTTTTGAACGCCTTTCACCCGGGTCGTGCGCTCGTAAAGCAGAAAAGAATCCCTTGCTCCTTAGACCGTCTCGTCTGTACAATTGCACGCTTGAAAGAACCTCATGAATCTTCTCAAAGGATCTTGCAGACATCACCGAGGCTATGTCACGTGCTTTCCTGATACTTGGCTTGGATCCGCTAAGCCTAAGCTCGGTTAGCTTGCACAGAGCTCAGGAACACTGCATGGGGCGTGGGATTCAGCGAGAAAGATCAGATCCGTCCATCGAGAATATTGCCATTTTCACAATCCACTTCTTCCTCTACCAGATCTCGCCATGCCTGCTACAACCGCAGAGACCTTGTCACTCCTCTCGCGAAACGTCTCCGTTGCGCCCCTCGTTCTCCTCTCTGCCGCAGATCACTACGGACGGTCAGCTAAAGGTACGAGGAAACGAGTGGTCGGAGTGTTACTAGGGCAGAATGATGGCAAGGACGTGAGGGTATCAAACAGTTTTGCTGGTATGATAGAAGATGTAGTGGCTATACAGTCAGATAAATGCCTAACAGCACTCTGCAGTACCCTTTGAAGAAGACGATAAGGATCCTTCAGTATGGTTTTTGGATCACAACTACGTCGAGTCAATGAACGACATGTTCAAGAAAGTTAATGCACGGGAAAAGCTGATAGGGTGGTACCACTCGGGGCCGAAGTTGAGGGCTTCGGATCTTGAGATCAATGAGTTGTTCAAGAGATACACTCCAAATCCTCTCCTGGTCATCATAGATGTACAACCGAAGGAAGTTGGTGTGCCAACAGACGCATACTTTGCGGTCGAAGAGATCAAGGACGTACGTTGTCGGAAGTTCTTCGTCTTGTAGAGGCACGACCTTTACTGACAACACATCCTGCTCTTAGGATGGCACAACAACTACCAAAACTTTCGTACATACTCCTTCAATCATAGAAGCAGAGGAGGCAGAGGAGATTGGCGTCGAGCATCTTTTGCGAGATATCCGAGACGTAGCAGTGGGCACTCTATCCACTCGCATCACATCACAACTACAATCACTCCAAGGCCTGCATCTCCGCTTACGAGACATTGGCCAATATCTTCAGAAAGTCCTCGACGGGGACTTACCTGTCAACCATGCGATCCTTGGCAACCTCCAAGATGTCTTCAATCTCCTTCCAAACCTGTCAACACCGAAAGCTACACCGCAGATCAATGGATCCGAGAAACCTCAAACGGAAAACAGCGAGTTGGCACGGGCGATGAGCGTCAAAACCAACGACCAGTTGATGACCATATATCTGAGCAGTCTGATTAGAGCAATTACCGCGTTCCATGACTTGATAGAGAATAAGATACAGAATCGGCAACAGCAGGAAGACAAGGAAGCAAAGAAAGACGAAACGAAGGACGGCAAAGACGACAAGAAGGCAAACGGCGCTGCGAATGGGGATGGTAAGGAAGGAAAGGAGACTGATTATTTCACGGACATGGGGAAGGACAAGAGTAATGATAAGTCGAAGAGATAGCGGACTCGAGCAGGAAGCGGCGTCTTTGCATACCTCGAGGGCTCTACTGGAGGCTCCGATTCGGCGCAGGATTTTCTTGCATGTTGGACGGATAGTAGGCCCTGTGGAGTGTCCATGCAAGCACTCAGCCAGAAGCGGGCGGCAAGCGAGGGCAATAATGTATGGTATTCTAACGAATGGACAAATAAGAACGAGTCACAAACAATATCTCAATGCATCATAAGATGAGTCGTCAATGCTGTGATAGTGACGTCTTTGTGTTTTGCTTCTCCTCCCACTTTTCTTCAGGCTCCGTGCTTTAGATTGTCACGGTTCCGTTCAAACCCTACCCGCAACATCTCCTATATACTCACAATCTTTCTTGTCCCTTTTCTCCACACTCGATTTGTCACTTCGGCCTTGCTACAAGGCTCAAAGTTCGTCCCCCTCTCCTAGTCTCCTCACCTCACTCAACATCTAGATCCACCACAGCTAGCGTCACGAACTCCCGCAGAAGAACGTCGACATCACACACCCTGAAAGGTTCATTCCGGCCCCTCGATCCCCAGGAGGGAACATCAACCAGACATGTCGCAAGTTCTTCTTGCTCAGGCGGATTCTACCGCACAATGCGTGCTGCGCCACGTATAGATGCGAAGAACGAAAGACCATCCAGCGACCAAACACTGAATCTAAGCGTAGCAACAACCTCTATCATCGCTGCGGAACTAGACCCTGTGAAGGAGGTCACGGTCGTGGGTTCGGTGCTATCCTTTCCCAGAACTTGCGGACAGTTCTCCGTCCGCCAAAGGCATGGAATCCCGACATCACAGCCATCCGCGATTTCTCGTCCTCGGAAGGGGATGGAAACTAGCTCGGATAATGACTAGGGATGAGCACGAAGCGGACTAGCTGCGCCTCGATCAGGTACTCCAGCTGCTCGGAACGAGCTGCTCGAGCATGAGCGTTCTCTCTATTAAAACCTGTCTGATTACTGCGAAAGGAACCTTCTGCGATGCAAGCGAGAGGAGAGGAAGTATTCGAGAACGGTCGAGTACGAGACAAGCTCTGACGGTTGCCATGATGATGGCGAATAGCGAACGAAGAAGATAGCTTCGAGTCGATACGGGATGAGCAGAGGAATGTTCCTCAAGTGCTTGAGGACTATATCTGATTTCCGGGGGGAATTGCTCGCTGATGATAATAGTGGTTATGGGAATGGCGGAATTGGGTAAGTGGGTCCCAATGGATAGCGAAAGTATCTATATAGGGGTGCTTTGCTCAGAGGAGCCGTATAGGTACAAATGCGGCGGCAGACTCGGAGATGGAGTTGTGGGAGGGTATGCCTACTACGATGCGTGATCGATATTTTCTCGTCGTATTCGGCATGGAGCGCGTTTATCAAGGATTTCGAAGTTGATGTTGAGGCCTGCCTATTCAACTAAGAGCATCATTTTATGTTCGCCTTGGAAAGATTATTCGTGGTAGACATCTTCTATGTTTCTAGGATGTCCCCCTCAAGCCTTGCACGTCAGTCCCAACCACAAGCACTGACACCACCAGAAGCCTTGAGTGATGGTTAAAGACTCCTGCCCAAGCAACCCTGATGTTCGCGGCCACTGTCAGAATACTGGAGGGGAGTGTCCACAAGGGCATAAGCTCTTATCAGGCGCAAGATTTTTCAGAGCCTATGAAAGGTTGTGGACATCATCTTGCATGCCCTCCTTCTTCGGTGTCACTGTTTTCGAAGTCAACGCCAGTCCAGACTCCCTCACTTCCCACTTCCCACTTTCCACCTCCTCAATATGTATTCCTTTAGTCTTCTTCCACGAGTTCTGTAGCATCTTACGGTGCAGATTACGGATGGTGCAGGCATGGCAGCTAGGACTGCATCTCGTACGTCTACCCTCTTGGTGGCCACTTCACAAAGGGTAGCTCTTAGATGGATCCAGCATACCAACCAGAGGGGTTTTGGGATTGAAGCTGCTCTGGTGTGGTCACTCTCGCTATCTAACGCTACCCACCCCATCCAGCTCCTAGTCCTGCGGCTTCTTGTCTTCCTACGACCTTCTGTTGAACAAACCCGGACAGCAAGCCGCATTTTTCCACCAACACACAAGCCAATAAATGTTTGCAAACCGGCATTGCGCCGTTTCCAACCATCAATCCTCCGAATCTCCACTGTTGTCCCTGGTTATCTTGACCGATACTCTCCTCCATGTAGTCAATGGACCCTCTGTCCATTGTCATATGGCTGAATGCCGAGAAGGTGAAAGCCGGACAGCTGCAATTCCATGCCTCGAGTCTAACCTCATAGCTCGTTGCTCCTAGTGCAGCAGTGCCTTGGTACCGAGAAGTCCGCGTTGGTTGGGAAGAGCGGACGTAGTAAACTTTTGCTCTCGTATCGGCAACATTGTCGTCTTCATTCGAGGTCCGGATCGTGACGCGAGTGACGAGCTGCCGATCTAACAGGTCAAGTGCGGGGAGGAACTCGTTTGGAAAGAGACAGTGCAGGGTTAGGAAGAGTTGCTTGATGGCAGGCGAAGCGTCTTTCAGTACATTGAAGCTGGTGTTTGCTTCCGAGTGGTCACCAAGGTAGGCTGGAAGCTGGGAGAAGAGGGATGACAGGAGCGTACGCGACGATGGGAGATGTGTGGTCATTGGCTTGAAATAACATATGGTTCATTGATGATGGAGTGGTCGATTCTGCCGATCTACATCGCCTTCGGATACTCCCGAAACTAAATCTTACTCTTCCGGATCAACAACTCTCACGGCACAAGCTACATCTTCCAGTGAAAGGAGTTTACTGCCACAGTACCGTTCGGAAATAGCTTCTCAAGTAAAGGAGTAGATTTTCGACTGCAATAACGCGGTTCTCAGATTTGGAGATTTCTTTGTGATCGGCCAAGGTTTCCAGGCCTGTTGTTAGCCACTAGCAGCGATGAGAGAATTAGTGGAAGATGGGCCGGAGATAGGGGATGGTGGTGATCTGGACGGAGGTGAAGTTGGTGGTGTTGTGGGGAAGTTGGGCGGTCTTTGCGCCTGAGCTGCACGGTGCGGACCAAATTCCTGCTTGAGAAGGGTCGAGAATGAGTGCCACTGGGTGCCAATCCAGAGGAATGACAATCAGATGTGAAATGATTGTAAGGAATGGAGGCTATGGAAAGGGCAATAGTCATGGTTGATTCCTGTACCCGCGTCTAATCTATGTAGTATTACTATTAGCTCGCGCGACCTATGCTTGGGTATATCACGCCAAACTCCAGCAAGATAAGGCTCTCCTGAATATTTCGAACACGGACTACCGAGCGAGCTTCGAGATACCCGTTTAGCCCCCGGCCTTAAGAGCCTTTCTAGGTTCGGTCCTCACGTACGTAAGGATATACGGCACCCATGGCTCATTGCGGTCCTCGGCAGGGTAGTCTAAGGCCATCTTCGAGGACGCACTCTCCACCACGGTATCATTGATCCTCCACCAGTTACTCGGGGGCCCTCTCGCAACGGTAACATAATGGCCGCTCGTAAGCTCGCCTGTGTGATATATCACAGACGACAGGCGGTAGGCCAGCTTCGTGTCCCTCGGAAGGTCTGGATGGCCGTAGTGCTCCTGCAGGTTGAGCCACTCAGATAAGCTTATCTTGGTCCTGTCTTTGTGGAGGTCTATGTCCTTGGGGTTGGTACTCTTCTGCCTAAAGCGATTAAGTGCAATGACGATGACCTCGGGAGGAATGGTGATGAATTCCTCGGCAGGCTTGCTGGCCTTGTCGGTGCATCCGGGCTTCTCGCAATTTACCTCGCGATTGTTGAAAAAGGTACGTTTGATAACATCCGCCAGGCTAGTGCCATTCTTGAGTCCCTCAAGTTCTGCCAGCTGGATCAGTTCGGGTTCCACGGGCCGTACAAGGACACGTGTGGTCTTGCAGGTCCGGCACTGGACTTTAATATCTGTAACGATACCGAACATGGCATTGATGGCGTCGATTTGACTGATATGGTTAGTTAGTAAAGCTTGGAAGTTTTATTTGTTGTGGTAGAGAGACTCACTCTTGAGGCAGTTGACCCCTAAGCCATGCCAACATCCACAGAAGGAAATCACGTACGTCGTGCTGCTGTTTTTTCGGTTCTTTCCACCCCACTAACATGAAAAGCATTAGACGCGGCCATAGGAATACTGGGTGTGTCTTTCTTACATCTTTTAGCCGATTTGTGAATTTCGTTGTATGCATTTGTAATAGCTTTGTTATGCTGCGTCTGGCTGGGATAACTTTCCCAATACGCCCGTTTCAAACGTCGTAGCTGGCAAGCCAAGCACTGTTTCTTCTGACCTATTGACCTTAGTCGCCGGTCATGTCATGAAGTAACCATGATTCGCTTACAATCATTGGGATGGTGATCTTCTTCTAGCCAGTTCAAGAAGATAGGTACATGCATCAATACTTGTACGGCGGAGTTCCGGTAGCAGACAGGCCCAGGATTGTCCAAGCCTTGGGAGCGCAGTCCTGGCTGTATTTTGAAGAAATATTCCCAGGATCTGGAGAGGTACCTCAACTGGTAGTGAACGTCAGCTTTGCAAGCGGGAGGGCGGAGATCGGCACCCACCACAGTTCTATGATGGTCCGCCTCCGCGTCCGTGTCAGCCTTCCAAATTGAAGTTTCGTAGTTGGCGGTGTTTGCCATCTTCTTTTCGTCCTGTCTGGTCTTATGCGTGGCCGGAATGAATTTTATAGGGTTTCGAAGCAATGCCTCTAGGGCATGTACCTGTGCAGTAGTATAGGGTTGAAGATGTGATGAGAGGTCGTACGGTTGCTTTGAAGAGGCAGAGGAATTCAGAGCTCCCGCCCTGCGTTTCTTCATTATGATCGCCATTCTTCTTTGAACAAAGCAGATTGGGTATTGGCTCGGATCTCAATCGATAGACAATGAAGAAGCCGATTATCTGTGGTATTGTCTGAAAGCGGACGTTCCATCGAGTCCGTTTTCAACGTCTGACCCAACACCAGATCAACGAAAAGAAGAGTCCAGAGTAGATTGCAAAGGATAGATCAGTTAGAATGAAATGTTTAATGTGCGGTGACCAGGCAATGATTGAGCTGTTTGCGCTGCCACCAATATCGAGATTGCTATATTACAACGAAGTTCGATGTCGTTATGAAGGGTTATAATGGTTATCATGATTCTAGTCTCTAGGAATCCTTGCGTGGAGGATGAGTTAGTACATGTAGATGTGAACAATGTACACTGAAAGCTTGATTGAGAATCCCTCAGCGGAGTGACGATCTCGAGTGTCGTGTGTGTGTGATGATGGACTTTATTTCCGCGAAGGTAATTTTTCCCGAAGCCGCCCACCGCCTCAACCTGCCTTACTTTACTCTACCTGCATGCGGCGTAAGGTAGCACTGAAACCAGATAACTTAGGACCGCAGCGCCGCAACCATGCACACTGAGGGCTTATCAGATCACTATCCAGGCTCTCAATCGAACACCGACCGCTCACAGGCAGAGAGCAAAGCGTATGAAGAACAGCATGTCCACAATGTCTACCAACAGATCGCACCTCATTTCTCCTCCACTCGCTACAAGGTGTGCGTTTCTGACGTCCTGCATAAATACGCCTACCACAACTCTCATGAGAGTTGATCCTGCTGATCAGATCACTTTAGCCATGGCCGATCGTTGAACATTTCCTGAACGGCCTCCCGGATGGATCTATAGGCCTCGATGTGGGCTGTGGTAACGGCAAATATTTGTGCGTCAACCCAAACGTTTTCATGATCGCTTCGGATAGGTCAGCATCACCAAGTGGGGACGGAATTAGAGATTGTATTTGATTCCCGTCGAAGCTGGTCATGGTTGACAGGACTTGCAGATCCGAAGCACTGGTGAAGATTGCTGCGAAGCATGAGGCTCACAGTGCCATTGTTGCCGACATTCTGATGCTACCGCATCCGGCGTCGTTTTTCGATTTCACAATCTCAGTCGCAGTAATACATCATCTGTCCACTACTCCTAGGCGGGTCCAGGCTATCGCTGCTATACTAGAAACCTTGAGACCGGGTTCTCCAACTGCAAGCAATGGCAAGGCGCTTATATGTGTCTGGGCTTTGGAGCAGAAGCGGAGCCGTCGAGGCTGGGACGAAGATGATGAACAAGATGTCATGGTCCCGTGGGTCATGAGAGAGAAAACTTTCCATCGATATTACCACTTATACCGGTCCGGGGAGTTGCAAAGCGACATTTCTGCAGCGGGTGGCACGGTCCTCGAGTCCGGATACGAGAAAGACAACTGGTGGGCAATGGCAATGCGGAGCACCACTTGTGTTACACAAGCCTGATATGCATTGTAGCTTCTACAAACCAAGATCATAATTCACGGCTATAACTCGAGGTGCGGTTATTATTGCTTTATGGAGCAGCAAAATACGAATGCGAGGTAAGGGAGGACACCAGCGTCAAGCCAGTGTCTTAGACAGATTATCGCCAATCCACGCTAAATGCAACAAATACCACCGACCCGAAAATGTTGTACAAAGCTTGTCATTTCTTCTGCTTCGAGGACTCTGCATACGGCCCTGGTGAGGACCTTCGTTTTGTCTCTTGTGGCCTCGTGAACGGCGAGACGTAGGCCGGCATGCCTGCCGTCAACTCTCCAACGGAAGGCAATTGCGTTGGTCCGGATCTCGTCGCCGACTCTCTCCTCGACCTTGAGCTTGCAGCACTCTCTCTACGACCCTTCGGGGGTGTCTCGATGGCGGCACTGGATAATGAGAAGGGTACGACGCCGGCCCGGCGAGCCATCTCTTGTTCACCTAGCTGCCAGTGCATAGCTTCCGCTGCACGCCAGGGTATAGCCATCTCTTCTGCTATTTTCGACCATATCTCCGGCTTAAACCTGTCTCCCCGTTAACACGATGTATGATATCACCAACTCTGCCAAATGGGCAGGAGAGCTTGCCTTTCGTACAGTCTGGCCAGCTTGTTCTTCTTCTCCTCGTCCCACTCGCTTCTTCTCTCCAAGTAGTTTTGGTAGTGCAGTCGGCAGCTGATCGCACTCCGGCCCGGCAATCTCTTGCTGATGTCCTCCCACTTCATTCCGCTACCACGGAGCTCGGTGATGGAGGCATCCTCCTCGGCCGACCACTTCGACTGCTTCTTTGCTGAAGGTTCCGCTGGATGGGCGGGCTGTCCACGCTTTGTAGCAACCGAGCTATGTGAGGATGACGTGGCAAGTGTCGTTGGCGCCGGCACCGATGAGGATCTGCTCACGGGCGGAGGTGAAGACTCATCTTGCTCCTTGGGCATGAGAAGGAGTGAGATATCCACTTTGGCGAAGGTGCAGGTACTTGATGCGCAGGGCATATGAGCGACCGTGAAAATCACAACCGACAGCTTCTGTTGATGACGACGGTGATGGTGGCGGCGGTGGCGACTTAGCCTTCAACGCGTCCAGCCTCTCGAAGCTTCGTTCACGGATCCGTGCTATCGTGAGTAGAATACCGTTTACTTTACTAAGAGTTATCGCCAGCAGGAAGTCCAGTACCGGAACGCGCGTGGAGTTGAAAGACATCAGTCTATAAACAGGGCGTCGGAAAAGACGGTCTGGAAAGACCCGTTTCGGACGTTGGCCAATGGCGATGGAATGAAAGGGGCGAAGGCACCAGCCAATAGCGAGGGCACCATGATCGATCCTGAGGCAGATCGTCACGTTTGTGGGAGACGTGATTGCCGGCGATGGTGAAGTCGTCCCATGGTCATGGTTTCAGAAGGCCCCAAGGAATGGGCAAACATCTGGATGCAGGATGCAACGCCAGGTGGTGGTGCGGAAATGGTTGAAATGTAGGTCGTGCGCAGGGATCATGGTAGACGGCCCTAATCTAGTGACATGTCCCGTGTGTGTTGTCAGACGTCAAACGTGTGGGGGAGGAGGAGTTCGCAGAAGGCCGAAAGTTTGTTGCCACAAGTAAATATAAACCATGATATATCACTGAAGAATAAAGCTTCAAATAAATACATCTCTTCTGATACCACACGACGCGATCATCTCGTCTCAAAAAATAAACTTATTCCCCCAGCGCATAATCCACAACCCAAGCCCAAGCCCAGATCACAGAAATTTCCACATCATTCTTGCGGTGAGCCCAACCCAGCACCACCACCACCACCACCACAAACTATGCATGCATGCATGTAGGGCAGAAACGCCCACCGGCGCCTCACTCACGAACCATGATCTGCAAGCACAAGGGTTTTCCTCTTCGACAATCGCAAAACCAGGGCTGTTGATCAGTGGCGGGCTGCCACACACACACATATACACACGGATGAAAAGTCTATCTGGTGGAGATGATGGGCTGTCGTCTACGCTATCGTTGTGTGTGTGTATGTATGTATGTATGTATGTGGATGTATGTATGTATGTATGTGTGGATGTATGGATGTATGATGTATGGGTGTGTGTGTGTATGTATGTACAGTAGGAATGGAACCAACGTTGGGTTTGGACAGTGGGATGGACGTGGGAGTGGGAGTGGTAGGCGGTGTGGTCACCGCAACTTTTGGGAGGACTGTAGAGTACATAGGGTACGTTTAAACTAAGCCGAGAAAAAACAAGGTAAGGCGCGTTGGCACGTTGATTTTGTGTGCTGTGTGTGCTGTGTGTGTGGTGTGGTGTGGTGTTTGGCTAACTCGAGTGAGTCGAGTTAGGATGAGAGACCTTGCGACGATCGCTGTTGTTGTTTCGCTTGTTGATCTATCCCCACCGACAAGTAGGAAGGAGGAAGGGAGGCAGGGAGGGATCTTGAATGTGACTTGCATTATTGGATTACATGTACATGTACATGTACAGGTAGATGTTGGTGTTGGTGTTGACGTTCAGTAGCCAAGGGATGTCCAAGGAGTCTGGATTCTTGCGGACAGACACCCGTCATGTCGACGAGGAGGTTGACGTTTTTTGTTTGCTGTTTGGCTGCTTGATGGATGGGTGGATGGGCGCAGTGACATGATAGAGTATCATACATACCTTACCAGTACGTGTGTATGTATGTATGTAGGTACCTTGGGTAGGTCGGGCCTTGGGTAAGTGGGCTGGAGATGCGTGTGTTGGGCCTTGGGTGATGATGACGCGTGGGTGCGGAAGGCGGTGAAGATGGCGCTAGTCCAACTACATTCATAACTCCACACGTACGAGTACTCGACCGTGCCTGGCAAATTGCAAAAACAATTATCCCCTAGGCGCATGATTTTATTGTGGAAGGATTGTAAGGTGGTGTTGACGCACAACGCACAGGGTTTCTAGGAGCGAGGATGGAGAGCTGCATGATCTCGCGGTGGCTTGCCTTACTCTGCCGGTGGGTGGTGGCACCGCAGACGGAAAGATAATGTAGGGATGACGGACGGGTACGGGAGACGGGTACGGCTATCTGACATTGACAGCTTTACTTTGTTCAGATCAGATCCAATTATCGTCCGGACAATCCGTTTGTTTCGTTCTGCGATTGTCCGATTGATCTTGAGCCGGACTCGATTATGATGATGATGATGATGATGATGATGAATGTGTGGGGTTAATGAGCGGTCAGTGCTTTCGCTTGACGGTAACCCTCCGTGTCGGGTCTGGCATTTTGAAGGCGGTGAAGCCGGTCTTTGATTGGCTGATCGCAAGAGACGTGAGCGGAGTGTGGAGGAGTGCTTTGGGGCCGATGCCCTATTGTTCGCTTGTTGAGTGGACAACTGCCGTGACCCTCTGATATTGTCATGTCCTTCCTGATAGTACTGCCACGTTCGTGCGAGAGCATAAAGTACTTGAGCTCATCAGTGGAAGTACGTGAACGGAACTAACCATTGTTGATTTAATCTTGATCCCATCAATGGCAAGGCCTTCAAAAGAGTCGACGAGGTCTTCATCAGGTGGCTTGAGATGTGGCTAGCGCTTCAAAACCTCCATCTCTACCAACTTCGTTCATTGAAGACGTCGTGGTGTTCGGCATTACATACACGTATTTCTGCCTTGACATCAGTTCCATGCGACTCTGCTATATCAATCGGCCCTACGAAGGTAGTCTCCTAAAGACTATTTCCTTTCGGTAGGCGGCTACATAACATGGTCGAACTCAAGCTTGATATGGCTTGCAGGATCGACTGATGCTGGGAAAATCTCTTCTCTCTTACATGTACAAGTAATTTACTATTGCAATCCCTATCCATGTACATTTCTCCACAGATGCACGCATGCTCATAAGGTGCTCGCTAACTGAAACGAATACTAGCCGCCGATTCAAGATCTCTGTCAACAGGCCGGATTGGGGAGGAAACTTTGGACGGCGCGTAGAATATCTTGACTTTTCAAACAAGACACTAGAAAGAATTCCTCCTCTCGATTGCGCTCTACATGTAAACATCCAGCTGCAAAACGTAACCAAAGCCTGTCAAAAATGTCAATCCCCGCGCTTCCCTAGCGTTCCCCAAGACCGCAGATCTCCCGCCCAAGCGAACTCAGCCCTATCACCACTCCCCCACCGATCCAACCCCCCAAAACCCAACCAACACCGTCCTCCAAACAGCCCCGTGCACCGCAGCAACCATGAACCTCCAAACAGCAGCAGACATCCCCCTACAGATCACGTCCGAGAACGCGTCCGCCGAACGCCGCATCACGCCCTCGTGGAGCGTCGCGCACCTGAAGACGAAGCTCGAGTCCGTGACCGGCATACCGCCCTCGTCGCAGAAGCTGACTTTGAGATTGCCGGATCGGGAGGGTGTTGCTATTGAGGCGGAGGACGAGGACGGTGTGCAGCTGGTGCGGTGGCCGCTGCAGCCTTATGCGGAGATACATGTATGTTCTAGAGACATCTGTCTTGACTGGGGTGGTTTGCTGTTTCCGTCACCATATTATTCCTACGAGCTCTGCAAAACACTCTTCCCCGGCCGGCGCTTTTATCGTGCCAGTTTCTCCCTCAGGCTTTCGAGTACTTCTTCCCTCAGTCTGCTGCTACTGCTCGGCGCGTTTTCTTCGTCTTTCGAGTCACGCCTCTACACACGTAGCTACTCGCATCGCATCGCATCACACTCCTTCTGCCCCTTCCCCCCCCCCCCCCCTCTCTCTCTCCCAACGCCATCCCCCCCAACCCACACACACCAACCAAAACTAACCCCTCTCTCCCCCCACCAGGTAACAGACACGCGCCCGCCGACCTCGCGCTTCCACATCCCCTCCCCCACCAGCGTCCCAAAATACACCATGCCGCCCTCCGAATACGCCACGCGACCCGACTCAGTCCTGGCCTGGAAAAAAGCGCACCGACTCGGCCGATTCGATCCGCACGCGCCGGACGCAGAGCGAGCGAAAGTCGAGGCGGGCGAGAGGGAGATCAGAGAGCGAGGTTAGTCTTCAAAACTCCCATATTCGCGGCCGATGACTCGGGTTTTGTTTGATGTTGAGCCCTTGTTTTTGGACACGCTCGAACGACGTGCGCTTTTACGGACTGGCTCGACCGAAGAAAGAGCCGTGTACGGAAAAGCCAAGGCGCTAACTAAACCAACGCGCGATTTTATTAGGCATCGCCCTGCACAAGCGCTGCCTCCTCTCCCCGCCCAGCTCCCGGCGCGGCACGATCAGATACGTCGGCGCGGTCCCGTCGATCCCCGGGCCCGAAGGCGGCGCGTGGGTCGGCGTCGAGCTGGACGAGCCGGCGGGCAAGAACGACGGCAGCGTGGACGGGACGAGGTATTTCGAGTGCCGGGCGAAATGCGGCGTGTTTGTGAGGCCGGGGCGCGTCGAGGTCGGGGAGTGGGGTGTTTTGGAGGATTTGGAGGACGATGAGGGGGATATGGAGGAGATTTGAGGGTGTGGGGTGCGGATGTGTGGGGAAGGGGAAGGGGAGAGTGATGGTAGACTGGTTGTTGATGTGGTCGTGGGGAGTGCGTGCTACAGGTGGTGAAGATGGTCCGTTTGATGAACGCGCCTTGGCGAATTATGATTCGCTTTGAACGCCTCGAGAGCGTTATCTCCCAAACAGAGGAAAAAAACACCGCCGAAGAGAAACACATGCGAATTACTACGTCCATTCAAAACGCGCCCAATGAGAAGACCCATGAATGAGTGGTAATTCCAGAAACGCCTTTCATGCCGGGCCCGTATCATTCGCAGCGGCATCGGCCAACACCTCGCAACCTTGGGCGAAGAAAATCCTCGCCGGTTGGTCATATTGATTTGTGATGCTGTAGAGATTACCTAAGACACAAGCATGTTAGTCTAAGATCGAGACAACCGCTGCATTGTGGCTCGAATTCCAGACCCATTTCATGGATAAGACTCGGTAATTCGTCGGCCATCCACCTGTCGCAGGGACTTCCCAGCGAAGCAATGCACAGAAAACAATGAGCGAGGAGGTACTAACCCCTTGGGACCTGCCACATTCCCCCTTTACCGATACTGAACGTATTCGCGCCAACCTCAACCACCACTCGTCCGTAGAAAACGAAAAAGACCATCTGCATCTTGCGAGAGTTCTTCTTCCTTTTTTGCCCGTTTGGCGGCAGATCAACCATGCCAGAGCCGAAGAACGGCAGAGTGAGCGTTTTCGCGTAGCGGAACGTGCTGTTATGAACTTCTCTTGTCTGAATGGCCGCGTGCGCGTACGCAAGCTCCGCTACTGCAGATCAGCACGCCGTGACAGCGAGATGGACCGGATGTTGAATGCACGTACCGTTTTCTTCTTCTTCCGCGTCCGGTCCCTGCGCCGGATCCCAGATTGCAACCAGTCCTCGCATTATGCCCTCCTCCGTCTCCCAAGGCTCTTGCTCTTCATCCTCTTCTTCTAGATCGTCGAGCTGGTGCTTTTTGCCAGCCGCCCTTGATCTTCCTTTGGCCCTCTTCGGCCTTGGCTGCTCCACTTCTTCCGTTCTGATCACCTCTTTGATGGTCGGCAACAGGTACCGCTCGCCGGCGCCTGCGTCATCTTCGCCATAGATGATGCGCTCGTTCCGCCAATAAGCCAAGGGCTTGACAGATGTCCTGCCCGAGCGCGTAATCCGGGAACCACCGTCTTCAGCGGGAGTCCCGCTACGCATGATGTAGAGGCTTCTTGGCTTCGGCCTGCCACTGCTCCTTTGCGTAATTTCAGGCTCCACCGGTGTGGCTTTGACTTTTGTCTTCTTGGCAGATGTGACTTTTGCACCCGGATCTCGTTGCGAAGGAGGCGGCTTGCTCCCTTTCGGTGGTCTACCGACCCGGGGTGTACTATCCACGGATGTGTTCTTGGCCCGCTTAGCTGGCCGCTTGTCTTCTACATCGCCCTCGCTTTCCTCCTCTTGAAAGACCGTGGGTTTAGCATTCTTAGGTGGTCGTCCTTTCCGGGGCTTTGTCTCGGGAATTGAAACCTGCGATGCGTCCAAGTCGACAGGAGCCGACTTCGGCACTTGTCCACCGCCTTTCCTTGCCATAGGGACGGTAGCTTGTAGCCCTTCCGATCCAACAGATACGTTCTTCCGTGGACGACCTCGCGTTCGCTTCGGAGACGGTACAAGAGCTGTGTTGTCGTCATCGAGCTCTTGCTCATGCTGTTCCTGTTCGACATCATCTTCGTCGTCATCGTCGTGTACAATCTGCATTGATTCGTCACCAGTGCCGATCGGATAGTCTGCCTCCGTAACCCCGTTCATCTGATGTACTTCATCATCCTCAAAAGAAGCTGACTCCTCATCCTCATTTGCGCGCAAATTGAAAGGTCTTTTTCTGCCTTTGCCAGACGATGGCTGTGAGCCGCTATACGACGTTCCAGACAATCTACCACCAGCTGCATGCGGCTGCGCGTGAGTCGAGGATCCAGGTTGTCGTCCCTTCTGTGGCGATCGCTCAATGCTCGGTCGCAGCTCCTCCGTTGAAAAGTCCAATCGCCTGTTAACAGCTGGGTGCGAAGCGGCTCGGGTTGGCGTGTCATTAGCTCGTCGAGAAGGTGAGGATATTGGCCCTACAGACCTTCGCGCTGCAGAATTCAGTGAGGTCTTTATTGGTGAACGCGAGCGAGGTGGTGGGAGGATTGGCCTGCCGCTGCGACGCTCGGTCAGAACGTCTATTGGCTCCGGAACAGTACCTGTGGTTCAAGATTTGCTTAGTAGATGAGCAGACTCTAATTGGCCTCGAAGACGTGTGTGGTGAACTACAAAGCGCACAATGGCTCGATTAAACATACTATCGCCAAGTTCCATGTCCTCCTCGGACGAGATTGTAGTATTATTTGTGATACCGTTTGGCCTTCGCGATGACTTCTCCGGTGATGAGAAGAGACCATCAATCAATTCCAACCCATGCTCATCTCTGACCCCAGTATCCTTCAGTGTAATGCCGGTTTTCCTAGAAACGTTAACGCTGATCGCGCAATGAGTGCAATGAGAGCCCAAAGGAAAGGTCATTCTTTTCCCTCTGGCTCCCGTAATCCTTACCTTCCCTGCTTTCCAACGTTCGAATAGTCCATCTCACGAGTCTTGCGACCTGGTGTTCTTGCGGGAGCCATGATTTATCCTCGCGTGTGTTCGGATTCAACCTACGCAAGCTGACGGTTACGGTATTGAAAAGCTCGACGCCTGCGAGACGAGTTCTCAGGTGGCAAAATAGTGAGATGAGCTCCAAATCGCACGGTTGAGGTGTTAGCATCAATATCAATATCAATGGCGCTCGCGGCTCGTGTTGATGCCGTGACTTCCAAAGCGGGACCACTTGTGATGCGAACAAAACAACGCTAACCTGATCTGAACCCCACGCGCTCCAAGAAAGTCTTGGCAACAAAGCGCGTCTCCTCAAGCAGGTCTCAAAGTGCGCCGAAGAGTAGAAGATATTCTACATACACACACACCGTTCGAGTTCAAGATACGCGATAATCCACAGATACGTGCCCTCGCGCTACAGTATTTTCAAATGGAAGATCCACAACCAGACTCCCAAGAAATTGTACAGGAGACGCCTGCACAAGATGTCTCCATTGCGCCTTCAATATCTCCGCCTAACATACTTTCTGGAGAATCGTATACGTATCATTCGCCCATACCAGAGACCATCACCGATGATATGTCAATAGAGTGTGTGCTTGGCGTTGATGAAGCCGGACGAGGTCCTGTTCTTGGTATCAATGCACCTTTTTCCACCCATTTATGCCTGACATTTCCAACTATCTCTAGGTCCCATGGTATATGCACTACTTTACCTCCCTTTGGCCTCCCATCGATCCCTCCTCGCAGAAACCCATCACTTCGATGACTCCAAGGTCCTCACGCCCACTGTTCGCTCCAACCTTATGCAAGCACTCTGCACACCGGATACCTCGCTTTACCAATCTTGCGGCTGGGCTACGAAAGTTATGTCCGCTCGAGACATCTCGGCAGGAATGTTGAAGCCCGTTGGCACCTACAATCTCAACGCGCAGGCCATGGATGCTACCATCGAACTCATCAAGGGGGTATTTGCGAAGGGCGTGAACGTGAAGGAGATTTATATTGATACTATTGGGAGTCCGCAAACGTATCAGAAGAAATTGGAACGGATATTTCCGACAACGATGATCACGGTCGCAAAGAAGGCCGATTCGTTATATCCATGCGTGTCAGCAGCGTCAGTGTGTGCGAAGGTGACAAGGGACACGGCATTGGAGGTGTCTTATCAGGCGTACACATCGTCATCATCGAAGGATGACGATGAGCCTGCTGTAGTCGCAGATGGTTGGGGCTCTGGGTATCCGTCCGATGCTCGATGCTCCAATTGGCTGAAGCGAAATATGGATCCCTTATTTGGGTGGGGCAACGAGTGCCGGTTTAGCTGGGGAACAGCTAAAGATCTACTGGAAGCTAAAGGGGGAGGTGCGAAAGTTGACTGGCCAGTCGAAGACGACGAGGAGACAATGCGGTTGACAAACTTTTTCTCTACCACAAGCAATGAAGAGGACGGAGCGGGTGGCGAGATAGCCATATGGTTCGGAAGGCCTGTTGGAGAGGAGGTGTTCTAAAGCATCTTTGTAGCGGATCTTACGGAAGATATTCTTCCACAACCCCCAATAGACCGCAAGTTAAAAGGAGGCAGCCCGGAGGTCTGATGTACGTCCTCCGTCCAATTTTCTTGCTTCCACTCGGACCCGTTCCATTGCATCGTAAAGGTCTTCAGATCTCAGCTTCGACGGGTGCAGCGTTGTTAAGATTCGACGTCTTCGAAATGCCTTGCTAATAGTACAAACAGCCTTGCCTTATACTCCTTTATAGCTTTGATCTTTCTGTCCCTGCCACCAAAGCTGGCCGATGCGAGCCGCAACGGATAACGAAGGTCGTTGCCATTATACGGCTGGGTTGTGGGCCGCTCTGACAAGAGGATCTCGAGGACCTCTGGATCTTCCAGTCTGGCCGCTAGCTCCAAAGCGGTGCTGCTCCATGGACCGATAGGTTTAGTAGCGTCGCCTCCATACTGCACCAGCAGCATTACAACGGCTTTGCTCGCATTCTTGAGGACCGCTTTGATGAACGCGTCTGTAACATTGGAATTGCCATCTTTAAACCTTGTTCTCGCCTCGAGCAAGAAATTTACTATCTCCACGAATCCGGATTCGACCGCCTTTTGAAGCGGTGTTATGCGCTCCACAATCCCTGAGTGCAGATCCAGCAGTCCCGATGGAACGTCAAGCTCGCCTCCTTCGTCCATTAGAAATTTTAGAAGCCGACACTAGATCGACGAGCGACAGCTCTCAACATAGTGCCCGCTTCTAGTTCTTTCACACCCCGCTCTTCAAGGATATCCAACGTGATGACGCTTGCGAGTATTCTTCCGCCTGTAGCAACTTTCTGTTCAAGCTCGAGCAATCGCTGGCTTCTCAGCGCAAGATTCATAAGACTACGGTCGGTCGGTGCGGAGGCATCGGCAACGCTTTGTGAGTGTTCCGGTGGTTTCGATTGAAGCAGCAGATAGCGAGCAAAAAGCTGGGTTCCGCGGCTCAAGAAAGCCAGTATTGGAGCATCTCCAAGCTTTTCCAAGTAATTCCTTGACTTTAGAGTCTTCTCAAGAAGTGCGTCTACCAGCGTCTGGAAGATATCATTCTCCAGATCCTCTAAAGGTAGCATTGTAGGTGAAGCTCCAGGACTGGTCTTTCGACGATGACTCGATGTCAGCCGGCTCAGGTTTCCATCGTTCTGATTATATTTGTCGAGAAGATCCTGGCATAATTTTTGCCAGCAATCTTCAGCAGCCCACAGTTGATCTAAGTCTACTGGCTCATTTGAGGAACAGAAGTCGCGATTTTTCCTTTTGAGGTCTAGGAGAGCATACATGGTCTTCGGTAACTGGTGCCAAGCGGCAAACAAGAAAGGATCTTTGCCGACGGTGGGTCTCACATAGTTGGATTGTAGGATCCAACGAAAATTTTTTCAGACCAAGTGACGGGTCTAGAAGGTTGAGGCATAGCTGAGTCACCTCCATCTGTCTGCTACTCTTTTCAACTATCGTTGCATGGTCCTGCCAGCGAAATACCGCGTACTCAAGAAGAGGGTTTTCCTGCATGAAGATCAAACTATGATCAACAGTGATTACGCCAACCGCGTCATTGTCACCGATTCCTTCCGTATTGGGGGACGTAAAGTACTGAAAGTATGTCAGACAAGTTTTTGCCATGACGGAATGCGCTTCCAATTCATTAACGTAAAAGGACGAGGCAGGCCCTTGCTGTATGTGTGTGGAGATGATATATTCCTGGACAGTAAAATGGGCAAACCGAACGTAGTCTCCGTGCAAGGTTATCATCGTTGAGCAGATCTCCAGGATCTCGAATGGGTCCAAGAGTCTATTGTCGGGGTTGAAGGAGCATTCAGCTGCGTCGACCGCAATTGCCTCGGCAAGTGCTGCAACTGTCAATGGCTCTATCGAGTAAGCCACCCATTGAAACGCTGCGTGGGCCATGTCATGGTAATGTTCTGGGATGTTGAGCAGTATCCGATCATAGGTCTGGTCGAGATCCTTGGGTAATTTCAAGAGGGCTTCTTTGATAGCGGCGAGTGATTTGAGTTTACGAAGATCGTCAAGTTGGCACACCACCCATCGGAACCTTTTCGGCGTTAACGCGGAACTGGCGAGCTTAGACACAGTCAGACCTACATGCCCTCCGCTTTGCCCACGAGCTTCTCTTTGATTGAGCCTTTGATTACGTCTGGAAGTCGTTTCAGCTTGAGGTCTGTTGCAAGACATTTCCCGACGTGCAATTTGATATCCTCATCGACTTCTGTATTCTGCAGCGATACCGTCAGTGGTTTTAGTTCTTCGAAACCAGTCTCAATGTCCCTTTCTTTTCGACTGCTGACTAGAATACCAAGATTAGGCTACCCATGCATGACCGACAACACCTCGAGAAGCCGGGGACGTTGAGAGCATTCGTCTAGTGCGTCGACCACAATATACGCTCGTTCGAAATCTTGAAGAACGTCAGAAAGGATCGACATCAATCGTTTTGTATCTATAGCCTCTTTTCTACTGTACCATGTCCTGACCGACGTTGGAAGAGTTGTACATTGGCGACAGAATTGCGAGATGAGCGAGCGTAAGAGGTTTGAAACCAGCTGTTTTTCGACGTCGCTGAAGTCAAAGTAATAATAAGCAGCTGCGGCACTAGGAACACTATCGCAGTAGTCTCTGATATTCTCTACAATGGTGGAGCTATACCTGTTAGATGCAATGAAGTTAGTTTAATGTAGAGGTTGGAAGGGCCTACCACAGTATTTTGGACATGAATACAGCAGTATTTCTTGAGCGTCGGCTCTGGAGGGATAGACAACGCATAGTCATCCCAAAGCGGTTGTTGATGAAAACTTCGATTAGGGAGCCGTCAACAAAAATGTCGAAATCGAGATGCTATGAGGTAGGCTGGCTGCCTCCTTCGCCCTGGACCAAGTATGGTTGAAAATGGGCATAGTATTTGGTCGTGGCGAAGTTGGTGATCGACGTGAAATTGTGACGATCGAAGCTTACGGTGGAATCGCATGGCGTGTACGTAAGCGCGATCTTGCGGCTCGAGGAGGACCGGAGAAGAATAAGAGCGGAAGAAGCGAAGTGGGGAAAAGGAGGTGACACTTTGAAGAAATCCTGCCAACCAACAAGCAAAGCGTAAGCGAGCCGCCATCATTCTAAAGCCCAATTTCAGTACCGTGCATTCTGCCAAGACTTTTCGGCCCCTCAACCACACCTCTTCTCCTGCAGCTAACTTGGGATGTTTTACAAACCTGTATCCTCTTATTCCAATCGGTATGGCCTACGGTCAAGCAAAGTCAAACATCAAGAAGAATGGGCGGCAGAGTCCAGTACTAAGAGATCAAGGTGGAGTACTCGGAGCCTACACTTGACCATCATGTAGGAAAGCGGCCTCAGGGCATTGAAAAACAGCAAGTCGTGCGCAAAAGCCGACGCCTGCAAGCAATACGACAATGTCACAAGCGACCCTTATCCGAAAGCAATCATATCCGGGAAGTGCAGGCACCTCCTTCCCCTCCAACGAACAACAACCGCGAGGGCAGAAACGTATGTCCTCATTTTGTCTCGTTTGAAGCCAGCGCCTATATAAAGTTATCTCCTGCCCTCTTTCCAATCGACATGGCCCGCGGTCAAGCACGTCCAAACATCAAGAAGGATGGGCGACAACTCAATCGCCTTGGGTATGTCTATATTGTTTCTTGGTGGCAGCAGGCCGAAAAGACCCAGCTGCGCCGTCTTTGCCGCCATTATGGCATTTTGTTCTCGCTCGTATCCCCGCATCCGACATTGCTGAATAAAGTCTTGGCGCTGCTAAGCGATTTCCGGCATCATACTGAGAAGTATAACCTGTCTCGCGCCGAAAGCAGGCTGGACGAGGCCCTTGTCGGTGGCCAAGGCCAGCTGGAGACAGTGTTGGTCATGCATGCCGACAGAACATTGGCCGCAGAGGACACTGGCGCCTTGTTCTGGAAGAGAGTCTCCAGCTCTCGGCAGCTGCCCTCGTCTTCAGTATGCTTAATAAGAGGTATGTTCTCGACTCGCGTGGATGTTGTACTATAGTTGCTCGGTTTATCCCCAGCTTTGCCGTCGACCAAAGTGCCCAATCGGTATTCAATGAATCCGGACAGGCGCAGGCAGCAACTGTGCATCTTCCCAGACCTGAGCCACTGCGTCTGCGTGGCTCAATGAATGAAGAAGTCTCTTCATCCAGTAATGGTCCAGAATCCTATCAGGGTTTTGATCCGAAGAGCTCACAGCAGCAAGAGCAGAGTTCAGAAATCGCACATAAGGTGGGTAGATATCCGCTGGCAGTGCGTATAAAACCGCACGAAAGAAGGACCATACCATACCATGCCGCGACAGACAACCGTCACCAATCAGGCTGGACAGTCAAGTAAGCAGTGGGTGAATTTGATCGGGCAGAGTATTGAGGAAAAACGACAACCCTATTGTATGTTGCCAGCAGAGCTGGTATGAATTGAGCCAATTCTTAAGGGAGGTAGCATAGACGACCCTATTGAACTCTAAGTTTGAATGTTGTATTGGCGTTGGATCTTTTACAAATGTAAGGTATGACATGAGCTAGCTGAAAGAACACCAATATGATAAGACTTTCTGCATGGGTTCCTGCAGGTAAAGTATGGCGCCCGCCCTACGTACTGTACTCCTCAAGGTTTGCTGAGGCACCCACCATGGGGTAATCTCACCCTTGGGGTCTGCCGAACCTGAAGGCGCCACATCCCTTGGGGTTTGCCGAGCCTTAAGGCGCCACATCCCTTGGGGTCTGCCGAACCTTGTGCAGGCGCCTACCGTGGGGTACCGCACCCCTTGGGGTCTACCGAACCCCAAGGTACCACATCCCTTGAGAAGGGCCCCACCGTGGGGTAAGTTTGTCCTCACACCCCTTGGGATCTACCGAACCCCAAGGTACCACATCCCTTGGGAAGGCCCCACCGTAGAATGGCAGCAACACACAATGAAATGTGTGATCAGGGTCCAGAGTCACTGAGAAAATCCATAAAACGCGCCCCATTTCGATATAATCGGTCAACGTTCTAAGCGGCTGAAGATGTCAATGATATCATCCACGCTCTTTTCAGAATCTTAGCCTATTGTTGAGTCTCGAGTCTCTGTAGCATTCGATGTCTGTTCTGCATAAGTGTGCTCGAGAAGCGTAGCAGGAATCGCGGTTTGTGGGTCTATGTGCAGATATGATTGGCCGGGATTTGATCACGTGGTGCCAAGACATATGCTAGGCGCCGTTGGTTGGAACCTGCTCTTGAACCACGAATCAATTCGGAAACTACGCATGCTATATCAAACAGAAATGTGCCGCTGGCGACACGCACCTGTCACTGTACGCGTCAAAAAGATCGAGCGCCTATGAACATACTGTAACGGACACTAATATATTGTCCGCCCACCTGGTGACCGGGGAAATACTGCGCTCATGACGCCAGTCCCCTTTGACGGCGAACATTCCCAGCACAACGGAGCTCGCAGCGCGAGAAGCGAGTCGATCCAAAAGAGAAACAAGAGACCACGTCTGCTACCGTCGCCGCCAACAAGTGGCTCTGCGCAACAAGAGGTTTGAAAGGTGTGACAGATGATGATACCTCCAGCTAACGGATTTTCAGCAGACTCCCCGACCACCCGAACCTGACCCACGAGACCTCCGAAAGAAGTCGCAGTCTGTACCAGAAACTTTTGAAGCAGAACAGGACTCGCAGTTCGACGTTGAAGATCCTACGCGTCGTTCTCAAGGACGAAAGAGAAAAAGGTCTTGGTCTGAAGGAGAACTACGCGAGCAACACAATAACGGGCAGATTTCTGAGGCCACAACAAAGGCGTCCGGCGCCATAGGTGCGGAACATATCGACAGCTGTGAAAGAGAAGACACGGAAGAGTGTCAACCCATAGTCTACTGGGCGCGCACTGGACAGTGGCCCGAGGACTTTCCAACCATGAGTCAGGAACAGAGTGATTCATCGAAGAAGCGATCACATACTCGCAGCTACACGCAAAGTTTCAAAGATGGCGAGGTTCCGAGGGCTCATTCTCAAGCGTCCGAGACAGTGCTGGCTGAACACGGGATACACATGGAAGAACTGAAAGGTCGGTCGCTAGTGGGGCAAGAGAGCAAGACACTTTGCACACAGGTTTTGCAAAGTACATACGCAGAGCCACAATATACGGCCTTTCCATTATCAGAGTTCATGTCGGTATGGCAACGAGCGCAAAATCGCAACGAGGCCAGGGTTTACCGAGATATCACGCCGCTTCTGGTGCCTTCGGCGGAACTGCTTTGGGTCTGTGGCGTGCAAGAGCTGGAGCATATTACGGAAGAAATCAGCGTAGAATGGACGAAATGCAAGACGTTGGGTGCCCCCAAGCCCAAGCCGGATTTGGCTATTGGCATCGCACGGTCAGCGTTCACTGAGGAGGAAATGGCGAAGCTGAAAAACCACACTGCGTTTGAACGACCAACGTCGTTCACGGATAATATGTATTTTCCGTTTCTGCTGTGCGAAGCCAAGTGTGGTGATCAAGGGATCAATCGAGGTGATCGCCAAAACATGCACAGCAGCAGCGTCGCTGTCAATGCCGTCATCCAGCTCTTCCGGGCTCTTGACGGAAACGAGGCGTCAGAACTGAGCGGGCAGGTTCTGGTGTTCTCGATCTCACATGACAATGAGCGGGTGAAATTATACGGGCACTTTGCCATCATTGATGAAGAGAAGGCGACATTCTATCGCTATCCCATTGCGTCCTTCGTCCTGAACTTCGAAGAGAATCAAGGCAGAAAGAGGACGCACGACTTCGTGCGAGAGATATACCACAAATTCTATCCGGCGCACCTGAAGAGGATCTGCGATGCCTTGGCGAAAATGGAGGATCCTCGAACACTGTCAATGACCTCCAGCATGAGTATCGAGGAAGGCGAATCTCAGGAACCAGATGTGGACGCTCCGTCGTCGCAGGAGACTGCCGGATTCAAGAAACCCGCTGTTCCTGCCAGCAAGAAGCAGAAAGGCGAAATGGCTCTCTTGCGGGAGCAGCTGGAAGAACAACGAAGGCAGAGCAAAGAACAATTGGCACAGCTAGAAAGACTCTATAAAGAGCAGGCGGCTCAGCAAGAGAGGCAGTACAAGGAACAGATGGCTCAACAGGAGGAGCAGTATAAGGAACAGATCAAAATAATGAAGCAACTTCTTGACCGGTGAGCTGAGCAGCAGAGGATGGAGGGGCGAAGGGCGCAGCAAAAATAATCAAAAATATGGAGGACCTGATTACTAGAGTCCTCGGACTGTGACATCGATATATATATTGACTTTTCAGGCATGCTTCACTGGTGAGGAGATAAACCAGGCAACTCGCGCTACATGGTGTGAGTGACAATCAGCTCTGGTCGTCTCTTGATAGTTCCTTTGTGAGTCAAAGGAGAGAATTCAGCAATCAAGAATGGTCTACCCCAGTCGGCCGAATGGGCGTCCAAGTATCGCACCGTTAGCATTCTGCATTCGACCTATCCAGGTGTTATTATTTCCCTTTAAAAAAAAAAATATATTTGGCTTAACTTTCGCCTGCGTCTAATGAAGAAAGCTTGCACTAATGATACGACATGGATCGCAAGACGGGACCACGGAGCATTGCTGTACGAGTCATACATTTCACGTGCAGTCGCTTTCTACGGCTATCTGATGAGTCATTTAATTGTACGACACAGACGCTGCTTACCCCGCAATCCTGCCATACCTATCCTGTATACTATGACTACTACGTTAATATCGTATCCCACCACCACCATGCCCTCTCTGATCCAACACCAGAAATCCACCAAGCACTGCCCCTGCCCCGGCTGCGATCCCTCTGACAGCCACGGAGCGCTGCTTGAAGCCCGCCTATCTCCCATCGACAAATACTCCTGTATCGAATGCAGGCGGCGCTTCGCACAGAAACCATCCCTCGAAGCCCACCAGCGCGAGAGCCTGCATGGCTACTGCTACAACTGCCACATCCTCTCTCCTACGAGACGGCTACACGCACTACACATGCAATCGCACGCCCCCGTCCCAGCGATGACGGCATCTTCCGCGACACAATTTCGATGCTGCGACTGCGAGCGCGATTTCAAAAGTGAAGAGGCACTCGCCGATCATCTTCGTTGTAGCAAGGTACACGGACCGGGGAAGGGGGCCAACAAGAAGAAGAAGAAACAAAAACAACAAGAGGAGGGCAATCGGCGAACGAAGTGCAAGAAGTGCGAAAGGACTTTCAAGAATCAGGGTGCGCTGAGGCGGCATCTGACGTCGGTGCGACATAATCCGCTGAGCGACATCAAGTGTGTAGCAGACACGGAGTGCAAGAAGCAGTTTAATTGCCCGTCGGCGCAGTTGCAACATTTGGAGAATGGGAGATGTGTGTCAGGGATGACGAAGACGAAACTGAATGCAGCTATTGCAGCGAATGATACAGGACGGATTATAACCTCGGGAGGAGTCACTGCACAGCCGCTGCTAGTGGACAACCCGTCTGCGACTTCAACATCGCAGATTCGGAGTCCGATACTGACACCAACTTCGATCGAATTCCTTGACTTCTATCCACCCTCCGCGATCCTCACACCCACATCCACTCTCTCAACTAGCACGAACTTCCACTCCATGCTTACCCTCCAGCCTCGCACTCGGAGTGGCTATCAAACATGCCCCCTCTGCCCTTCGTCCTGTACTCGCACATTCAAGCCCAGCGCACTTCAGCAACATCTGTTGTCAAGCGTCCACACTCAGGTATCTATGTCCTTGCCCTTACCAGTACCCGATGAGATATCATTCCATTGCCCGCGTGCCTTGATGGGCGAGGAAAGCAAGAAGAAGGCTGTTAGGCAATTCTCGACTGTGAGTGGGCTTGCACAGCATCTTGAGAGTGGTGCTTGTGATGGAGGGAAGGGAACTTTTAGGCGCGTGGTAGAGTATGTGCAGGAGGAGATGAAGGTTATGGGGTTTGGCGGGCTGAAATTGTTGAGCTAGAGATTGGTATTTCTGTGGGTCGACCGGTGTTTGTTGGGAGGTGATGAGGTATTTAGGTATTTGTTTTTGCTTAATAAGGGTACTCTGCTTAAAAGATAAAATTTTGCGGGAGCGACAAGGGTGATATATGCCTTTCCAAAATTCCAAGCATCTTTGACAGCCTCGTCACCTTGAAACAGATGTGGCTCGAATTCACAGACCCAGTTACATTTCCGGCATCTGGCTTGGTCAACCTGACCATGGAGGCGTACTGTCTTGGCCTCAAGATCAGGTAGCAGATGCTTGATGCAATCAATGTTCTGTGTATAGTGTTGAAAATAAGGACGACTTCGCGCAAGCTCGTCCATAACCTTGTGAAATGGTGAAGGCTCGGTACAATCCGAATACAGGTCTGAGTCACGGTGAACTCGTCAATGGGGATGGCACGCTTGCTGAGGGCTAAGCTAAAAATGGCGGCAACGAACATCGCCGAGATAGGAGTTGAAGTAGGCATTTTGCCAACCTAAATTTCGGGGTCTTGAGATCAATTGATTTTTCAGATTTAAGGGTGCTGATGTTGCTGGCGAGAAGACGTCCGAGGACTTTTCATACTTCCGTCCACTCAATCGGATCCCGAATCGAGGAAGCAGGGCGGCGTTGGCCAGCATCTCAGCCTTCACCTAGATGACTCAGGAAAAAAATTTGGTGAGGGGACCGCTTTTGATCCCCTCGTCAAGCGTCCAAAAACCACCTCGCATCTTTGTGAGGGCCCATTGCGGACCCTGAATCCATTTTTGGTCCAGGCCGTGATTTTATTTAAAGCTCGGGGTTTG
>JAABUP010001863.1_pt1 | contig 43007 bp, 38 predicted proteins | sample 5559201 | NCBI WGS metagenome assembly JAABUP01 (sample SAMN10711887, study PRJNA513373) | rock metagenome | isolation source: Antarctica rocks | place: Antarctica
CCACTACTCGCCATCACAGCCGCGTGGTGAGCGTCGGCCTCGGCGTGCTGATCGTGTTCCAGCGCGCCGCCGCCGGCGCCGACCAGGCGCAGCAAGAGTTTCGATCGGGGCTCCCCTGGCCATCGTCGTGCGGCCAGATCGAGCGCGCGGGCTACCTCGGGGGTCTCGGTCACTTGGTAGCGCGGGCGAGCAGTCGGCATCAACCTAGTGTGCCACCGTTCGTCCAGGTGGTACACCGCGCAGGCCCGAACAAGTGCGCAAGCCGGTTACGTTCGGGATCGTGACGACAGCGGAGATTGGAGGCCACCGACAGGTCATGCGCCACCGGCCCGAACGTGAGGGAAGTTGAGATGAGCGTCAAGCACAGCTGCTACGAACAGATCGCGCGCGAGCGCCGCGGCAGCGCGGACTACCGCGAGGGATACGACGAGGCGCGCCGCGCGTTTCTGATCGGCCAGGCGGTTCGCGAACGCCGCCTCGCGCTGGGTCTTTCCCAGACCGAGGTGGCGGACCGGGCAGCGATGACCCAACCCGACCTCTCCCGGCTCGAGGCCGGCGGAGCCGTGCCCACGATCCCCGTGCTGGAGCGAATCGCCACCGCTCTCGGCTCTGAACTCATCGTGGCGATCTCCCCGCACGCTGCCTGAACAATGCCGCGATGCAGGTGGCAGAGCGGTGACCGCATGCCGATCCGCTATGTGGGCCGCATCGGCAGGGTTGAAACGTGCTTCAAAGGCCCGTTGAGCCACTGCTGCACGGTGCGCTGGTCGGCCAGGCGGACGATGACGAGCTCGGGGTACTGCTCATGCACCGCAGCGACTCGCCGCGCGTTGCGGTGATGTGACGACCAAGCCCACCGCCGGATGTCCTCGGGGTCGGTGAAGACCGTCCACAACGGTCGTTCGAGGTTGCCGTTCCACAGCACCTGCCTGCGCAGGCGGCGACACACCGTCCGTCGCACAACCCGCGCATCACCGTGGCTCGGTTCAGGTCGAGCCACCGATTCGAGCCAACGGCCAGCAGACCACTGACTTGACTTGTACAAACGTTCGTTGGTGGTATCCTGGAGGGGGCCAGGAGGTGCTCGATGACCGACCCCGCACTCGCGTTGGATCGAACGTTCCACGCGCTGGCCGACCCGAACCGTCGCGCCATACTGTCGGTCATCCGCAACGAGCGATGCGCGGTCGGCGAGATCGCAGATGTGCTGGGGCTGTCGCAGCAGAACGTGTCTCACCACCTGAAAGTGCTTCGTGCAGCTGGCCTGGTAACCGGTTCGCGGTCTGGCACTCGTCACTTGTTCGCTGTGCGGGTGGATGGACTCGCTGTCGGCAAGGGGTTCTTCGACGACTTCTGGCCTGAACGGTTGAGCGCGTTGAAGCGCGCGGTGGAGTCGTCTACGGGGAGCGTTGATGACTGAGCACCGGACGTCGATCGACATCGATGCGAGTCCAGATCTCGTCTTCGAGTTCTTGGTGACGGACAAGGGAATGACCTCGTGGATGGGCCAGTGGGCGTCGCTTGACCCAGTGCCCGGTGGGGAGTTCGCGGTGGATATCGCCGGCTACCCCGCGCGGGGAACGTTCCTCGAGGTTGATCCACCTCGACGGGTGACGGTCTCCTGGGGGTTCGCCGGCAACGAGAACTTGCCTCCCGGCTCGTCGACGGTGTCCTTCGAGCTGACGCCGATCAGCGCCGGGACCCGGGTCGAGGTCGTTCACACAGACCTGCCCACAAGCGAGCTTCCGGGCCACATAGAGGGGTGGAATCACTTTCTGCCCCGCCTCACCCGAGCCGCCGCGGGCGAGCAACTCCCGCCCGATACCTGGAAACCCGCACCCTGAACACCCACCACCCTAAGGAGTCGCGATGTCGAACGTTGATGACAGTGCACTGTCGACTGTGGAGGCTTATCACCAAGCCTGGACCAGCGGCGACGTCGATCGAGCCCTGACCTACGTCTCGGATAGCCCTTACAGCCCGATCGCGACCGAGATCTCGCTGTCCGGCGGACAGCAGCACCAGGCGACAGTCGAGCCCGGCGGCACGACCAACGCTGGACGGTGTCGAGCAACAGACCAGCGACACCCAGACCACGAGCGGCGGAGGGGACAGCGCGAGAACGCCCGCTGCTCGGTCAGCACCCCGACGTCCGCCGCGCGGCGGGGGCGTGCCATGCGCCACTGATCCCCGGTCACCCCGCCAGGATGCGCCCCACTGCCCGGTGGTCGAGAGCGACCCCGCAAGGAGTCCGGAGCTGGCCGAAGTCGTCGGCGGTGAATTCATCATCGACCGAGGGGTCAACCCAACTATGACAGGCTGAGCCCACCGCATCGGCCGCATTGCGCGGCGGCGCACACTCATACCCCCTGACGTGGCACGCTGCGTGGTGTGCTGAGGATGGCCCTGTGCTGAAGTCCGGGACGGTGCGCCAACTGGGGGTGCGTGACACTGACGCTGTCCTTCGCGCACTCGACGCGGACCCGGTTGCCGCGTGCATGGTGGCCGCTCGGGTGCAGTCGCACGGACTGGACTCCCACCGGTTGCGCGGTGAGCTGTGGACCCACGAACGTCCGGAGGAGTCGATGTGCTTCTCCGGTGCCAACCTGGTGCCGTTGAGCGGCTCGCCCACAGCCCTGCGGGCGTTCGCCGACCGGGCACGCCGCCGACCGCGATCGTGCTCTTCGCTGGTCGGTCCGGCCGAACTGGTGCTGGCGATGTGGTCGGAACTGGAAGGTGCGTGGGGCCTGGCTAGGGACGTCCGTGCGGATCAGCCGCTGCTGGCGCTGATTGGGCAACCGGGCCGGGCCCCGGACCCCGGCGTCCGCCCGGTCCGGCCGCACGAGCTGGAGGTGTACCTGCCCGCCGCGGTCGCGATGTTCACCGAGGAGGTCGGGGTGGACCCCCGTGGCAGCGATGGCGGTCGGTCGTACCGGTACCGGGTGGCCGACCTGATCAGTTCGGGTCGGGCCTGGGCACGGTTCGAGGACGGTGAGGTGGTGTTCAAGGCCGAGGTCGGGTCGATGTCGGCGCTGGCCGCGCAGATCCAGGGTGTGTGGGTGCACCCAGCATGGCGCGGGCGGGGTCTAGGCGCTGGGGGTGCGGCCGCGGTGGCGACCCACGTGCAGGCCACCGGCCGGGTCCCGAGTTTATACGTCAACGACTTCAATGCCGCCGCCATGGCCACCTACCGCGGCGTCGGGTTCACTCAAGTGGGCACGTTCGCCACGGTCCTGTTGCACTGACCCGCCCGCGCTCACGGCTGCCTATGCTCGTCACTGATGTACAGCCGTCGTCGAATCCTGGCCCTGGCCGCCACCGCGTTGGCCGTGGCGCCTCTGGTGTCCTGCTCTGCGGCGCCGCCGAAGCCGGACGCGACAGCGCAGGCCTTCCTCGCTGCGCTCAGCAAGGGCGACGCCGCCGCCGCGGGTGCGGTTACCGACCAACCCGACGCAGCCCGCGCGGTGCTGACCGCGGCGCGCGACGCCCTGAAACCCGAGTCGGTGCAGGCCACTGTGACCCAGGTGCAGACCTCGGGGGACACCGCCACCGCCAGCTTCGATGCCATCTGGTCTTTGCCGTACGCCCGCCGGTGGGCCTACTCCGGGCAGTTACCGCTCACCAGAACGTCGGGCGGCTGGCAGGTGCGCTGGAGTTCGGCGGATCTGCACCCGCAGCTGGCGGCCAACCAGACCCTAGCCGTGCGCTCCGCCGCTGCACCCACTGCGGCGGTGCTGGATCGCAACGGTGCACCGGTGCTCACCCCCGGCACCGTCATCGCCGTGACGATCGACCCGGCCAAGGCCGGGGACCTGGTGTCCGTCGCCGCCGGCCTGGCCGCCGCGCTCGGCCGCTTCGACCCCGCGATCACCCAGTCGTCCATCCAGGCTGGGGTGGCGAAGTCTCCCGCCGCGCCCTATGTGGTGGTGACCCTGCGCGAACCGGACTACCAAAGTGTGAAGGCGGCGATCTATGACCTGCCGGGGGTGAGCTTCCCCGCGCAGGCCGCGTTGCTGGCCCCCGACCGCACCCTCGCCCCCACGCTGCTGCGGCAGGTCCGCGACCGGGTACAGGCCGACATCACGGGCAAGGCCGGCTGGAAGCTGGTGACAGTCGGGCCGGGCGGCAACGACGTGGCCGTACTCACCGAGGGCGCGCCGCAACCGGCGCCCGCGGTCACCGTCACCCTGGACTCCGGGGTACTGGCCGCCGCGCAGGCCGCGGTCAACGCCGTACCGCAGCAGGCCATGGTGGTGGCGTTGCAGGCATCCACCGGCGAGGTGCTGGCCGTCGCGCAGAACCCGCCAGCTGACACCCAGGGTCCGGTAGCTCTCACCGGTCTTTACCCGCCCGGATCGACGTTCAAGATCGTCACCGCCACCGCCGCGCTGCAAGCTGGCCTCGCCACGGTGAGCACCCCCGTCGACTGCCCGGGCACCACCGTCGTCGGCCAGCGCCGAATCCCGAACTACAACGGGTTCAGCCTGGGGACGGTGCCGTTGAGCACCGCCTTCGCCCGCTCGTGCAACACCAGCTTCGCGCAGTTGGCCGTCCAGCTCGCCCCGCCCGCCTTGACTGACGCTGCGCGGGAGCTGAGCCTGGGTGCGGACTACGTCCTCGACGGGGCGGGCACTGTCACCGGCCGGGTGCCGCCCGCGACCGACCGGGTGACCAGGGCGGTGGACGGGTTCGGTCAGGGCGATGTGCTGGCCAGCCCGTTCGGGATGGCGCTGGTAGCGGCATCGGTGGCCAAGGGCTCAGCCGCTAACCCAGTGCTGATCCGCGGTGGCGCCGCGACCACGGTCACCGGCCAACCCGCGCCGCCGCCGCAACCGGTGCTGGACGGGGTGCGCTCCATGATGCGCGAGGTGGTCACGGCCGGGACGGCGACCGGGGTGAGTAATCTGGGCGCGGTGTTCGGCAAGACCGGCGAGGCGCAGTTCGGCGACGGCACTCGGTCGCACTCCTGGTTCGTCGGCTACCGGGGGGACCTGGCCTTCGCCACCCTCATCGTCGACGGGGGTAGTTCCACCAATGCGGTGAACCTCACCAAGCAGTTCCTCACCGCGCTGCCCGCGGGGTCCTGAACAACCCGGCTAACCTTGAGTCCATGCCCGTTCGTGCCCCCCTCGCCCCCGGACAGCTGTCCCCGATGCGCGACGTTCCCCGCCACATCGCCCGCCCGGAGTACGTCGGCAAAGCTGCCCCCACCCCGAGCACCGACCCGTGGGTACAACCGGCGGAAGTGATCGAGGCGATGCGGGTGGCCAGTGCGGTGGCCGCGGGAGCGCTGGCCGAAGGTGGCCGGGCGGTGGCCCCAGGGGTAAGCACCGACGAGGTCGACGCCGTCGTGCACGACTACCTGTGCGATCACGGGGCTTACCCGTCCACCCTGGGCTATCGCGGGTTCCCGAAGAGTTGCTGCGTGTCGCTGAACGAGGTGGTTTGCCACGGGATCCCCGATTCGACGGTGATCGACGACGGCGACATCGTCAACATCGACGTGACTGCCTACCTGGGCGGCGTGCACGGGGACACCAACGCCACCTTCCTGGCCGGTGACGTCGCTGCGGACGCCCGGTTGTTGGTGGAACGCACCCACGAGGCGACGATCCGGGCGATCCGGGCGGTGCGGCCGGGCCGGCAGCTCAACGTCGTCGGCCGGGTGATCCAGGCCTACGCCAGCCGATTCGGCTACGGGGTGGTGCGCGATTTCACCGGCCACGGCATCGGCCGGTCCTTCCACAGTGGGCTCGTGGTGCTGCACTACGACAACCCGGAGGTGGACACGGTGTTGCAGGAGGGGATGACCTTCACCATCGAGCCGATGATCACCCTGGGCGGGGTGGACTACGACGTGTGGGACGACGGCTGGACGGTGACCACCGCCGACCACAGCTGGACCGCGCAGTTCGAGCACACCGTGCTAGTGACCGCGACCGGCGCGGAGATCCTGACCGTGGCGTGAGGGGAGCGCTGCTCGTCGCTGGCACCACCTCCGACGCCGGCAAGAGTGTGTTGGTGGCCGGGATTTGCCGGTGGCTGCACCGAAGCGGCGTGCGGGTGGCCCCGTTCAATGCGCAGAACATGTCCAACAACTCCGCGGTGACGTTGGACGGCGGAGAAATCGGGCGCGCCCAGGCGCTGCAGGCGGCCGCGTCCGGGCTCGAACCGAGCGTGGCGTTCAACCCCGTGCTGCTCAAGCCGGGCAGCGACCGCAGCTCACAGCTGGTGGTCAATGGCCACCCCCGCGGACAGGTCACCGCCAGCAGCTACGCCAGCCACCGGGCCGGTCTCGCCGACGTGGTGGCGCAGAGCCTTACCGCGTTGCGCGCCCGGTTCGAGGTGGTGATCTGCGAGGGTGCGGGCTCCCCGGCGGAAATCAACCTGCGGGGCACCGACCTGGCCAATATGGGCTTGGCGAGGTCGGCGAACCTGCCCACCATCGTGGTCGGCGACATCGACCGCGGGGGAGTGCTGGCGCACCTGTTCGGCACCGTCGCGGTGCTGTCCCGGGCCGACCAGGCACTGATCGCGGGATTCGTGATCAACAAGTTCCGGGGTGACCCGGCGCTGCTCGCCCCCGGCCTGCAGCAGCTGCACACCCTCACTGGCCGACCCACCCTGGGTGTGCTGCCGTTCAGCGACGCACTCTGGTTGGACGCCGAGGACTCCTTGTCCACCGTCGCCGACGGCAGCCTTGGTCGGCCAGCGGCTCCGCACGGCAGCAGCTGGTTGCGGGTGGCCGTGGTGCGCCTGCCCCGGGTGTCGAACTCCACCGACGTTGAGGCGCTGGCGTGTGAGCCAGGGGTCGCGGTGCGCTGGGTCACCGAGGCCTCCCGGTTGTACGACGCCGATCTGGTGGTGTTACCCGGTACCAAGTCCACTGTGGAGGACTTGGCGTGGTTGCGCCGCACCGGACTGGCCGACGCGGTGGTGGCCCATGCCCGCGCTGGGCGCCCGGTGCTAGGTGTCTGCGGCGGCTACCAGATGCTGGGGAGGCGGATCGTCGACGGAGTGGAGTCCGCCACCGCGGAGGTGCCTGGGCTGGGGCTGCTCGACCTCGATGTGGTCTTCGGCGCCACTAAGGTGCTGGGCCGCCCGGATGGTCACGCGTGGGGACACCCGGTGCGCGGCTACGAAATCCACCACGGACGGGTGACCCGGTCCGGTAACGCGCCACTGCTCGACCAACCGGCAGAGGGCAGCCGGGCGGGGTCGGTGTACGGCACGCACTGGCACGGACTGATGGGCAACGACGGCTTCCGCCGGGCCTGGCTGACGGAGGTCGCCGCAGCGGCGGGCTGCGCCGGTTTCGTCGTCGCCCCGGACACCGAGGTGGCGGCGCTGCGCGAGGCGCAATTGGACCTGCTGGGCGACCTGGTGGCCGAACACCTGGACACCGCGGCGCTGGGTGAGCTGATCTGCCACGGGGCGCCGGCCGGGCTGCCGTTCGTGCCGCCGGGGGCGCCCGCCTCTGCCTGAGGCGGCCACGCTGGACCCGGCGCGATCAGCCCGCGTCCTCCAAGGAACGGCCCTTCGTCTCGGTAACGAACTTGATCACCACCCCCAGCGACAGCAGCGCCATCACGGCGTACCCGGCGTAGGTGAGGGACAGGTTGGCCGCGGAGAAGGTCGGGAAGGTGACGGTAACGGCGAAGTTCGCTATCCAGTTCGCCGACGTCGCCACCGCCACCGCCGCGGCCCGGGAGCGGTTGGGGAACATCTCGCTGAGCAGCACCCACACCGTCGGTCCCCAGGACAGGGCGAAGAAGAACACGAACACGTTGGCTGCGATGAGGGCGATGGTGCCTTGGGGGGAGGGCAGGGTGGCGGCGCCGTTGACCAGCTCGGAGAAGGAGAAGGCCCACGACGCGATGCCGAGCGCCAGGGCCATCCCGACCGATCCGGCGATGAGCAGCGGTCTGCGACCGACGCGGTCGATGACGGCTATGGCCACGAACGTGCCCGCAATGTTGACCACCGCGCTGACCACGCTGATCAGCAGCGAGCGGTCCTCCCCGATCCCGACCGACTGCCACAGCGACGCTGAGTAGTAGAAGATCACGTTGATCCCCACCAGTTGCTGCAACGCCGCCAGTCCAGCACCGAGCAGCACCAAGGGCAGCATGCTGCCGCCGCGGGCGAACAGCTCCCGGACCCGCGACTTCTGCTCGGTATGCAGCGACGCCCGGATCTCCTCCAGCCGGGCCTGCACCTGGTCGTGGTCGCCGCCCTCCAGGTCGGACAGGATGGCCCTGGCCTGCTCGGTGCGACCCCGAGCCACCAGGTACCGCGGAGACTCCGGAATGGTGAAGGACACCAGGCCGTACAGCACGGCGGGAACCGCGGCGGCAGCGAGCATCCACTGCCAGGCCTGCAGTCCGGCCAGCTGACCCGTGGCCGATCCGCCCGCAGCCGCCGCCAACGCGTAGTTGACCAGGGCTGACACCGCGATACCCAAGACGATCGCCAACTGGTGCATCGACCCCAAACGTCCGCGGTAGCTGGCCGGTGCGATCTCAGCGATATAGGCGGGGGAGATGACCGATGCGACCCCGACAGCCGCTCCGCCGATCACCCGCCAGAACGCCAAGTCGACGATCGAGAAGGGCAGCGCAGAGCCCACCGCGCTCACCACGAACAGCACCGCGGCGATCTGCATCACCCGGATACGGCCGAAGCGGTCGGCCAGCCCGCCAGCGAACCAGGCGCCGGCGGCAGCACCCAGCAGCGCGAGGGACACCGTGAGACCGGTGGCCGCGGTTCCCACCGCGAAACGTTCCTGAATCGCTTTGACGGCGCCGTTGATCACCGAGGTGTCGTAGCCGAACAAGAACCCGCCTAGCGCGGCTCCGGAGGAAAACAACACCGCGTGCGCGACATCCGCCTTACCCGATGCCGCCGACGACGGCTGCTGTGCCGGGTTCTGGGTCAAGGTCCCCACCTCACTGACGGTTACACGACGAGGCTTTACGTCGTGTTGTCGGCGGACGCTACCCGGGAGCCCCGACAACAACCGAAGCGAACAACTGGCACCGGTAACGTCCGGGGGTATGGCCATGCAGCGGCTCATCGTGGACGAGTTGGCCTTCGACGTTCGCGTGGAAGGACCCCCCGACGCCGCACCGGTCTTGCTGCTGCACGGCTTCCCGCAGTCCTCCCGCAGCTTCGACGCGGTCGTGCCGCGGCTGCACGCTGCGGGCTTGCGCACCGTCGCACCCGACCAGCGCGGCTACTCCCCGGGTGCCCGACCCGTCGGCGTCACCGATTACGCGGTGGGCCACCTTGTTGCCGACGCCCTGGGGGTGCTCGACGCGCTCGGGGTGCGGTGGGCGCACGTGGTGGGCCATGACTGGGGTGCTGCCGTGGCGTGGCAGCTCGCCGCTCGCCACCCCGAGCGAGTCAGCAGCCTGGTTGCGGTGAGCGTGGGCCATCCGGTCGCGTTCTCCGATGCGCTGCGCCACGACGCCGACCAGCAAGCCCGGTCGGCCTACATCCGGGAGTTCGTCCGCCACGGCACCGCCGAGGACACGTTGCTGGCCGACGACGGGGCACGGCTGCGGCAGCTGGTGGGGGCGGGTCGGGAGATGTCGGCAGCGGTGGGGGAGCGGGCCGGCCTCACGGCGGCACTGAACTGGTACCGGGCCATGACGGCCGCCGACTACCAGAGCTGCCCGCCGGTGCAGGTGCCGACCACGTTCCTGTGGAGCACCGCAGACGCCGCGCTGGGCCGAGCGCAGGCAGCGGACACCGCCCGGCACGTGCACGGTGAGTACCGCTACGTCGAGCTGGCCGAGGTGAGCCATTGGATCCCCGAGGACGCACCGGCCGCGCTCGCCACTGAGGTGGTGCTGCGCTCGGGCTCCTGGTGAGCCCGGCAACGTCGTGGTGCCAAGGCGCTGCGGCGGGATCAGAGCTGCAAGCCGAGCAGTGCGTTCTCGACTACCTCGCTGAGCGCCGGGTGGATCCAGTACTGCTTGGTGGCCATTTCGGTGGCGGTCAGGCCAAAGCTCATCGCCTGGATAAGGGGCTGGATCAGGGTCGCGGCGTGGGTACCTAGCACATGCGCCCCCAGTAGCCGCCCGGTACCCCGCTCGGCGATCAGCTTGCAGAAACCCTCGGTGTCCTCCATCGCCCAGCCATAGGCGACATCGCCGTACTCCTGCACCGCGACCACCACGTCGAGCCCCTGCTCGCGGGCGTCCCGCTCGGTCAGGCCCACCGCTGCGATCTGCGGCTCGGTGAACACCGCCGCGGGCACGAACCGGTGGTCGCTGGAGCGGAGGTCACCGGGGTGCAACAGGTTGTGCTGCACCACCCGGGCCTCGTGGTTGGCGACATGCTTGAGCTGGTAGTCCGAGCTCACGTCGCCCATCGCGAACACCCCGGCCACCAGCTCACCGGCCGGGGACAACGCCCGCTGGTGCTCATCGACGCGTACCCGCCCGTCGAGGTGCATCCCCACCCCAGCTGCACCGACGTCGAGCTGGTCACCGTTAGGGCGGCGCCCGGTGGCCACCAGCAACGCGTCCCCGGTGAGCACGGTGCCGTCCGCCAACTCCAGGCGCACCTCGCCGGGCGTCGACTTCGCTGAGTGCACCCCATGACCGAGCCGGACGTCCCACTTCTGCCGCGCCGCCGCGGTGAAACGGTCGCTGATCGCGTCGTCCTGCTGACCGAGCAACCGCGGGCCGCGCCCGATCACCGTGACCGCCACCCCCAGCGCGGAGAACACGTGGGCGAACTCCGCGGCGATGTACCCGGCACCCAGAATGAGCAGTCGCTGCGGAAGTCCCGGCAATCGCATGACGTCGTCGCTGGTGTGGAACGGCACGCCGCCCTCGGTGATGACGTCGGGAATGATCGCCCGGGATCCGGCGGCAATGACGACTCGCTCAGCGGTGATCGTCTCCCCGGTCCCGGTATCCAGGGTGCCCGGCGCAAGGAACCGGGCGTCCCCGCGAAACAGCGTGGTGTTGGGGGTGCCGTGCTCGCGGTAGCGCTGCCCACCCGCCGAGATCGGGTCGATGCGGCCGAAGATGCGGCCCACGATGTCCGGCCAGCGGACCGCATCGATATGGGCGTCCACCCCGTAGCGGTGCGCATGCTGCACGTGGCGTGCTTGATCGGCGGCGTAGACGAACATCTTGGTGGGGATGCAGCCCACGTTCAGGCACGTCCCGCCGTACACCCCGCGTTCCAGAATCGCCACGTTCAGCTCGTCGAACCGGGGGTCCACGATGGTGTTGCCGGTACCGCTTCCGATGACCACCACGTCGAAGTGCCTCACCGCGACGACGCTACGTGGTGGCGCCGTCTCGCGTGTCCCTGGCCAGTTCGAGCAGCTCCGCCATCGCCTCGTGCAACCCCCGCGTCATCGTCCATACGTCCGGCACCATCTCCCGACACACGACGATGCCGAAATCCAGGTGGCCGTCGTAGGACATCACCGTGATATTCACCCCGCCGCCGACGTCGCTGACCGCTGAGACGGGGAAGCTGCCCGTCACCCGTGAACCGGCGGTGTACAGCGCAAGCTGCGGGCCGGGCACGTTGGAGATGAACAGGTTGAACGGCGGAGCTCCGATGGTGATGGCGCGCAACAAAGTTCGCGAAGCAACTCCATGCAGCGCCTGGGGCAGCATGGCGCTGTACTCGTGCAGCAGTTGGGCAGGCACCGCGTCGAAACGCTCCTTGGCTGCCAGTAGCGAGGTGTGCAGTTCTTCGACCCGGCGGGTGGCGTCGGGCTCGTGGGTGGGCAGCGCGGTCAGCATGAAGTTCATCTGGTTGCCGGCGGTGCCCATCTGTTCCGGGGTGCGCACCGACACCGGGATCGCGGCGACCAGGGGGATGTCCGGCAGTGCGTCGTGGGCGATCAGCCACTGGCGCAGCACGCTGGTGCACAGGGCCATCACCACGTCGTTGACGGTGAGCCCGAACGCGTTCTTCACCTCCTTGACCGAGTCCAGCGGCACCGACGTGAACGCGAACCGTCGATGCGGGGTGATCGGGCCGTTGAACGGTGTATGTGGCGGCGTGGGCGCCGGATCGGGGCGGTCCTCCACGACGTCGAGGCCGGCCAACCGGCTCACCGTGCCCGCCACCCTGGCCACCGTGTGAATCCCCGGCAGGTTTTGTGCACCCGGCAGGTCCAGCAGGTGCGGCAACATCCGCGGCGCGGACAACAGGAACCTGGTCGGCCGCGACGCCACCCGCCACGCTCCCCGGGCAAGCATCTCAGCGGTGCCGGGCCCGGCCGCATCGGCGGGGTCGGTCGCCGGCTCCACCTCGCGCGGCTCGGGGCTCACATCCATGATCACCGCGAGCACCTCAGCACCGGACACCCCGTCGATAGCGGAGTGGTGCACCTTGGTGTACAACGCTTTCCGGCCGTCGGACAGTCCGTGGATGAGGTAGCACTCCCACAGCGGGCGGCTGCGGTCCAGCGGGCGGGCTGCGAGCCGGGCCACCTGCTCGCCGAGCTGCTCGTCAGTGCCCGGTCCGACCAGGGCCAGCTCGCGGATGTGATACTCCAGGTCAAAATTGTCCGATTCCACCCAGTACGGCAGATCCAGGCCCAGCGGAACCTGCTGCAGGCGCCAGCGCAACGGACCGACCAAGTGCAGGCGGCCGCCGATGAGCTCACGGACATCCTCGATCGTCAGGTCGCCGCGCGGTGAGTCGGCGGGGTCCACCACTGTCAGCGAGCCGACATGCACCAGGGTGGTGGCGGTCTCGGCATTGAGGAACTGGGCGTCGAGGGAGCTGAGTTGGCGCATGACGCTCCTTGTCGATCGACCGGCGAGGTCGGTGAGCCGGCGGGTGGGCGGGACGACGCTACCCCGCGCCCGTGTGACAGCTGACACAACCGTTGCCGCCGCCTCGCCGGGCACCTGCGCCCGGCGAGTTAGGCTGCGCGGGCCGTAGCGGCGGTGGAAGCGGAGCGCCCGGTGTCACGCGCCTGCGCGTGACACCACCACTGCCGTGCCACTAGACCAGGGGCACGCCACCCCGGTGAGGACTCCTCGACGTGCCTGCTGTGCTGCTGCTGTCCACCGCCGACACCGACCTGTTGGCTGCGCGGGCCAGTGCGGCCGACTACACCGTCGCCAACCCCGCCCGCACCGGGGTGCACGAGCTGCCGGCGCTGCTGGCCGGTGTCGACCTCGTCGTCGTGCGGTTGCTGGGCGGCCGCCAGGCGTGGCCGGCCGGGTTGGACGCAGTGCTAGCCAGCGGGCTGCCGGTGGTGTGTGTGGGTGGGGAGTCGACCCCCGATGCCCAGCTGCAGGCGCTGTCTACGGTGCCGTCTGGGTTGGCCACCCAGGCGTTGTCCTACCTCGCCGAGGGGGGTGCGGCGAACCTGGGGCAGCTGGCGGCGTTCCTGTCCGACACGGTGCTGCTGACCGGTCACGGTTTCGACCCGCCGATCCCCACGTCCGCTTTCGGGGTAGCCGGGTCCGTGACGGACGGTGCCGGCCCGGTCGTCGGGCTCATCTACTACCGGGCGCACGAACTCAGCGGCAACACCGGCTTCGTCCACACCCTCGCCGATGCGGTGCGGGCGGCGGGGGGCCGCCCGGTGTCGGTGTGGTGCGCATCGCTGCGTGGGCTGTCGGAGCAGGACGCCGTCGGGCTGCGCCAGGCGCTCGGTCACTGTGACGTGCTGATCACCACCGTGCTCGCCGCCGGTGGGGCGGTCGCCGACGGGGTGGACGACGGTTGGGCAAGCGGCGCGCTGGCTGATCTGGATGTCCCTGTGCTGCAGGGCCTGTGCGTGACAAGCTCACGTGCGGCGTGGCTGGCTTCGGCTGCCGCGCTGAGCCCGATGGACGCGGCGATGCAGGTCGCGATCCCCGAGTTCGACGGCCGGTTGATCGGAGTTCCGTTCAGCTTCAAGGAGACCGGACCGGACGGCGTGCCGGTGTATGCAGCCGATTCCGAGCGGGCCGCGCGGCTAGCCGGCACAGCTGTCCGGCTAGGGGCGTTGCGGCACAAGAACAACAGCGACAAGAAGCTGGCGATCGTGCTGTCGAGCTACCCGACCAAACACGCCCGGGTGGGCAACGCCGTCGGGTTGGACACTCCGGCCAGCGCTGTGGTGCTGCTTCGGGCGCTGCGGGACGCGCACTACGACCTCGGCGGGTTTGACCCGGATCTGGTGGACGGCGACGCCCTGGTGCACCGGTTAATTGCCTCCGGCGGTCACGACGTGGAGTGGCTCACCGCGGAGCAGATGGCTGCCGCCGAGGTGCGGGTGCCGGTGGCGCAGTATGGACAGTGGTTCGCCAGTTTGCCCTCGGGGTTCCAGGCGTCGGTGGTGCAGGCGTGGGGTCCGGTGCCGGGCACCTTGTACGTCGACGGGGACTCCCTCTACGTCGCCGCGCTGAGGTTCGGCAACGTGGTGCTGATCGTGCAGCCGCCCCGGGGTTTCGGGGAGAACCCGGTGGCGATCTACCATGACCCCGAGCTGGCCCCCAGCCATCAGTACATCGCCGCCTACCAGTGGTTGCGGCACAGCTTCGGCATCGACGCAGCCGTCCACCTGGGCAAGCATGGCACCTTGGAGTGGTTGCCCGGCAACGGAATCGGGCTGTCGGCTGACTGTGCGCCGGACGCGGTGCTCGGCGACGTTCCGCTGGTGTACCCGTTCATCGTCAACGACCCGGGTGAGGGCACCCAGGCCAAACGCCGGGCGCACGCGTGCGTGATCGACCACATGATCCCCCCGATGGCGCGGGCCGATTCCTACGGCGAGATGGCTCAGTTGGAGCAGCTGCTGGACGAGTACGCCACCGTGGCGGCTTTGGACCCGGACAAGGTGCCGGTGCTGCGCACCCAGATCTGGGAGCTGATCACCGCCGCGCAGCTGCACCACGACCTGCACACTCAGGAGATCCCTGCTGCCGACGACTTCGACGACTTCGTGCTGCACGTGGACGGTTACCTGTGCGAGGTGAAGGACGTGCAGATCCGCGACGGGCTGCACATCCTGGGTCGGGCGCCGACGGGCGAGGAGCTGGACCACGACGTGTTAGCGATCCTGCGGGCCACCCAGGTGTTCGGCGGGGTGCACGGGGCGGTGCCCGGCCTTCGTCACGCGCTGTGCGCCCACGTCGGGTTGAGCGAGGACGGCTTGCTCGCCGACCCCGGGATGGTCATCAATGTCCCCGCCGCACTCGGGGGTGGCCGCGAGCGCGCCTCGGCGGTGCTGGACCGGGTGGAGGCCGTCGCGGGGCAGCTGGTGGCCGCGTTGCCGTCGGTGTCGGCCCAGTGGGGCGCCGACGTGGGCCGGGTGCTGGAGTTCGCCCGCGACGAGCTAGTCCCGCGGTTGGCCCGCACCACCGACGAGGTCACGAACACCTTGCGCGCCCTGGACGGCCGGTTCGTCGAGCCCGGGCCCTCTGGGTCGCCTACCCGTGGGCTGGTGTCGGTGCTGCCCACCGGGCGCAACTTCTACTCGGTGGACCCCAAGGCGATTCCCTCCCGCAACGCGTGGGACGTGGGCGTCGCCCTGGCCGACTCGTTGATCGCCCGGCACGTCGCCGACACCGGTGAGGTTCCCCGGTCGGTGGGGCTGACGGTGTGGGGAACCTCGGCGATGCGCACCCAGGGCGACGACATCGCCGAGGTACTCGCGTTGCTGGGCTGCAGACCCACCTGGGATGACGCCTCCCGGCGGGTCACCGGCTTCGAGGTGGTGCCCCTCGCCGAACTCGGCCGCCCCCGGGTGGACGTGGTGGTGCGCATCTCCGGGTTCTTCCGGGACGCCTTCCCGCACGTCATCACCTTGATCGACGATGCCGTTCGCGCGGTCGCGCAGCTACCCGAAGCAGAGGGGGACAACTTCGTGGCGGCCAGCTACCGGGCCGACCTGGCTGAGCACGGTGACGCTCGCCGGGCCAGCACGCGGATCTACGGCTCCAAGCCCGGGGCGTACGGGGCCGGGCTGCTGCCGCTGATCGACGCCCGCAACTGGCGGGATGACTCCGACCTCGCCGAGGTGTACGCCACCTGGGGGGGGTACGCCTACGGCACGGGCCTGGACGGCGTCCCCGCGCGCGGGGACATGGAGCGCAGCTTCGCCCGCATCCAGGTGGCGGCAAAGAACGTCGACACCCGCGAGCACGACATCGTCGACTCCGATGACTACTTCCAGTACCACGGCGGGATGGTGGCGATGGTCCGCCATCTCACCGGGTCCGACCCGGCCGCCTACGTGGGTGACTCCGCGGTGCCGCATGCGGTGAAGACCCGGGCACTGGGGGAGGAGACCCTGCGGGTGTTCCGCTCCCGGGTGGTGAACCCCAAGTGGGTGAGCGCCATGCAGCGCCACGGCTACAAGGGAGCCTTCGAGCTGGCGGCGACCGTGGACTACTTGTTCGGCTACGACGCCACCGCCGGGGTGGTGCAGGACTGGATGTACGAGAAGCTCTCCGAGGCATACGTGTTCGACCCCCAGGTGCGCTCGTTCATGGAGAAGTCCAACCCCTGGGCGCTGCGGGGGATTACCGAGCGGCTTCTGGAAGCGGCCGAGCGTGGTATGTGGTCCGAGCCCTCCGCCGACGCCCTGGCGCAGCTGCGCGCGACGTACCTGCAGCTAGAGGGCGAGCTCGAAGGAGACTGACCTTGGTCGACGACCCGGGCACGCGAAGGCGGCGACGCGGGTCAGCTGGGGACGGTGACGTCCAGCCACGCCGCCAGCTCGGCGTAAGCCCTCTCCCGCACCGGCTTTTGCGACAGGAACACATCGTGGCGGGCACCCTCGATCGGCACCACGTTCAACCGCCCGCCCAGGCAGCCCGCCCAGCGGGCGATTTGCCGGACGTCGAGGATCGCGTCGGCGGTGTCGATTTCCGGGGTGTAGCGCGTGGCGAACTTCGTCCGGCTGGAGCGCAGCACCAGCGACGGGCAGCCCACGTCCAGGCCCCGGTGCAACTGGGCGTGCCCGCGGCGTATCGCCCGCATCCAGCCCAGCCGCACGGGAAAACCTTGCAGCGGCTTCCAATCCAGGTTGTAGTCCCACTCACCGTTGCTCGCAGCGTGCAGGCTTACCCCGTAGGCGTCGGCGTCCTCGGTGGCCAGCAGGCGCATGCCCTGCACGCGGCCGACCAGGTCGATACCCAGAGTGCCGACGTGGCGGTAGTAGGCCGGTCCCTGTAGGTCGAACCATGGACTGTTCAGCACCAACCCGTCGGCACCGGGCAATTCCTTGTCGCGCAGCCGATCCAACCACAGCGGGGCAATGATACCGCCGGTGGAGTGCGCGGCCACGACCACCCGGTGGTGGCCCTCCTGCGCCCGCATGACCTGTAGCGCCCAGTTCAGCTCGGTGTCGTAGGACGCCAGGTCGGTGGTGTAGTGCTCGGTGTGTCCCGGCCGCAGCGAACGCCCACACTTGCGCAGATCCAGCGCGTAGAACGCGAAGCCCTGGTCGGCGAAGCGTTGCGCCAGTTCGGTCTGGAAGAAGTAGTCGGTGTAGCCGTGGATGTACAGCACGGCGCCCCGCGCCCCGACCGCTGCCGAGTCCAGCCGGATCAGGGTGGCCACGATCGGGGACTCCCCGTCGGGGTCGGGGCCCAGGTCCAGCGTGCGCTGGGAGTAGTCGCTGCCGAGGACGTCTGGCACCCAGTCGCTCATGGGCCGCGATGCTAGCCGTGACCGCGATAGGTCCACGCTGTGGTAGTCACGACAGCGTGAAACCCACCCTGCACCGCGCCTGGGCCGCTGACCTCGACACCGCCACGCTGTACAAGCTGCTGCTGCTGCGGGTGGCGGTGTTCGTCGTCGAGCAACAGTGCGCCTACCCCGAGCTGGACGGGCGTGACCTGAACAACGACACCCGCCATATCTGGTTGGAGCAAGACGGTCAGGTGATCTGTACCGCTCGCCTGCTGGAGTTGCACGAGGGCGGCAACGAGTTCCGACTCGGCCGACTGTGCACAGCGGCCGGCTTCCGTGGGCAGGGTCACACCAAGCGGGTGCTGCAGGCCGCGCTGGCCGAGGTCGGCGACACCCCGTGCCGCCTCGACGCTCAGTCCTACCTGGTCCAGATGTACGCCAAGCACGGCTTCGCCCCCGACGGGGCGGAGTTCGTCCAAGACGGCATCGCCCATACCCCGATGCGTCGCCCCGCGAGAAGCTGACGGGCTACTGCAGCACCAGCGAACTCTCTGACACACTTCACCCACCAGATCGGAAGCACGCAGGGAAGCCGGTGAGACTCCGGCGCGGTCCCGCCACTGTGAGGGCACTCCCAGCCCGAGTCAGAACACTGCTGCTTGCCGTTGCCATCCGACCACGGGCGTGGACACCCGAGGACAGGACTCGTGAGACATGCAGGGCTTTCCGTTCTCCGCCATCGTCGGTCACGACCAGCTCCGGCTGGCTCTGCTGCTCAACGCCGTGCACCCGGGCATCGGCGGGGTGCTGGTACGGGGCGAGAAGGGCACTGCCAAATCGACCGTGGTGCGCGCGCTGGCCGCCCTGCTCCCGGTGGCCTCCGACGGCAGCACACCTCGTCTGGTGGAGCTGCCCCTGGGTGCCACCGAAGACCGGGTGCTCGGCTCGTTGGACCTGGAGCGGGTGCTCAGCGAGGGTGAGGCCGCGTTCGCGCCCGGGCTGCTTGCCGCCGCGCACCGCGGGGTGCTCTACGTCGACGAGGTGAACCTGCTGCACGACCACCTGGTGGACGTGCTGCTCGACGTCGCGGCGATGGGCCGGGTGCATGTGGAACGCGACGGTGTCTCGCACAGCCACGAAGCGCGTTTCGTGCTGGTCGGCACCATGAACCCGGAGGAGGGTGAACTCCGGCCGCAACTGCTGGACCGGTTCGGGCTGGCAGTGCAGGTGGCAGCGTCGCGGGAGGTCACCACCCGCGTCGACGTGGTGCGACGACGGTTGGCCTACGAGGACGACCCGGCGGCGTTCACGTCCCGGTTCGCCGACGACGACGCCGCCTTGGCCAGCCGCATCGTCGAAGCTCGCGCGCGTTTGCCGCACGTGGTTCTCCCGGAGTCTGAGCTGCGCCGGATTGCGGCGCTGTGCGCGAGTTTCGACGTGGACGGGATGCGCGCCGATCTGGTCCTGGCCCGCACCGCGGTGGCGCGCGCAGCGTGGCGGGGGGCCAGCGCCGTGGACGAGACCGATGTGCGGGTCGCGGCCGAGCTGGCCCTGCCGCACCGTCGTCGCCGCGATCCCTTCGACTCACCCGGCATCGAACCCGACGCTCTGGACGAGGCGATGCGCGACGCCGCCGAGCACGCCGAGGCCCCGGAACCGGGTCCCGAACCCGACCCGGATGGCAGCCCGCCCGGGGGTGGTGAGCCGGAGCCCGGTTCCGACGGCCAGCCAGCCCCCGGCCAGCCAGCCCCCGGCCAGCCAGCCCCGGACCAACTCGCCCCAGATCAACCCGCCCCCGAACGTGACGCCGGAACCCCGGGTGAGCCATTCCGAGCCCGGCGCCTGGAGGTCCCCGGCGTGGGGGCGGGCGCACCGGGCCGGCGGTCCCGGTCCCGGTCGGACTCGGGACGCACCGTGCGCTCGGCCGCCGGACACGGACGTGGACTGCACCTGGTGCACACCGTGCTGGCCGCCGCCCCGCACCAGCGACACCGCGGGCGCGCGCTACAGGGGCGACTGCGGTTGGCGCCGGCAGATCTCCGCCTGGGCGTGCGCGAGGGACGCGAAGCCAACCTGGTGCTGTTCGTCGTGGATGCCTCCGGCTCCATGGCGGCCCGGGACCGGTTGACGGCGGTAACCGGGGCGGTGCTGAGCCTGCTCCGTGATGCCTACCAGCGCCGGGACAAGGTCGGGGTCATCGTGCTGCGGGCCAGCAGCGCCGAGCTGGTGCTGCCGCCGACGTCATCGGTCGACATCGCCGCCACCCGGCTGCAGCGGATGAGCACCGGGGGGCGTACTCCACTCGCGGCCGGTTTGCTGCGGGCCCGTTCGGTACTGAGCACCGAACGGGTGCGCGACCCGCAGCGGCGCCCACTGATCGTGCTGCTCACCGACGGGCGGGCCACCGGCGGCACCAACCCGGTCGGCGCGGCCCACGCGGCGGCGCACCTACTCCGATCGGATCACACCGCAGCCGTGGTGGTGGACTGCGAGGCAGGCGCGGTGCGGTTAGGGATGGCCGGTGAGCTCGCGGCCACCCTGGGCGCGGCGTGCGTGCGGCTATCGGAACTCTCCGCCGACCAGGTCAGCGGCGTCGTCCGCGCGGCCGCTGCTTAAGGGGACCCGGAATGCCGCAAGGACGCCCCACCACAGTCCCCGACGACGGTCTGACCACCCGTCAGCGGCGCAACGCCCCGCTGCTCGTGGTGCACACCGGGGAGATGAAGGGCAAGTCCACCGCCGCGTTCGGGCTCGCCCTGCGCGCCTGGAACCAAGGCTTCCCGATCGGGGTGTTCCAGTTCGTCAAGAGCGCGAAGTGGAAGGTGGGGGAGGAATCGGCGTTCCGGGCGTTGGGCCACGTGCACACCGAGACCGGCGCCGGCGCCCCGGTGCAGTGGCACAAGATGGGGGAGGGCTGGAGCTGGGCGCGTAAGCCCGGGGCGGTGGAGGACCACGCAGCGGCCGCCCGCGAAGGGTGGGCGGAGATCGCCCGGCGCCTGGGTCGCCAGGAGCACGGCTTCTACGTCCTGGACGAGTTCACCTATCCAATGCACTGGGGGTGGGTGGACGTGCAGGAGGTGGTGGCGGTGCTGGCGCAACGCCCCGGACACCAGCACGTGGTGATCACCGGGCGCCACGCTCCGGCCGCTCTGATCGAGGCCGCCGACCTGGTGGTGGAGATGCGCAAGGTCAAACACCCGATGGACGCTGGGCGCAAGGGCCAGCGGGGCATCGAGTGGTAGCCCCCGCCGTGGTGATCGCCGCGCCCGCGTCCGGCAGCGGTAAGACGACTGTGGCCACCGGGCTGATCGGTGCGCTGCGGGCGGCCGGGCACCGGGTGGCCCCGTTCAAGGTGGGACCGGACTACGTCGACCCTGGCTACCACACCCTCGCCGCCGCCCGGCCGGGCCGAAACCTCGATCCGGTGCTGGTCGGTGAGCACCGGGTCGGCCCGCTGTACGCACACGGTGCCGCGGGGTGCGACGTGGCGGTGGTCGAGGGGGTGATGGGCCTGTTCGACGGCCGCACGGGCACCAGTGGGTTCGGCTCCACCGCGCACGTCGCCGAGCTGCTGGGTGCGCCCGTGGTGCTGGTGGTGGATGCCCGGGGCCAGGCAGCCAGCCTGGCGGCGCTGCTGCACGGCTTCGCCACCTACCGTCCCGGCACCCGACTGGCGGGTGTGGTGCTCAACCGGGTGGGTTCTGACCGTCACGAGCAGGTCCTGCGGCTTGCCTGCGACGAGGTGGGTCTGAGCGTGCTGGGGGTGCTGCCCCGCCACGAGGAGTTGCGCGTGCCCAGCCGCCACCTCGGGTTGGTCACTGCCGTCGAGTACGGCAGTGCTGCCACCCGGGCCGTCGCCGCGATGACCGAGCTGGCCCGCACCCACCTGGACCTGCCCGCGTTGATGGCCCTGGCCGCCAGCAGCGTGCGTGAGGCACCGTGGGCGCCCGAGCGGGAAGTGTCCCGCATCCCGGGGCGCCCGGTGGTGGCCGTGGCCGGCGGAGCGGCCTTCACTTTCGGCTACGCCGAGCACGTGGAGCTGCTCACCGCCGCCGGGGCCGAGGTCGTCGTGCTAGACCCTGTGCGCGACACCACACTCCCGGCCGGTATGCGGGGGCTGGTGCTACCCGGGGGGTTCCCGGAGGAGCACGCCGCGGCGTTGGCGGACAACACCCAGTTGTTGGCGGCGGTGCGCGCCGCGGCGGCCGCGGGCGTCCCGGTGCACGCCGAATGCGGTGGACTGTTGTACCTCGTCCGGGAGCTGGACGGGCACCGCCTCGCGGGGGTACTGGACGCGACGGCAAGCTTCTCCCCACGGCTGCAGCTGGGCTACCGCGACGCCGTGGCGCTGGCTGATTCGGTGCTGCACCCCGCTGGGGACCGGGTGAGCGGGCACGAGTTCCACCGCACCGAGCTCACCCCGGCAGCCGGCGCCAGCCCGGCATGGGGCTGGACCGATTGCCGGGAGGGGTTCACTGACGGCCGGGTGCACGCCTCCTACCTGCACACCCATCCGGCGGGCGCCCCGCAGTCGGTGACCCGGTTCGTGGCAGCGTGTGCGGCATGAGCGAGCTGTACGGCGTGGGCGTCGGCCCCGGTGACCCGGAGCTGCTCACCGTCAAAGCGCTGCGGGTGTTGACCGCCGCCGACGTGGTGTTCGTGCCCGTGATGGGCGTCGACGAGCCTGGCCGGGCCGAGGCCGTCCTCGCCGCGCAGCTGCCCGGGCTGTCGGTGCGCCGGCTCGCTTTCGCTCTCAACGACGAGGTCAGCGGGTCGCAGAGCCGCCGCCGCGAGCACTGGGACGCCGCCGCCGAGGTGGTCGCTACCCACCTGAACACCCACGGTGGCAGCGCGGCCTTCGCCACCCTGGGGGACCCGCTGGTGTACTCCACATTCAGCTACCTGGCCCAGGCGGTGCGGTCGGTGGTACCGGGGCTGGTGGTGCGCACGGTGCCCGGGATCACGGCCATGCAAGCCGCGGCCAGTACCGCCGGCATCACCCTGGTGGAAGGGGCCGAACCGCTCACCCTGCTGCCACTCAGCCGTGATCTCGACGAGCTGGCCCAGGCGCTGCAGCGGCCGGGCACGGTGGTCGCGTACAAGGGTGGTCGCCGCCTCGCGGAGGTCCGCCGAGTGCTCGGGGACGCCGTCGGACGGGCGGTACTTGCCGAGCACCTGGGCACGCCCGACGAGCGAGTGTGCGCGTTGTCCGAGGTGCCCGATGATGGCGTCGCCTACCTGTCCACGATCCTGGTGACCCCGCAACGCGGCGGAGTAGGAGAGCAGCTGTGAGCGCTCACGTGTCCTTCGTCGGAGCCGGACCCGGGGCAGCCGACCTCATCACGCTGCGCGGCGCGCGGCGCATCGCCGACGCCGATGTGGTGATCTGGGCTGCCAGCCTGGTGATGGCCGAATGTGTGAGCGATCATGCTCGCGCAGACGCCGAGGTGCTCGACTCCTCCCAGCTGACCCACGAGGACGTCATCGCCGTGTACGAGCGGGCCGCGCAGCACGGTCTGCGGGTGGCCCGGGTGCATTCCGGGGATCCCTCGTTGTGGGGTGCGGTGCAGGAGCAGTACGACCGGTGTGTGGCGCTGGGTATCGAGGTGGAGATCGTGCCTGGGGTGTCGGCGTTCTCTGCGGTAGCCGCGGCGGCCGGGCGCGAGCTCACCGTGCCCGAGGTGGCCCAAAGCCTGGTGCTGACCCGGTTGGAGGGCGGCAAGACCCCCATGCCGGAGCGGGAGAAGGTGCGGGAGTTCGCCCGCCACGGCACCACCATGGCGTTGTTCCTGTCCGCGGCGCGCACCGGGCAGCTGGTCACCGAGTTGACCGCCGGTGGATACCCACCCGACACCCCGGTGGTGGTGGGCTACCGGACCAGTTGGCCGGACGAAGACCTGCTATGGAGCACGCTGGCAGCGTTGGAGGCAGATGTGAAGGCCCGCAAGTGGTGGCGGCACACCTTGTTCCTGGTGGGACCGGGGCTCACCGCCGGTGGCACCCGCAGCCACCTGTACCACCCTGGGCACTTTCACACCTTCCGCAAGCCCGACTCCCGGGCCAGGAAAGCGTTGAAAGAGCATGGCGCCCAGGGAGCCTGACGCGGCTGGGCGGCCACCGCAGCTCCCGCAGGACCTGCGGGAGCCCGACCTGCCCCGCACCATGAAGGTGCGCCCCAAGGCCCTGCGCACCGGCTTCACCACCGGCGCCTGCTCCGCTGCAGCGGCGAAGGCGGCAGCCTTGGTGCTCCGCGACGGACATTGTCCATCTACAGTGGACATTCTGTTCCCTTCGGGGAATCGGCACACCTTCGTTGTGCACAGCGCTGACCGGGACGGCGACGCGGCAACCGCTGTGGTGATCAAGGACGCCGGTGACGACCCCGACGTGACCCACGGCGCGCACCTCACCGTCACCGTCCGCCGCGCCGATCAGGTGGTGTTCGTGGCCGGGGAGGGGGTGGGGACGGTGACGAAACCAGGACTGGGCCTGCAGGTGGGCGGCGCGGCGATCAACCCGGTTCCCCGCCGCATGATCACCGAGGCAGTACAAGAAGTGCTGGGCGAGAACGGCTTCGAAGTGACCATCAGCGTCCCGGACGGTCAGCGGATGGCCCGCAAGACCACCAACCAGCGGCTCGGGGTGGAGGGTGGCATCTCCATCCTCGGCACCACCGGCATCGTGCGGCCCTTCTCGACCGCCTCGTGGCGGGCCAGTGTGGAGCAGGCCGTGGCGGTGATGGCTGCCCAGCAGGTGCCCACTGCCGTGCTGGCCACCGGGGGGCGCACCGAACGAGCCGCGGTGCGGTTGTTGCCGCACCTGCCGCCGGTCGCCTTCATCGAGGTCGGTGACTTCACCGGTGCTGCGCTGCGCCGTGCGGTGCAGCACGGCCTGACTGAGGTGGTGTTCGTCGGGATGGTCGGCAAGCTGACAAAACTCGCCAGCGGAGTTCTGATGACCCACTACACCCGCTCCAAGGTCGACACCGAGCTGCTCGGGCGGATCAGTACCGAGCACGGGTTGCCGCCCGCGCAGGTGCGTGAGGTGGTGGCCGCCCCCACTGCCCGGCGGGCCTATGAGCTGTGGGAGGAGGCCGGGCTGTTGCGCGAGTGCGGGGACGAGTTGTGTGCGCGGGTGGCGGACGTGCTGCACCGGTTTAGTACCGAGGCGAGCCTCGAATCCGACCCCGAGGCGAGCCTCGAATCCGACCCCGAGGCGGGAGCGCCCGCCACGTGTGATCTGGGCATTCGGGTGGCCATGGTGGATTTCGCGGCCGAACGGGTGGTCGCGTCGACCGAGCCGGAGTGGGTGAGCAGGTGAGCGGACCGCAGGTGAGCGTGCTGGGCATGGACGGCCGGGCACTGGCGGCAGACGCATCCACCGCGCTGCGAGCAGCGACGTTGGCAGTCGGCGCCGTCCGGCACCTCGATGCCGCCGGGCTGCCGTCGGGCTGCCGTCGCCTCGAGCTGGGTCCACTGGCCCCGGCCCTGGCGGAGCTACTGCTACACGACGGGCCTGCGGTGGTGCTGGCCTCCGGTGACCCGGGCTTCTTCGGCATCGTGCGGGCGTTGCGGGAGAACGGGATCACGCCGGTGGTCTGGCCCGCGGTGTCCAGCGTGCAACGTGTGTTCGCAGCGCTCGGGCGGTCCTGGGACGACGCCATGGTGGTCAGCGCGCACGGACGGGACCTGCGACCTGCACTCAACACGTGCCGGGCGCGTCCGGTGGTGGCGGTGCTCACGGCGCCGGGCGCCGGCCCCGCTGAGCTGGGAGCCGGATTGGCAGGCTGGCGGCGCACCCTGACGGTGGCCGAGGACCTCGGTGGACCGGGGGAGACGGTGAGCACGGTGGGCCCCGACGAAGCGGCTCAGCGCAGCTGGGCGGAGCCCAACGTGGTGGTGTGCCTGCGGGACAAGGAGTACCCCGCCGCCCGGGGGTGGCTGGCTGGTGGGGACCCTTGGCCAGCGGCGGCCGGTTGGGGGTTGGCGGAGTCGGCGTTTGACCACCGGGACGGCATGATCACCAAATCGGAGGTGCGGGCGGTGGTGCTGGGCCACCTCGCACCGCACCCGGGCAGGCTGGTGTGGGACCTCGGCGCCGGGTCGGGTTCGGTGGGCGTGGAGTGCGCCAGGATGGGAGCAGCCGTGGTGGCCGTCGAACGCGACCCCGCCCAGTGCGCCCGGATCACGATCAACGCCGATGCTCACCGGGTGGACGTCCGCGTGGTGCAAGCCGATGTTGCCCAGGCCGTCTCGTCGTTGCCGCCTCCCGACGCGGTGTTCGTCGGCGGTGGCGGAGCGCCGGTAGTGCAACTCGCCGCCGGTAGTTGCGCTAGCAGAGTAGTAGTGGCGCTCACCGCCGTAGACAGGGTGGCACCCGTTCGAGACCTATTGCAGGCATACCGATTTCAGGTCGAGGGAGTGCAGCTGTCGGCTTCCCGCCTGGCGCAGCTGCCGGACGGCGGGGTGCGCCTGGTGGCCACCAACCCGGTCTTCGTGCTAACCGGTACCCGGTGATCGGGCTGTTTGCGGTGACCGCCGCGGGCCGGGCTGCCGCCGCGGAGTTGGCCCGAGCGCTCGGACCCGAGGCTGTGCTCGTGGATGGGCCGCTGCGAGCCAGCCTGCACCGGCTGTGGCCGCAGCTGGACGCCGCGGTGTTCTTTCTGGCCACCGGCGCCACGGTGCGCCTGCTGGCACCGCTGCTGACCGACAAGCACACCGACCCCGGGGTGGTCTGCGTCGACGAGGCCCGGCGTTTCGCGGTGGCGTTGGTCGGCGGCCATGACGGCGGCGCCAACGCACTTGCCGACCAGGTAGCGGCCGTATTCGAAGCGACAGCGGTGGTCACCACCGCCTCGGATGCGACCGGAAGTACCCCCTTGGACGACCTGATCGCCCAACTCGACGCGAGCGTCGACGGTGACCTGGCCGCAGCGGGGGTGGCGCTGCTGGACGGGGCTTCCGTGCTGCTGCGCAATCCGCTGGGGTTCCCGCTTGCACCGTTGCCGCCCAACGTGCGGCTGAGTCAGTCCGACCCGGCCTGGGTGATCGTCATCGACGATCGATCACCGACAACGTCCGACGACGCCACGACACTGCGGCTGGTGCCCAGGACCCTCACGGTGGGGATCGGATCGGTGCGGGGGGTGCAGGCCGACGCGGTCGCCGCCGTGCTCGATGAACTCACCGCTGCCGGATTGGACCCCCGGGCGGTTCACGGGTACGCCAGCATCGACGTCAAGTCCCAGGAGCAGGGCATTCTGGACGCCGTCGCCCAACACAGCTTCTTCCACGGCGGCCTGGCCCAGGGACGGGATCCGGCCACCCCCCCGGTACTGCAGACGTTCACCGCGGCTGAGCTGAGCGAGGTGGCGGTACCCAACCCCAGCGACGTGGTGGCCTCCGAGGTCGGCACCCCCAGCGTCGCGGAGGCGTCGGCGTTGCGGGCCGCGGCCGAGCACGGGCGGCCCGAGCTGGTGCTGGCCAAGGTCAAGGGTGACGGTGCGACCCTGGCTGTGGCCCGATCACGGCCGCGGGGCCGGCTCGCTGTGGTGGGCCTCGGCCCCGGGGCCGCCGACCTGCGCACCCCGCGGGCGGAGGCCGAGCTGCGGCGGGCGTCGGTGGTAGTCGGGCTCGACCAGTACGTCGAGCAGGTCCGTCACCTGCTGCGGGCGGGTACCGAGGTCGTGGCATCCGGGCTCGGCGACGAGGAGGCTCGCGCGGCGGCAGCGGTGCAGCTCGCCCGGCAGGGTCGGGCGGTGGCGCTGATCGGATCCGGCGATGCGGGGGTGTACGCCATGGCCAGCCCGGCACTCGAGCAGGCCGGCACGGAGATCGACGTGGTCGGAGTTGCGGGGGTGACCGCGGCCCTGGGGGCCTCCGCTGTGCTGGGTGCACCACTGGGTCATGACCACGTGCTGATCAGCCTGTCCGACCTGCACACCCCGTGGCCGGTGATCTTGCGCCGGGTGCGCGCCGCGGCCGAGGGCGACTTCGTGGTGTGCTTCTACAACCCCCGTTCCCGGGAGCGGGACTGGCAACTAGCCGCGGCGCTCGCGGTCCTGCGCGAGCATCGCCCGGCCAGCACCCCGGTCGGCGCAGTCCACCAGATCAGCCGGGTGGGCCAGCGCGCCTGGATCGCACCGATCAGCGAGTTCGACCCTGCCGGAGTGGACATGCTGACCACCGTCATCGTCGGCTCCTCCAGCACCGTGGTGGTGGGCGGACGGATGGTCACCCCGCGGGGTTACGCCTGGATGCCAGGGTAAGCGCGTTGATCGTGACCGACATCTCCGCGGCGTGCACGGCGTGCGGCGCTTGCCTGCTGACCTGCCCGGAGCACGCGCTGCGGCCGGCGCCCCGGCGCCCCGTCGTGCTAGCGGCAGCGTGCACGGGATGCGGGGAGTGTGTGGAAGTCTGCCCGCGTGACGCAATCACCGTGGCGTCGTTGACACCGGTGGTTCCTGGGCGCTGATGACCACGAGGTGGACGGCAGATGGCCAGGCACCGATACCCGATCGTGACCGCAGGTGCACAGGTTAGCTACACGCACGGGAATATGGTGCACGCAGCCCCGGCCGCAAACGGTCAGGCCCGCTCGACGCTGTCGGCACACGATCGGTGCCCGACACCCACGGTCCACCTGAGAGGATTTGAGACATGCGGAGACGGCGCACAGCAGCGCTCGCACTTCCGGTTGCGGCAGCGGTGCTGCTCGCCGGGTGTTCGGGCAGCAGCGGCAGCAGCGGCAGCGCGACCAGCAACGCACCGGCGAACACCAACGGGGCGATCACCATCGACGGGTCCCAGCCGGAGAACCCGCTGGTCCCCGGCAACACCAACGAGACCGGTGGCGGCAAGGTCGTCGACAGTCTGTTCACCGGCCTGGTGAACTACAACACCGACACCGCCGCACCGGAGATGGCTGTCGCGAAGTCGATCACCTCCTCGGACGCGCAGAACTACGTCGTGACGCTGAACAGCGGGTGGACCTTCCACGACGGCACCCCGGTGAACGCCAAGAGTTTCGTCGACGCCTGGAACTGGGTGGCCTACGGCCCCAACGGTGCGCTGAACTCCAGCTTCATGGCCGAGATCCAGGGTTACGACGCGCTGAACCCCAAGGACCCGGACGGCAAGGCCGGCCCGCTGAAGGCACCGACACCGGCGACCAAGGAGATGACCGGCCTCAAGGTCGTCAGCGACACCGAGTTCACCATCGCGTTGACCGCGCCGTACAGCCCGTTCGAGGCCAAGGTCGGCTACGCCGCGTTCTCCCCGCTGCCCACCAGCTTCTTCACCGACCCGGCGGCGTTCGGACGCAAGCCGATCGGCAACGGCCCGTTCAAGTTCGTCGAGTGGAACGACAACACCGACATCAAGCTGACCCGCTTCGACGCCTACACCGGCCCCAAGCCCTCGTGAAGGACGTCACGCTCAAGCTGTACCAGGACCAGAACGCCGCCTACGCGGACCTGCAGTCCAACAACCTGGACTTCCAGCAGGTGCTGCCGACATCGGCCCTGGCCGGGGAGCAGTACAAGACCGACCTGAACAACCGGGCCGTCAATAAGGACGTCCTGGTGGTGCAGACAGTGACATTCCCGCTGTACGACAAGCGCTTCGACAACGCCAAGCTGCGGCAGGCGATCTCGGAGTCGATCAACCGTGACCAGATCACCAAGGTCATTTTCAACAACACCCGGACCCCGTCCACCTCGTGGTCCTCCCCCGGTGTCGGCGGCTACGCGGCCGCCACCTGCGGGCAGTTCTGCACCTACGACCCGGCCAAGGCGAAGGCGCTGCTGGCCGAGGCGGGTGGTTTCACCGGGCAGCTCACGTTGAGCTACAACGCCGACGGCGACCACAAGGCGTGGACCGAGGCCACCTGCAACAGCATCAAGGACGCGATCGGTATCGACTGCGTGGCCACCCCGGTGCCTACGTTCGCCGACTTCCGTAAGCAGATCAACGGTAAGTCGATGACCGGGATGTTCCGCACCGGTTGGCAGTACGACTTCCCGAACATCGAAAACGGCCTCACCCCGCTGTACTCCACCGGTGGCTCGGCCAACGACGGCGGGTACTCCAATGCCGCGTTCGACAAGGCCTTGACCGCGGCGGCGTCCAACACCGACCTGACCGCGGCCAACAAGGCCTTCGCCGACGCGGAGAAAATGCTGGCTGCGGACATGCCGGCGATCCCACTGTGGAGCGTCAAGCAGCAGTCCGGCTTCTCCACCAAGGTGAGCAACGTCAAGATGAACGCCTTCGGTGAGATCGACCTCGTCCAGGTGAGCGCGAACAGCTGACCCGCCCACCGGCCGGCCCACCACATCCCCGGTGGGCCGGCCGGTCTCGCGCCCGCGTGCTCACCAGCGCCCGGGCGGCGCTACCGTGACCCAGCCCGCACCGACCGGAGCGGTCACCGAACGGAGGTCTGATGGGCCGTTACGTGCTGCGGCGCCTGCTCCAGATGATCCCGGTGTTCCTCGGGACCACGTTCCTTATCTACTACCTGGTGTACGCGGTACCCGGTGACCCGCTGGCCGGCAAGTGCGGCGACCGCCCGTGCCCGCCGGCATTCGTGGCCAGGTTCACCGCCGAGTACAACTTGAACGACAACGTGTTCGTCCAGTACGGCAAGTACCTGGGCAAGGTCGTCCGTGGTGACTTCGGCACCACATTCTCCGGGCGCTCGATCAACGACATCATCCTCACCTCCTACCCGGTGACCATCAAGCTGGCCGCACTCGCCGTGCTCATCGAGATCCTCGTCGGGATCACCGCGGGGGTGTTCACCGGACTGGGCCGCGGCCGGTTCCTGGACAACCTGGTGCTCGTCTCCACCCTGCTCCTCATTGCCCTGCCGGTCTTCGTCACCGGTTTCCTGCTGCAGTTCCTCTTCGGCATCAAGCTGGGCCTGGTCAACCCCACCGTGTCTGCGGCTGCCCCGGTGGGTGAGTTGCTCATCCCGGCGTTTGTGCTTGCCAGCATCTCCCTGGCGTACGCAACCCGGATCACCCGGACCTCGATCGTGGAGAACCGCCGTGCGGAGTACGTCCGGACGGCGATCGCCAAGGGGCTGCCGCAGCGCAGGGTGGTCGGCGTGCACCTGCTGCGCAACTCGCTGATCCCGGTGGTCACCTTCATCGGGACCGACTTCGGCGCGCTGATGGGTGGGGCCATCGTCACGGAGGGCATCTTCAACATCAATGGCATCGGCCGCGAGCTGTACCGGGCAGTGGTGACCAAGGAAGTCGTCACCGTCACCGGGCTGGTCGTCGTGCTGGTGCTCGTCTACCTGCTGATGAACCTGCTGGTGGACGTCCTGTACGCCGCTCTCGACCCGAGGATCCGCTATGAGTGACACTGCTGGGACCACCGTGTCCGCCGGCTCGACCCCCGGTGCCGGCACCACCGTCGCGGCCCAGCGGGTGGGGGGCCTGTGGACGGATGCCTGGCACGACCTGCGCCGTCGCCCGCTGTTCGTCATCTCTGCACTTGTCATCGCGGTGGTGCTGGTCATGGCGGTTTTTCCGCAACTGTTCACCTCCACCGATCCCACCGCGGGAGATCTGAACCGGAGTAACCAGGCACCGTCCGCGGCCGCCTGGTTCGGTTACGACATCCAGGGTTATGACGTGTTCGCGCGCACCATCTACGGGGCGCGTTACTCGGTCATCGTGGGTGTGCTCGCGACGCTGTCGACCACGCTGTTCGGCATGGCTTACGGCGTCGTCTCCGCCTACTACGGCCGGAGTTTGGACGGGCTGCTCTCCCGGATAGGGGACGTTTTCCTGGGTATACCGTTCATCCTGGGGTCCATCGTCATCCTGTCCACCTTCAACCGTGGCAACAGCACAGTCGCCATCGTGACGCTGGTGGTGCTGTCGCTGGCGGTCCTGGGGTGGCCGGTGCCGGCCAGGGTGATGCGGTCGTCGATCATTTCTGCCAAGGGGGCGGACTATGTGGCCGCGGCCCGTTCCATGGGGGCGAGCACCCCGAGAATCATCTTCCGGCACCTGCTGCCCAATGCCCTGGCACCGTCGTTGGTCTACGCGACCATCTCCCTTGGAGCATTCATCGGTGCCGAGGCGACGTTGTCCTACCTGGGTATTGGCCTGCGCTCACCAGTGGTGTCCTGGGGGGTCATGATCAGCGACTCGCAGTGCTACCTGCGCACTGCACCGCACTCGCTGCTGTTCCCGGCGTTGTTCCTCACTATGACGGTGCTGGCCTTCGTCATGCTGGGTGACGCGGTGCGCGAGGCCCTCGACCCGAAGCTGCGCTAGGAGCCACCGTGAAGCTGCCGACTATGGCGGGTCGCCGTGCGCCGGCCCCGTTACCCGTCGCCGAGTCCCCGGTGGGGCGCCTGCTGGACGTGGAAGACCTGCACGTGGAGTTCCGCACGCGAGACGGCGTCGCGCAGGTGCTGAACGGGGTGTCCTACCACCTGGATGCGGGCGAGACCCTGGCTGTCCTGGGGGAGTCCGGCTCCGGCAAGAGCGTCACCGCGCAGACCGTGATGGGCATCTTGGACATCCCACCTGGCGCGGTAACCGGCGGGCGGATCCGTTACAAGGGTCAAGACATGCTCACCATGACGGCCGAGCAGCGGCGTCTGATCCGCGGCGATGGCATCGCGATGGTGTTCCAGGACGCCTTGTCCGCGCTGAACCCGGTGTTCACAGTCGGGTTCCAGATCGCCGAGCAGTTCCGGGTCCGGCGGGGCCTGAGTCGTAAGGACGCCACCGCACGGGCGGTGGAACTGTTGGACCAGGTGCGGATCCCCAACGCCGCCCGGCGCGTCAAGGAGTACCCGCACCAGTTCTCCGGTGGCATGCGTCAGCGGGTGATGATCGCGATGTCACTGGCGCTGGACCCGGAAATTCTCATCGCCGACGAGCCGACCACCGCACTCGACGTCACCGTGCAGGCCCAGATCATGGACCTGCTCAAGGAGATCCAGGCCGAACGACAGATGGGGATGATCCTGATCACCCATGACCTGGGCGTGGTCGCCGACGTCGCGGACCGGATCGCCGTCATGTACGCCGGACGCATCGTGGAGCAGGCCGACGTGCACGAGCTGTACGCCCACCCGTGCCACCCGTACACCATCGCGTTGCTCGAATCGATCCCCCGGGTCGACCTGAAGGGCCAGCAGCTGGTCACCATCTCCGGCCTGCCGCCCAACCTGATGCACATCCCTGCCGGGTGCGCGTTTCACCCCCGCTGCCGGATGGCGCAGGACCAGTGCCAGCAGGTGGTCCCCCCGCTGCTCGACCTGGGTCCCGGACGCGCCAGCGCGTGCCTGTTCGCGAAGGATCTGCTGCATCAGGAGGAGGCGGTCCGCCGTGGCTGAGCTTGCCGGTTCTGCGGAGCCGTTGCTGATCGTCCGCGACCTGGTCAAGCACTTCCCGGTGACCCAGGGGGTGGTGTTCAGGCGCACCATCGGCCACGTCCGTGCCGTCGACGGAGTCAGTTTCGACCTGGCCGCCGGGGAGACGTTGGGCGTGGTGGGGGAGTCCGGGTGCGGCAAGTCCACCCTGGCGCGGGTGCTCATGCGGCTCGAACCGCACACCAGCGGGCAGGTGATCTTCCAGGGTGAGGACGTCCTCGCCGCCAAGGGCGCGGCGTTACGGCGGATGCGGCGCAAGGTGCAGATGGTTTTTCAGGATCCCTACACCTCGTTGAATCCCCGGATGACCGTCGGCGACATCATCGGCGAACCGTTCGAGATCCACCCCGAGGTCACCCCCAAGGGCGCACGACGCCGCGCCGTGCAGGACCTGCTGGACGTGGTGGGTCTCAACCCCGAGCACATCGCCCGCTACCCCCACCAGTTCTCCGGTGGGCAGCGTCAGCGCATCGGCATCGCCCGGGCGCTCGCGCTCAAGCCGGAGCTGATCATCTGCGACGAACCCGTTTCCGCGCTGGACGTCTCGATCCAGGCGCAGGTCATGAACTTGTTGGGGGATCTGAAGAACGAGTTCGGGCTCTCCTACGTCTTCATCGCGCACGATCTGTCCGTGGTCCGACACCTCTCCGACCGGGTGGCGGTGATGTACCTGGGCAAGCTGGTCGAGACCGGCAGCGACGAGCAGATCTATGAGCAGCCCTCGCACCCTTACACGCAGGCCCTGTTGTCCGCGGTCCCGGTCCCGGACCCTTCGGCCCGCTCCCGCAAGGCCATCATCCGACTGGACGGCGACGTGCCCAGCCCCATCGACCCGCCATCGGGCTGCCGGTTTCGGACCCGTTGCTGGAAGGCCCAGGACCGCTGCGCGCAGGAGGAACCGGCGCTCGTCGAGCGGCACGGGCACCTGTCGGCATGCCACTTCGCCGAGCCGCGAGCGGTCGTTGCGAGCACCTGATCACACGCTCCGGCCTCGCGTGGCGGTGCAGAATCCGGGAGGTGGTGACCGTCATGCGTGAGGTGGTGCACCCCATCGAGGTGCGCTCCTATGCGATCCTGCGTGCCCGGCTGGATCTGGGTCACCTGCCGCCCCTGGTGCGGGCGGTCACCGAGCGGGTCGTACACACCACAGCAGATACCTCGTGGGCCGGTGAGCTGATCACCGACGAGGCGGCTTTGCGCCGCGGGCAGGCAGCGCTGCGCGCCGGTGCCCCGTTGGTCGTCGACGCCCGGATGGTCGCCGCCGGGGTGACGACCCGGGAGTCGATCGTGGTGCTGGATGAGCCGGGGGTCGCTGACTTCGCCGCCGACACCGGCCTGACCCGGTCCGCCGCGGGGACCCGGTTGGCGGCCCGGCGGGTGCCACCTGGCGCGGTATGGGTGGTGGGCAACGCCCCCACGGCCTTGCTCGAACTGGTGCGCCTGGCGGCCGTAGGTGACTGCGACCCGGCTCTGGTGGTGGGGGTGCCGGTGGGGTTCGTCGGCGCAGTCCAAGCGAAGGCGGCGCTGCGAGCTTCGGAGCTAGCGGCGGTCAGCACCCCCGGTGAGCGCGGCGGTAGCCCCGTGGCGGTGGCGGTGGTCAACGCGCTGCTCTACGCGGACATCCGGCCGACGTCGTGAGCGCCCTACTGCTGGTAGCCGACCCCGACCACCATGACCTCGATGGACTCACCGCTGTGGCGGACAGCGTTGCGGCCGTCCTACCGAGCGTGACGGTGGGCGCCGACCTTGCCGCGCTGGCGTCCGCTCGGCACCGCGATGTGGTGGCGGTAGCCCTGATGTTGGGCACGGCTGGTTACGACCCGTCGATACTGCGGGTGGCGCTGGAGCAGCGATTCGGCGGTGCTCAGGTGAGTGCGGCCCGGGCGCTCGGTCCACACCCGCTGTTGGTGGCGCTGGCGGCGGAGCGGGTGGAGCAGGCGCTGCCGGGGATCGGCCAGGCAGACGTGACGGTTCTGGTGGTGGGACCCGGTTCCCTCGACCCGCTGGGCAACGCCGAGGTCGCCAAGTTCGCCCGGTTGCTGGCCGAGGGGCGGGCCTACCGGATGGTGGAGGTCGCCTACCTGCGGCACGCCACCCCGACCGTGCGCCAGGGTCTGGACCGGTGCACCGCTCTCGGGGCGGACCGGGTGGTCGTGTTGCCCTACGTGGTGTTGGGGCCGGCGTTCACCGCGGCCGTCGCCGAGCAGGTGGTCGCCGGGCAGGCGGGCGGCGCCGGGCGGGCAGTCACGGTGGCCGGACACCTCGGTGCTTCCCCGCAGCTCACCGAGGTGGTCGTCGAGCGGTTTCATGAGACGCAGCACGGTGACCTGCGGATGAACTGCGACGTCTGCCGCTACCGCGCCCCTGGGCTGGTGGACCATGTCTGACTCGGTGAGCAGCCCCTACCTGGTGGGTCTTGAGCTGCGCGGGCGGCGGGTGGTGCTGATCGGGGCGGGCACTGTCGCGCAGCGCAGGCTGGGCCGGCTGCTCGCTGCCGGGGCTGACGTGCTGGTGATCTCACCCGAGGCGACGCCCGCGGTGCAGGCCATGGCCGAGAACGGCCAGCTCAGGTGGCAGCGGCGGCCCTACGCGGTCGGCGACCTCGACGGTGCGTGGTACGCCCTGGCCGCCACCGCCGACCCGCAGGTGAACGCCGCGGTGGCGGCCGAGGCGGAGCGCAGGCAGGTGTTCTGCGTGCGGGCCGACGACGCCTCGCTGGGCAGCGCCGCCACCCCCGCTACCGCCGAGCACGACGGGCTGACCCTCGGTGTGCTGGCCGGCGGGTGGCCCCGCCGATCCGCCGCGGTGCGCACTGCGCTGCTGGAAGCCCTGCAGACCGGTCTGGTGGATGACACCGCGGAGCCGGTGACCCCGGGGGTGGCGCTGGTCGGCGGGGGCCCGGGTGACCCGGACCTGATCACCGTCCGCGGCCGACGGCTGCTGGCCCGCGCCGACGTCGTCGTCACCGACCGGCTCGGCCCGTCGGAGCTGCTGCACGAGCTGGCGCCGCACGTGCAGGTCATCGACGCGTCCAAGATCCCCTACGGCCGAGCGATGGCCCAGGAACACATTAACGCCGCCCTCATCGAGCATGCGCGGGCCGGCAAGTTCGTGGTGCGACTCAAGGGCGGTGACCCCTACGTGTTCGGCCGGGGTTTCGAGGAGGTGCAGGCCTGCGCCGCGGCGGGGGTGGCAGTGACCGTGGTGCCCGGCATCACCAGCGCCTTTGCCGCACCGGCTGCCGGGGGTGTGCCAGTCACCCACCGCGGGGTGGCGCACGAGGTGGTCGTCATCTCCGGGCACGTGGCCCCCGATGACCCCCGCTGCCTGGTGGACTGGCCATCGGTCGGGCGACTGCGCGGCACCGTAGTGCTGCTGATGGCGGTGGAACGGATCGCGGCCTTCGCCGATTCGTTGCTGAAACACGGTCGCGCACCGGCTACCCCGGCCGCCGTCATCCAGGACGGCACGCTACGTAGCCAACGCGTGCTGCGCACCACGCTCGCCGAGGTAGCCGCGCAAGTCCACAGCCAGGGTGTGCGGCCCCCGGCGATCATCGTGGTCGGCGACGTCGCCGCCCTCGAGTCTCCGCAGGGCTCGCCGACTCGGCGGTGAATCCGAGCCCGGCGTCCAGATGTGAGGCAAGGCATAGTCAGCCAAGCGCCGGAATGCGGGGGCAGCGCTTCGCGCTTACCGTGAACGAAACCGTTTCGTTCCGTTGCTTGTCCCGTGGAGAGGAGGTCGCTAGTGCTGACTACCCAGGACGTCACCGCCCGGGAGCGGGAGATCTACCAGGCCGCGCTGCAACTGGTCGCCGAACACGGTTACGACCGGTTGACGATGGATGCCGTGGCATCGGCGTCGCGCGCCGGCAAGGCCACGCTTTACCGCAAGTGGGCGTCCAAGGCCGAGCTGGTGGTGGCCGCGGTGCACGACATGCACGCCCGTTCAATGCCTATGTCGGTGTCCGACACCGGCTCGCTGCGGGGTGACCTGCTCGCCGGTGCCTGCACCCGGATGGGGTTGGACGATCCGTGGCAGATGGCGGTGATGTCCGGGTTGATGACGGCCATGCACGCCGACCGCGAACTCAGGCAAGCCTTCGTCGATGGCTTCGTGACACCCCGTCGCGTCGAGATGGAGCAGGTGTTCCACCGGGCCGTGAGCCGGGGGGAGATCGACCCCGGGGCCGACATCGAACTTCTCGCGTCCGTGCTGCCCGCCGTGGTGGTCTTCCACGCCAACTTCGCCCCCGACCGCTGCACTGACCGGACGTTCCTCACCCGCGTCGTGGACACCGTCGTCCTACCCATGATCGGCCAGCACGCCCCGCGCTGATCCCTGTCCCGCTCACCGTCGAGCATCACTGAGCTTTCACCCACCACCGAGGGATACCGATGTCCGACACCACGCTCTCGCCGCCGCGCGGCACCACCTCAGCCCCTACCAAGCTCGGCCTGGCCCTCGTCGTCATCAGCGCTGCCCAGCTGATGGTCGTACTGGATGCCAGCATCGTGAACATCGCGTTGCCCTACATCCAGCGTGACCTGGGGTTCTCGCCGCAGAACCTGTCCTGGATCGTGAACGCCTACACCCTGGCCTTCGGCGGGCTGCTGCTGCTCGGCGGCCGACTGGGTGACCTGCTGGGACGCCGCCGGATGTTCATGATCGGTGTGGGGGTATTCGCCCTGGCGTCGCTGCTCGGCGGCATCGCCAACGGTGAGGCCACCCTGATCACCGCCCGGGTGCTGCAGGGGGTCGGCGCCGCGATCGCCTCGCCCACCGCGCTGGCTCTCATCACCACCACCTTCCCGGCCGGAGCCGCGCGCAACCGCGCCTTCGGTATCTACGCGGCGATGTCCGGCGCGGGGGCCGCCATCGGCCTGATCCTCGGCGGTGCGCTGACCGAGGCATCCTGGCGGTGGACGCTGTTCATCAACGTGCCCATCGGCTTGCTGGTGCTGTTCCTGGCGCCGCGGGTGCTGCCGGAGTCGGAAAAGGGCGATGGGCACTTCGACATCCCCGGAGCCGTCACCGCCACTGCTGGGCTGGCTTCACTGGTCTACGGGCTCACCCAGGCCTACAACGGCTGGGTTCGCCCCGGCACCCTCGGGTGGATCGCGGCAGGCGTCGCGCTCATCTCGGTGTTCTTGCTGATCGAGACCCGTTCCGCGCACCCCTTGATGCCGATGCGGATCCTGCGCAACCGCAACCGGGCTGTCAGCTACGTGGCGATGCTGGCTACCGGCTCGGCACTGTTCTCGATGTTCTATTTCCTGTCGCTGTACGTGCAAACCGTGCTCGGCTACTCCGCCATCCTCACCGGGGTGTCGTTCCTGCCCTTCGCGATCGGCATCGGGATCTCCGCTCAGGTGGCCGGCATCCTGATCACCAAGGTCGACCCGCGGTGGGTCAGCGCCTCCGGTGGTGCGATGGCAACCATCGGACTGCTCTGGATGTCGCAGCTGCAGGTCGACTCCAGCTACTTCCCGCACCTGTTCGGCCCGATGGTCGTCATCGCCCTCGGCCTGGGCAACACCTTCGTCCCGCTGACCCTGACCGCGGTCAGTGGCGTGGCCGAGCGAGACAGTGGAGTCGCGTCGGCAGTGCTGAACACGATGCAGCAGATCGGCGGCGCACTGGGATTGTCGCTGTTGGCGACGGTCGCGACGACAGCGGCACGCAACAGTGCGGCGCTGACCGCGGGCGGTGACCCGCGGGTGGCGGGACTGCGCGCTGCCGTGGACGGTTACACCTCGGCGTTCTCCGTCGGGGCGGTGATCGTGGGGGTTGCTGCTGCGCTGGTACTGCTCGGGCTCACCATCACCAAGGAGGAGCTCTCGCCCAAAGCTGCCGCCACTGCCGCCACTGCCGCCACTGCCGCCACGGTCTAGCGATCGTGCACACCGCCTCCGCCGGCTGCTCGCCCGATACGGACACCTAGATTCTCGAGCTCGTCCAGGATCGGACCGGCGCCCCACACCTGGTCGCGTTTGCGGCCGGTGAGCGGACGCAGGACGTCGGCGTCGTGCAGTCGGCGGATCGCGGCAAAGACACTGCTTCGGGGGCGTCGACAGCGTCAGCGGCATCCTCGGCGGAGAAGATCGGTTGCGACGGAAGCAGAGCGAGAATCTTCGCTGCGGCGCTTCCTGAACGTGGCGCCACCATGGCGCGCCATTCGCCGGGTATGTAGCCAAGGCGAGTGGCGCTCACGGTCGCGGTGTGCCACGAGCGCGGACGCCAAGGTCATCACGACGCGCGTGGTCGCGCCTCGTCGCGGCAGCACCATGGTGATGCGCGCCCGACCAATGCGCGCCCGACCAATGCGCGCCAGAGACAACTCCGTCGAAGACGTCGCGGTTGCACTGCCCACCGGGCGCCCAGCATCTCCGAGTGGCGGGCGCTGTTCGCGCCGGGTCGGTGGATGTGGATCACTCACGGGTGATGCTGATGAGCCTGGTGTAAGCAACGACGTTGGAGAGGTAGCTGCGGGTTGTGGTGTCGAACTTGCCGCCGCAAGTGACCAGCTGAAGGGCGCTGTAACCATGCGAGCCGTAGACCTGTTGGGCTGGGAACTCGTTCTTGGGGTAGGTGGCCATCGAGGTCACGGCGAAGTGGGCGACGGTCTTGTCGGCGCGGGTCACCTCGATTTGGTCGCCTGGTTTCAGGGTGGCCAGTCGGAAGAACACCGCGGGACCTTGGTAGGAGTCGACGTGGCCGAGGATAACCGCTGAGCCGTCCTGGCCGGGTGCGGGTCCTAACCCGAACCAACCCGGCTGTTGGAAGTCGGTGGGCACCTGCACGGTCCGATCTGGGTTGAGCCCGAGGGTGGACAGCGACTGCGCTACGCCAATGGCAGGGATGCGCAGAGCTACCGGCGCCGGCGGGGGCGGCCCATACACACTGGACTGCACCGGGGGTGTATCGGCGGTGGGCCCCGGCGTGGCATCGGGTGACGGCGCGGTGGTGAGCGGCGGGACCGGTCCGGGTCCACTCTGCACCGTCGTCGGCGGGGTCCGGGCGATGGTCAGGGCGATGGAGTTACCGCGCGCACCCGCGGTGAGTAGTCCAGCCGCCAGGAGCAGCATGACCGCCGCCGCGACTCGCCAGCGCCGGCCCCGCCGAGCGCTACCTCCAGGCGGGGTGGGTGGGGTCACTGACTGTCACCCGACTCGCTGCCGGACGGGCTGGCGCGCGCCAGCGCCGCGATGTCGGGTGGCCTGCGCCAGCGCACCACCGGCGCCGAGGAATGCGAGTCCACCCAACGCCAGCAGGAGGCTATTGGTGGACCGGGAAGTACCGCCGGCGCCCGTTGCCGGATGACCCAAGGGGATGACCGCCCCACTACCAAGACCGCCAAGGCTGCTATTCGGGGATCCACCACTGATGGGTCCGCTGCTGCCGCCGGCCGGGGATCCACCACTGATGGGTCCGCTGCTGCCGCCGGCCGGGGATCCACCACTGACGGGGCCGCTGCTGCCGCCGGCGGGGAATCCACCGCCACCGGGGCTACCGCCTCCGGTTAGTTCGCTGGTACCGAGACCACCGGCGGCAGGTACCGGTACCGCCGTCCTGGTTGCGCTGGGGGTGGTGGGTGCGGCTGATGCCACGACGGCCGAGGTCGGCGCGACGGTGGCGGGAGCCGACGTGGGGCTAGGCGCTGTAGTTGTGGGTACCGCTGTAGTTGTGGGTACCGCTGTGGTTGTGGGTACGGCTGTGGTTGTGGGTACGGCTGTAGTGGCGGGTACCGCTGTGGTCGTGGTGGGTGCCGTTGTGGTCGTGGTGGGTGCCGTTGTGGTCGTGGGTGTCGGCGCGGCGGCGCAGACGGGGCGGGTGATGGTGTTGGTGTCGAGGCTGACTTGACCGTTGCGTGCGAGGACCCGTCCGGCGATGGTCGTCCCGGTCTGCACCGTCGCGGAGGTCAGCGCGAGAATGCTGCCGACGAAGGTGGTGCTGGTACCGAGCGTGGCTGAGCTCCCGACCTGCCAGAACACATTGCAGGCTTGGGCCCCGTTGATCAGGCTGACGGTGCTGTTAGGGGCGGTAATCAGCGTGGATCCCACCTGAAAGATGAACACCGAGTCGGTCATGTTCTGGCCGTCGAGGACGACGGTACCGGTGAGCCCCAACGCTGACGCTGCTTGGTACACCCCGGGGGCCAGGGTCTGGCCGCCGATGTCAGCGGACACGCTGGTGGCGGGGGTGCGACCGGCGGCGTCGGTGTAGGCGGCCGCGAGAGCAGCTTGGGCGCCAGCTGAGACAGCGTTCGCCGATTGCTGCGTGCCGTTGATAACAGTGCCTGGGGGGAACCCGGTGATCGCGGTACCAGGGCTAACGCCGAGGTCTCCGGAGATGACGGAGGGGCCGGTATTGGTGACCGTGGTTCCGGCGAGGACCGCAAACGACGTAGCAGTGCCCAGCCCGACGGTGGGTTGCGCGGCGTACGCCGAGGGCAGCCCCACCATCAGCGCCGAGATCAGCATGAGAAGACCGGCGCCGACGGCGACCGCAGCCGCGGACCACCCGCGGGCAGGGGCAGTGACGGCGCCCCCGATCACCATGAAGGTCCGCCCGGGGGGCGGCACCACGCGGTGGCGCCCGACCCGGTGACGCGGGCGGCATGGCTCCTGAAGGCCCAGTGCGGTGGTCCCCTGAGGGCTGTTGCTCGCGAATCGGGTACCTGCGGGGTCGATGTTGATCATACGGTTCATCCCTGACTGACCAACGCGCGAGGTGGTGTCCCTGGTGGAATCGGTTCAGCTACTCGGGTCCTAGACCCGGATTGGTTACCGAGGAAGTGCCACACCGGCACTGAAGCGGAGTACCGCCTACCTCACCATCGGCATCGCGGGGTTCGGGCTGACCTGGCCCAGCAAACACAACCCATGCTGGTGAACTGCCGGATGTGATAGTCACTCATACAAGGTATGGAGTGAACATCTCCGGTTACACCGGACGGGTCACCCCCGGTCCGCGGTCCGACCACTCGCTGCGGGTGAGCCCCTCCGGCTGTCGTTCATACCCTCGACAGGGTCATACCGGGCGCTGATGCAGCGCCCTGAGCACTACCTCCGGGTTCTGCGGGCAGCCGCGTGCGGTGAACCAGGTGCAGACGTTCACCACATCGCGGCGCAGGAACTCCGGCCCGCGCGGGTTGGCCACCACGTCCACCACCTGCGGCAGGTCGATCAGCACCAGGTCCCCGCGGTGCACCAGCAGGTTGTACGGAGAGAGGTCGCCGTGCGCGAGCCCGGCGTCTGCGAGCACCATCAGGGCCTGCAGCAGCTGATGCCAGAGGTGGGTGAGGTGTCCGGGGTCGGGGCGGAGCTGGGCCAACCGCGGCGCCGCGGTGCCGTCGGGTTCGGCGAGGTATTCGAGCAGCAGTTCGGTGCCGAGCAGCTGCACCGGGTAGGGCACCGGGACACCCAGGTCGGTCAGTCGGCACAGCGCGGCGAACTCCGCCTGTGCCCACTGCCCGGCCAGCAGATCACGGCCGAACTCCGTGCGGGTGGCCATGGCGCGCATCTCCCGGGATCGGCGTACCCGGCGTCCTTCGATATACCCGGTGTCGCGGTGGAACATCCGATGCTCCGGGCTGCGGTAGCGCTTGGCCGCGAGCAGGCACGAGCGCCCGTCCGGCGCGGTGCGTTCTACCAGCGAGACGTCAGCTTCCTTGCCGGTCTTCAGCACCCCGAGCTCGGCATCGGTGGCGGCGGCGTCGATCACCACCCAATCCGGCAACGGGGCGGGACCGTGCAACGCTTGCGGCCAGCTGCTCAGCTGAGGGCTGTTGACCGCCACTGGCACCGCACATGAGTGCGTCAAGTTCGTGCGCTGGAACTGTGGATAACTCCTTGAGCGCGCGCGGATAGGTGGGTCTAGTCTGTCCAGCGCTTGGCCCATTTGATCAGTTTCACGGTCAGGATGAGGGCGACGGCAAGCGCGATCTGGCCGAGCCGTTGTGGGCTGAACCGGTCGGTGTT
>JAABUP010001864.1_pt1 | contig 43007 bp, 50 predicted proteins | sample 5559201 | NCBI WGS metagenome assembly JAABUP01 (sample SAMN10711887, study PRJNA513373) | rock metagenome | isolation source: Antarctica rocks | place: Antarctica
TCCCCCCCCGCGCCCCCGGGCCCCCCATTCAAGGCCCACTCACTACCACTGGCCCTCAAGCTCGGCACGAGTGTCAATTTTTCTTGACCCAGGCAGTTCAAGCATTCCGTGAGGGCTCTCCATCTCGTGGACCCTGCGAAGGCCACCGGGGTACTCCGCGAGTTGGTTTGAATTGTCAATTGGCTTGTGGCGGTGACGGCGCCGGCGCCGGCGCCAGAGGAGAACCCCAAGTCCAGCGAGGAGTGCGACGCCAACAGGAGCGCCAATGCCAGCGCCAAGCTTTGCAGCTTTATTATCGTTTTGCGGAACTGCTGTTGGCGTTGCTGTCGGGGATGGGGATAGGGCTGAGGATGCGGACGAAGACGTTGAGGAGGTCTGTGAGGTGACGGACGAGATGGTTGACCCGGACCTTGTGTTCGACACAGCAGGTCCCGACGGGCTTGGAGCAATTGTTGTTACGGCATTGCCTGCTTTGATCGTGAAGGCTTTTCCAGGCGCACAGACACAAGAAGAAGTAGTGGGGTTCTGGGCATCCTCGAAGCAGCAGTATCCGTCCTTGTCGTTGCCACATATAGAATCTACGGAATTTATGTTATAACCTAAATAACCCAATCGTCAGCCCTGAGGACCAGTTCACCTGGAGTCGACCAACTGGGTGAGACAAGGTAGAGGCCGGAGTAAAATACCCTGACAATGTTTGAAGCAGCCATTCGACTGCCACGTCTGGTCAGTACACGCGCCTCGCACGTACGGCCATATGCCATAGTAAGGATTGGAACTGTCTTTCGTGCCGGCCTGGCACATGCCGCTCGAAAGACATATCTGGCCGTCGGAACAGCACATCGAATCTCCATTGCCGGAGGTACATGGGAAGTGATTTGGGACTGAGGAGCCGTCAGGGAAGAAGCAATTGGTCGCCGCCGCGACTTGTAAAAGAAACGAAATTCCGAGTAGCACTTTCATTGCGAATATGGACGAAAAGAGAGTTGAGAACGCGAAAGGCCTTCACTCGGCCTATATTTGATACCATATAGCCCAGAGGAAAGGGCTGAGAGTTCAAGGCTGAATTGCCCCCAACCAATGAAATGCGCGAGAGCGCTTCTTAACTTGGACCGGGAATAGTGTCATCCTAATTGAATGCATGTTTATCTCGAGCTGTAACGTTAAGTTTAGATTCCAATATTTATGGAGCTTTGTACAGGAAGATATGACACTGTCGTCGTCAGAATGCCTGGACCTGGGTGGGTTATACTTTGTAAGCAGCGTCTGTGCCTTACCAAGTGCCAATAGCAACAACAGGGGCCTTGCGGCACCGTCATCGCGCAGGTGCCAGCAATGGCAAGGGAACTCCTCCGGTCCCATAACGGAAATGTCAAATTGTGAACTGGCGAATGCTGCCTGCATGGGGGCCCTTTACGGCTACCTATGCCCAACACCCAAAGTCGAAGTTGCTAGTTTTGTCAGTGACGCAGAGTACAATACAGATACCCTGAACGATCCACGATCCTCTTCCCGTGACGATTGTACCCTATTGTCGTGTGTCTGACCCAAGATCTGAGGCTCCAGAGCGTTGGACGACCCACCGCTCTATCATAGCCCATCGAATGAGAATGGATTGTATTCAAGCTAAGGTCTTGCATCTGGCGGTGAAGAAGCTTCACGACGAATTAAAAGTCACGGCGATGAGTAATATTGATGCGCCGTTATGCTAAACGAAAGTCTGTGGCTTTTTAGGGATTTTAGGCTATCAACTAGCCGCATTGTCTTAGCGTGGCTTATCGGCCCAAAAAGTGTAGCAGTCCACTTGGCCGATATCTTCTCTCTCTTTCTTTTACAATTAACCACTTTCCCAGACAACGAAGTCGCCCTACAGAATCTAAAGAAGATCAAGAACATATTTTCAAAAATACAATATCGTCGAGAAATCATGCCGCAGGCTATCGCTGAGCTGTAAATCCCCACTGGAGGGCGTGCGTGTTCGCAGCGTATGCCCTCCAGTCCGGCCAGCCCACCGAGAAATTTCAATCGACTTGACGATATTCTCTCTTTTCGATTGCTCGAAAGCATTGCGTGCTCGCAGTCGGCATATCTCGTTACGGTAACACTAGAAACATCTCCTGGTCCTGGAGATCGGAAGGTGTTAGTGGCCAGCTCTCCGCGTTCACCAACGATTCTCGTGACAGCTTTGACATCTCCATACACCTCCAAAGGACTTGTACGAGCACCTTTGCACGTTTGGGCTGAACATAGTCCCTCCACGCGGTCACACTCTTTCTCGTGAGCGTCTCACACTGCCCACCACAATAAGTCACACGACATCTCCAACAACAAGTCCTTACGTTTCCCTTTCAAAGTACCACAAGGCAAAGTCTTCGCGAACAATGTCTCGAAACAACCATAGAACTGCTACCCCATCGCAGCTGGGTGCGACCATGAAACAAACTCGATCCATGACATCCTCGAGAACTTCTCCATATTCTCCGAAAGGAAATCATGACACCCTTCGAGACAGCGATGTCTCCCACCAACAACCACGAAAATACAAGACACCGAGTATCGTACTGCAAGATACAAGGAGCAATACCGATAATGGCCTAAATAACAGCGAACAGGCCTCCGCTGCTGATGATTCAGCCGCCGAAGGCGAAGATGAGAGCGCTGAGGCAGACACAGAAGAGAATGATAATGAGCCAATTGCAGTTGCCCCGTCCGCCGATTCGAGCAATGCTGAGGATCCAAGGGCGGGGCTCGACAAAGGCGTAGCGAGGAAGCGTAATTCAGCTGCGTGCAGGAAACGAAACCTGACAAGGCGCAGCCCGTTCGCTGACTCGCCAGAAGATAGTGATACGGCCCTCAAAGCAGGACAACACGACACTAGGCTACCTCGGAAGAAGATTTCAAAGATATCGGTCGCCATCGGTGATCAGTCAGAGGTCAAGGAACCGACCTCAGCAGTTGTCGAGCACCGTGATGGAAGGGATGATGCGGTGGAGAACGCAGAGAACTCTGATGAGGATGATTACGATGGAGTAGATTTAATAAGTAATTCGGAAGAGGAAGAGCCAGAGGTCGAACAGCTGGAAGAGAAGATGATCATTGATTCTGAAGAGGATAACGAAGCCGTCGTTCAACCCCCTCTTGTATCTATGGGACCGCCGAGCATCTCATCTGGTGGTTGGGATGGTTTCGACCTTGATGATGGTGTTTTCCTGTCGGATGTGCCATTCTTTGATGAACAGATTAGTCGCAATGACCCCAATCTTCTCAACGAAATCGCAATATACAATGCCGCGTCTTCATTTGAAGGACTCGATAGTCAGGGTCTCGATTACGGAGCAGTTACCAGCCCCACGCCCCGTCGCGTTCGTTTCGAAGAAGAGGTCCGGCAGTACTCTGATAGTACGAGCACCGATGGGTCAGATGAGGATGAGGACGGCTTCCCAGACCTGTTCATGCACCAAGATAGTCTCGATGCGGGCTTTCGTCTGATGATCGAGAACGACAACGATGAAGACGATGGCCACTCACTTACTGACGGTGAAGGTTCTTATTGGGAACTTAAAGATCGGGAGGATTTCGAGCTTGAGAAGCACGGACTTAACGGCAACGACGATAGTAGCTCTTGTGGAAGTTCGAGCGGCTATGAGAGTGGGTGTTCCGACTCAATGACGAAGTTCTACGCTATCTCTTTGCTGACACTGCCCTCTCATATGAAGCCGACGAGGGTGACACAACGGATGAAGACCTTCCACCTCCCTCTACAGTTACACGGCCACGGTCTATACTCCGCAGAGCTTCCACGTCTTCGTTAGTTACCGAAGGCGATGATAACGCGAAAACATACAATCGATCGACTACCATACCACCGTCTCGCAGATTTGGACCGTCGATGGGCTCATGGATTGCTGATCCGAATAAACCTATCGCTGTCATTGACTGTACCGGAAAGCGGATGGTCATCTACCCTGCGCGCAACCCATCGAAACGCGGTACGAATATCTTTGGTCAACCGGTCAGCACCGACAGCAGCGTTGCTGCTACTAGCCCCCGTACTTCCTTTGTTGGGCTGGTGGGTGCCATCGATGACAGCGACAACGATCGCAGTGATTTCTCTAGCCAGGACTGTGGTGGTCCAATGCTCAGCGCAGGTGCCAACCTGATGATGCCCGGTCTTTTCCACGGCGCACAAGGAAGTGAGTACCTTCTTGGCGGCCAAGTCTTGGGTCCCCCTGAGGCGTTCTATCCCTTCAAGAGCATTGATGCGGATGGCAATGTCATTGAAGACGATGAGGATGAGGATGACGACGAAGACGACGAGAATCTTTGGAACGTTCATGACTTCATTGACTTTGGCGATGGCTCGTCTGCGAGCGATGATAATGCGGAAGACGACGCCGAAGTGCCCCCTTCTCCATCTACGTCAACGATAGCCAATCCTGCCTCGACACCTGCGAAGCCTGCGACTGCGTCTAACGGCAAGAACACTGCGCAGGAATTGCTGAACCACTTTGACAGAGGCGTCGTCACCGCCTTTCGCCGTAATCAACATCGCCACCAGACATTGCTTCGCCGTCCACAGCATCGAGAATTTATGGGAGCCGGACCATCTTCTGCAAGAGCTGGTAGCGCTATCAAAGGAGGAAGAAGTATAGCTGCCAACTCTCCAATCAGTCCATTGAGGAAACGCAAAGCGAGTGTGAGCATCGAGCGGAGTGGAAGTCCGCTTGTAGGGATTGCGGCGAAGAGAAAACTCGGGAATGTGCACAAGCGGAGTAAGAGCACTTTCTAGGTGTGAGGGTGATGGTTTTGAAGATGCTCTAGAGAGTGGACGAAACGTAGATATGATGAATGGTGATACTGGGTTCTTTTGCCCTGCGGCTTGCTGGTCAGCACCTCGCTGTGCTACGACTCACGAAGTACGAAGCTACGGCCTTACGCACGGTTTCACGTTACATGATTCGCATTGCTTTGCAAGAAGACAAAAGCATGCTTGCTTACTGGATGTATAAACGATAAGTAGTCTTGGGTGCGCAGAGGAGATCTATACGGTAGATGAAAGAAAGGCTACATACGAATGCTTCTTCTTCTTTTCTCTCGCTTTTCCTATCTTTTCGCTCTAGTCGTTCAATCTCTCTTATGGACTTTCTTCCTCGCTTCCGTCTCCTTTATGCCTCTGCTCGCTATGGCTTGGCTCTTCTTCATCACTGCGAAAAGTGCTTTCTTAGCTCGATACCTCCAAAAGTCGTTGTTTTTTCCTGGTGAGCTTGCCATCTCCGGCCCTGTGGACAGGCTATCATTTCTGTTAGATGTCTTGTTCTCAAGAATAACATAGAGTACAATCATCATCCATATTGAAAAATCTCCGTGAAAGAGTTCACCACCCGCTGTACACTCGTGCACATTCGTAGCAGCAAGAAACGCAACGACGGACCTCTCCACATTTCATATTGCTCTGACCTCGCAGAAAGTCGGTTGTAAATCTCACCAAGCCACGGCCAGGACACGCCGCTTCGGTCGTACAATATATGCTATGGATGCGCAGAACGGGCTTGAGTATGATCATGTACGAACGGGTTCTGCACTTTTGCTTCGGCTTGGTCTTCGCCGTCATTCAGGGCCCGACTCTATCCTTTCCGTTTCTTCTTTGACTAGTCGCGAGTCACAACCATTGGCCGATAACAATGACAGCACACACACACGCACCACCCCTTGACACAGGCCCATGACAAATCCTAACCGTTCTCCACACCTTGTCTCTGCTCGTACCTTATCCGACTTACTACTTTCCCTCCTCTACCCGTCCGTTCAACTACCTTACCTTACCTCACCACACCACACCTCGCTGGGTAGCTTACTGCTTTCCTGCTTTCCTGCATTACTGCTTCACAGTCTTGTCTTATAAAAACCGGACATACGATCAAGGCACTTGGCCCCTTAGTGAAGAACGCACCACACTCTCTCTCTCTATCCGTCTGTCTGACTGTCTTATCTATCTCATCTCTCTTATCTCTCTACTCGTGCTTTACGATGGATGGATTGGGCTTGCTCGTCAGGACGTGCGTAGAGTACTGTATGCAGGTCTGGATGTAGCTTACGACAACAGAAAGCAAGAGCAAGAACAAGAACAAGAACAAGCACAAGAGTCTCGTGGAGGGGAGATAGATAGATAGGTAGATAGTCCTTACTCTACAAACACGGTCACGGTCAATGACGGCTGAAAAAAAGGCAGCCTGGTTCGAGTTATGCGGGATGGAATTAAGACTTCGATGTTGTGGATCGGATCAGCGGTGGTATGTAGATGCAGTAGGCACGCATTCCGAATCGGTTGAAATTTTAGAAGGAAGTTATTGATTATATTCACACGGCGTACAGATCTCGCAAAGACGTAAAGGTACTCTAGATATCGAACATTATATAGAAGAGGGTAATTCCCGAAGGGATGCCTCGAGATTCACGTTTCCCACTCCACTCATTAGATCCACCACCGAAGAACCCCACTCACCCCACGGGCGAAAACACCGGAGCCGTCAAACGCCCCAATTCCCCTTCCAAGGCTCATGAGCCTCCTGATACGGCACCCCGTGCGTATACCTCGACACCAACGGCTCCTCATCGACCCCACAATGATCCTCGCCATCCCTCCCCCTAAACCACCCCAGCCCGTAGCTCTTGCCCTTGTCCCTGAGATGCCGCTCCATCGTCTCCGTATCATACGTCTCCGTGTCGATGAAATCATACAGCATTTTTGACTGATGGATGAACGCTAGGACTGAGGCGATGGTGGAGGGCTCGCGGGGGAGGAAGGGGTGGCGGCGACGGGCGTAGACAAGAGCGGCGGAGATGACGAGGAAGATTAGGATAGTAGACGCAAGGACGAGGGAAATCCAGAACGATCTGAAGGTTTCGGTGACGCCTGAGTCAGCAGCGCCGGGTTTGACGAATTCTTTGCCGTTGACGGAAAAGGAGGAGACGCAGACTGTTAAGACGTCGGTCATGACGGAGCCGAAGCCGATGAGGGCGACGAGGTAGTTTCTATTGAGGAAGGCACGGAGGGGAAGGTAGCCGTAAGGAGCGGCAGTGTAGTCGAGGGTGAGGACGCTGCTGGGGGCGTGGCGGCGGGAGAGGATGTAGAAGGGTTCGATTGTGCGGACGTCGCATTCAAGGGCGCCCCAGATGAGTTTGATCATGGTTGCGAGGGCGGTGAGAAGCCAGGGGAGTTTGGTGGTGACGACGTTGGCTGGCGTGAACATGACGACGGGGATGAAGGCTAGGAAGGCGAGCATTGTAAGGATGAAGAGGATGCCGGTGTGAAGTCGTAACATGATAGGGTGTGGATTCTTGACTTTCTGGGGATTGATTTGATCGGCGCTTCGAGTGACGTACTCCCCTTGCCACAGACATGACTTGTATAGAATGTAGCGGCGATGCTTGAGCTTTTCGTGAATCTCATCATGCTTTGCTATATCCATGTTGCGGAAATCCATAAGGATATGCGACTTGTTGGCCATGGCAGCAATACCGGCTATACCTCTGGGATCACTAAGGAGACCAGACTTGCGGCGTAGTTTGAAGAAGAGGAGGATTCCAAATGCAGCGACAACGATCAGGCAGGCGGTGAGGAGTCGGGACCATATAGGATCGATACGGACGAAGATTTTAGGTGTATTATTCTCATCTGAGTCGTGATTCGTTACAAAGCCAAGCGAAGCATTTTGGAGGGTTGGGGCAAGTGAAGTCGCCATTAAGGTTCCTAGAGCAGAGTATAAGACAGCCCACTGCCTGAATCTTGCGGCTTTGAAAGGTGTAAGGAAGTTGTAGAAGGTAAGATAGTCCATATTGAGGGATTCGGCAGCTGTACTCCCGCTTGGCTTCGAAAGTTGATAATAGGGCTCCAATCGTTTGACTTGGTAGTCCGCAATCTGCCAAAGCACACCGTAACTGACAAAGATGATAGTTGGGAGGTATTTCCAGCAAAAGAAGCTCCAAAGCGTCACATCCTGAGGTGATTTGAATTCCAAGATTCCGCTGGGTGGTTTCTGGCGAGCATACCAATCTGACCTTTGATAGAGCCACTCTTGAACTCCAGCCAGACCTAAGGAAATCAGTACGAGTAGAATGATATACGGCTGCCGCATAGTGAGAGGACGCCAATCAGGCATAGTCGGGTCTAGGTCACGAGTCAGTCTTGACATGAAGTGCAATAATGAACCTTCCTCACCAGCAGGGTAGAAGTAGCTCTGTTTATCTTGGTCTGCCGAGGTCATCCTAGGAATGGTCTCCCCATAGCTCTCGACTTCAGCACCTGCGTGATCGGCGACGCCAAAAGAGCTCAAATCGACAACGGGATTAATCTCTGTAATGAATAAGTGTGGATTCAACATATGGATAATGGTCTCTATACCTCTGATCGCAATTATCTCCCCCCTTTCCTTCGCTTCTCTCTGCCCGACGTCCCTTATTGTATTGCCTCTGACAAGTCCACCACCACCGAATGTCGAAAGTCGACTCGATCCAGTTGCGATCGCCGACGCTGCTGCATTGACCTGAAGCTTCGCTCCGACTACCATGCCACCACCGAGACCGCCAGTCAACTTACCGCCGGCCTCAAGCTGGTGAAACTCAGCGGCAAGTGTGGCCTGCGTCTGCATCTGCGATATGGTTGCGCTAGAGGCTGAAAATTGCTGCAAGCCTATAGGACCTTCCAAGGAACTGATGTCATAACCAATGCCGTTGTCGACATCGTCCCCTTGGAAACTCCGAATAGAGAAATGACCCTTTTTTGCAAGAAGCCCATCTTCGTTTCCTTCTTCGATAATGGCGTATTGATCAATTGGGGACCGCCAGGAGAAGCGCTTGCTCGAGCTCGGAGATCGTAGCGAGCTGAGTCCGCTGAAGATTGACCTAGTTGAAGCCGTACGAGACGGCAGCTTCGCCGAACGCGTCAAGGGACTTCGGTGGTGACGGATTGTGGGATTTTCGAAGTACTTACTCAAGGGGGCTGACCCAGAGATCACCCGAGAATGTTTTGGCCTGTACGCTGTTTCCGTAGCCGGCTGAAGTGCGGTGGGCGGTGACAAACGTCTAGAGGCTGACTCATCGCTATCCATAGACGACATGCTAGACTGATGTCGAGGAAGCGGACGTATTGGCATTTCCGTCTGAGGAGCATCATGGGGCAAAGGTGGTTGGTAAGTCGTCGACATACTGTTCGCAGCGTTGGATCCGCGCTGACTCACTGGGGAGCCAGCTTGCAAGACGCCAGGGATGTTCCTCATATGAGATGATGCTCGTTCTGTCGAGGATAAAGCATTGCGTCTTGTCTCCGTCCTTAGTGTCTCACCGTATCCACTATTTCTACCTTGGGTCGAGACATATGAGATCCGGCTTGGTGAGTGTACATTATCGGTCCTCAGCGAGAGAGGGGCTGTAGTCACTTGCTTGTTCGACATCCTTGTAATTCGGTTCTCCAGCAATGTTGTACACTTTGACAGGAATGAAAAATGCCATGACGGTATTATGCGATTTTAGAAGTCTCCCATTCGCCGGACATTTGATGATCTCTAAATGTGTGACTCCTCCAGGTGTGCGTCAAAGTCGTTACTACCAGGTGCACTCTATGTACAATCTTGTCCAAGATGCAGGACAGAGGTCGTCGTTTGCTCGACCCCAAGGTTGAAGTAAGATGTATCGATGTCATTAACGTTGGAGGGTGTTGACCATGTCCGTTTAATCATACACTGAAGCCCTAGAGAGCGATCCAGGATCAGCGTGAGATTGATGCCTGCTTTCCACGTGGTTAGACTTGCTTGTCATGATGAAGGGCACAGCCTACCAAATTGAGTACAGTACTGGTACTTCACCGAAGTGATGTTAATGGCCAAGTCAACAGACAAAATCCAACTGTGATAACAGATCGTTTGAACCGAGTATGCCTAATCTGCCAAAATGATCAACTCCACGTGTGAATGGAGATTGTACAACGGTAGGATTTGGCAGCTTCGTCTCAAACAGTTAAAGTACCGATGCGGCTTGCGGGCATCCGAGAAGAGCGGCATACTTTCGAAAACTGACTTTCCAACCGGGCCTGGGCTTGAGTTTGTCACAGCTGGTGGTTTAAGCGCCCATGCCGACAAGGCTGAAACCCCATGCACTCGCTTCGCTTCCCGAAACTCTTTCCCAGCTCTGGTCATTCGAGTTATAAATGATAAAGCATGAACCAGACAAAAGACAAAGAAATGAAAGAGAATCAAGGGTATGACTAGGACATTGCCGTTATCATTGGTTTAAGGAACATCCAGCTCTTAACAACTGGGATGTTGAAACATCTTAGGGAGCCTTCCAGCTGTTGCTGTTATTTTTGGCCAACGGCCCCCACTCTTCGCTTGCGCTTGCCCAGAACAGCTGTAGATGGTTTACCTGAGCATTTTCAATGCAGAATCAAGTTGGATTGATTAACAGGGCAAGTCCATGTTATGCCAAACATGCGTCATATGCTGACAGCAGCGCTGTCAGCTCCTGGGAGCGTACATATGATACGGAGATTATCAACCAACACCCTTCCCTGCAAAGATGCACTGATGACCAAAAGTTCATAGGCGAAGACTTTGAGTTCTTCCCGCCCACTCCAGCTTCACCGATTGTCTCATCCAAGTCCTCTGTCGAAAAGCCGTCTGGAAGATGAGGTGCCTTGTTCAGGGCGGCGGTGAAGCTCTGTATTGCCTCTCCGCGAGCCTTTATGACCATGTCGTCGACTCCGAGCGCTGGTGGGACGCCCGATGTTCTGCTAAAGCAGATATGAAGAGTGAGCTAGCGTGTTCTATGGCTTGAGCAATGGTCGCCAATTAGCAAGTTTCTATCCTCGATCCAACTCGGCAGACGACGGTGGGGATTGAAAGTTCACTCCGCCACCTCTCCTTCAGCTACATAGGTCAGATAATGCTTGATCAAGTCATTCCATTCTTCGCCGAAGTTGATTATCTCCTCCATGTTACGTTTGGTCATCCACAATTCTCCATTCTCTGAGGCTTCTGCGGCTCAACGAGGACCTGCATCGGTTCAGCCAATTTCTATTGACCGAGGTGTTGGGCCATTCTATGGTCATGAGCCATTATTTCCAGAGTGATGATGACTTTTTCCCAACCCCTCAAATTCCCTTCCGGCGGTGCCTCTTCCTGAAGTATATCCATTGGACATCATGGGGCGTGCCATCTGTATTGTAGGACAGCTGAAACGGTCCTTAAAGGTGAAGAGCAAACAAAACCCGTCCAACGGCAGCAGGAAAGTGCACCAAGTGCATAAACCCTTGAGGTCTCACAGAACTTCAATGCAGCGATACACCGGGGTGGAGTAACTGAGCACCTCCAGAGATATGCCCAGCGTTGGGAAAAGGAACGACGCTGAACCACCATCGTCCAAGGCAGCACGGAGGCCGTGGCAGCAGTATGACTCGCAACAATCGAGACTCTGCACTTCTACAAATGACTAGTTGCGGACGGAAAGATAAGCAGACGCCAATGGACCATCTTATGGCTGAGTCCATTCATCACAATTGAAGTGACGAAGGTAGAGCGATCGAAAGCTTTGCCTAGGAGTCTAAACAAGGCCTTTGATTCTCTGGACCGGAAGAAGTAACAACAGATACGGAGTATCCTACAGAGACTGAAAGATCCTCGTAGAAAATTCCCGATGTACACGGAAATATAGATCACCAAGAGTCTGACACTTCGAGTTTAGTGGAGGAATTCCAGCAACAGGCTTGGTATATTTCAACACTTCCGAAGAGCCATTGGAACTGACATTTCATGCTTCAAACGATTGGACGAAGGCGATTTGCAAACTTCTTCGGCACCCCACCAAAGTGTTGTGGTGGAATTCGCTACTTGCTAAATTGATGGGGTGCCTCAGAATTTTGCAAATCGCCTTCGGACATCAAAAGGAAGGCGGATCAACTTCGGTCCACATGGATCCGATCTCCGTGCAACCTCACGGATACAACAACGCGGGAATCAACAAAGCCATCGCACCACATGCTCGTAGAGTATTGTAGCACGAGCTCTCAGACCGAAATAACAATATGCTTCGGTATATAACGAAAGTACCTAGAGCGCCTGATTGAAGCTACAACTCTGCGAACTTCTTCAATCATCCTGCCAGACATACGAGAATTGCGACAGGCCTTCTAGCCAGTTGTACGTACATAAGTCCAAGTACCCTGCCTCTCCTCGAGCTCGACATTAAATCTCATGATAAGGTCTTAGCAACACCGAATATGCCTCGCACCAACACGGCCTCCGACCCTTCCATCTTCCTAGTCCTCCCCTCCGGGGATGTACACATCCGCTTCCCCACCCCGACCTCGAACGGCCGCACCACCCTCACCATACCATCGCATTCGAAATTCACGACAACACTACACTGGCACGAGACCCACGTCGAATATATCCGCCTCCTCAAAGGCCGAGCACGGATCACGACGGACTCCCTAACAAAGGACTACGGACCTGAAGACGGCACCATCAAGATCGACGAGTACGTTCGGCACGAGTACATGCGCGCGGACATTGACCGCCAGGGTTCGAATCCGGATGAAGGCGATGTGGTGATTCTCGAGTGGACGGATCCGGAAGATGGGCTCAAGGAGGTCATGTTCAGGAACGGCATGTCTGCGTTCAAGGACGCGGGAGGGAAGATCCGACCGGGTCTGATAGTGCAGTCGGTGACGTTCATGGCGCATTTGGATAATTATCCTGTGCTGATACCTGGGTTCGCGGAGCATTATATGGCGCATGCTGTTTTAAGGGTGGGCAGCTGGCTTGGATATTTCTGTGGTATGAGATGGTGGTACGATGAATACACACCTCCGAAGCTAAGGGAAATGATTGCGGATAAGAAGGAGGCTTGAAGGTTCATAACGAAAGTTTACATATGTCTTCACTGGGTAATTGCCTTTGCCTCGAAAACTACCTGAACTTGCTCGTTGAACAGAAATCAGCGCGATCCTCCCAGACCTGACTCCATCTAAGTATGCGTCTAAGACATCGTCCACCCCGTCCAAGAAACGATGAAATCCAGGAACCCAAACATCAAATCTCTTGCCGCGTAGCCCTCAATAAATGTCTTAGGCCTAAGTCAGCCCAGCGCCACAACTGTCTCTACCTACATGTAGTTATTCGTTTCTACTCGTACATGTGGATTTTTGAGACGGCGTGGCTTGAAGAGCATGGCAGACATATGCTCGCTTATGAAACGCCAGAGTTGTTTACGGACCGTTGCGTGGCAGCCTTGCCGCATCATCTACCTGATAACAGAGACGTGTCGCTACTGTTGAATCTCGAACCCTTTAACCTTGTCAGCACCCTGTGTCTTCGAAAAGCTTTCCATGTCTAATGTTGTACACAGACCCAACCGAGCGGTATCTCTGACTACCACAGACTGGTTCCCCATTCAGCGCGACACCTTCCTGACTAAACAAACCCACTATCCAAACGACACCCACCACCGTCTCAGAAGAACCCATCACCACATTCCAGTAAACTGCGACTCGCCACAAAACTAAATCCCCCAAAAGGATTCGTCTCACTGACCGCACTCCACTCATGCTGCGTCGCCACAGGACTAACCGCCAAATCCGTAAACTCCCTCGAAAAATTCTCCGCGAGTTCTGGATCCGTGATCAGCGGCCTGATGGGTGGTTCCAGTTCCCTCCTCTCCAAAGCCTTCCAATCGATTTTGCGGAAGAAGCGATGTTTCTTAACCGTCTGCATGTCCTTTGGCATACAGCCACCGAGTCTCCTGTTGGGTTCCTTGCGGAGGAGGCGGGTCAGGAGATCTTTTGCGTCGGGGCCGAGGAAGTAAGGGAGGACGAGTTTTTGTTTGATGATTTTTTCTTGGATCTTGACGTGATTGTTGGCTTGGAAAGGGGGTGAGCCGGTTAGGAGGTCGTAGCCTAGGGCGCCGAGGGACCACCAGTCGACGGCGTTGCCGTAATTATTGCCTAGAATGACTTCGGGGGCCATGTATTCGATTGTGCCGAGGACGGAGTTGCAATGGTCATCTCCGTCGACGGCGACTTTGCTGAGGCCGAAGTCTGTGAGAAGTAAATGGCCCTCAGAGTCTAACAGACAGTTCTCGGGTTTGAGATCTCGGTAAACGACGCCAACATTGTGATGCAGATGCTCGAGGGCGAGGACCATCTCCGCCATGTAAAAGGACGCCACATCCTCGGTGAACATGCGCTCCATCGCTAGATGGGTGAAGAGCTCTCCACCTTGCGCATACTCAAGGATCAGATACAGCTTCTCATGATCCTGAAATGCGTAGTAAAGCTTCACAACAAAAGGGTGACGGTTGACGCTCTCTAAGATACTGCGTTCAGTCTTTGTCTGCTCCACCAACTTCTTGTGAACGGTCAAGGACGCTTTGCGGAACTGCTTTTGTGCATATAACCTGCCGGTAGCTGTCTGCTTCACAAGCAGAACGGTACCATAGGTGCCTTTACCGAGACAGCTGATAGGCTCGAAGTCAGACGCGGACATTTTGCGTGTTACATTGTCGCGGATGAGCCCTCCTTCAATGGCACCAAACATGGGTTTCTGGCCCACGTCCGGGCTAACAAAATCGTGCTCGAGTGGAATCTCATAGCTGGTCATCTCATTCGCATCTCCATCACTCACAGTCTCTGATGTGACACTCGCACTGCTGGGAGTCTGGGAACCAAGCTTGCTCTTGTTGCGTGCCATCGACGACAGTCTGTCACTGCCTTGACTGAGATTGAGAGTATCTAGCTGCAACCTCAGGGCGCTGATGCCACCACAGGATGACGACGGCCGTAAGCCTGGGCTGCTGGTAGGACTAGTGAGATCATGAAGCCTCGGTATCAGCCTCTTGGAACTACTTGTGGTAGAATAATCGGAATCATCGTCTCCGGAAGCGGCTGGGGTGAAGCCGCGCACGGTACTCATAGCTGGTGCGGCCTTTCTGATGGCTCGCTTTTTCTTTCTCGCTGCTTTTCCGGTGAGATGAGGAGCATTGGTTGTTGGCGCTGGCTGATCTGGCTCCTCGCCATGGGCTGCTCGCGGGGTGTTTTGGTGGTCGACTGTATCTGGGCGCAGCGTGATGCTGATGGGCGGCGTGTTGATTCTCGGGCCTAAGATCTGGGACTCCACGGGCCCATCGATGATTTTAGATCCACTGCTAGCCCTTTTGGTAATCCCCTCCTTGTCGGCTCGATTTCCTACACCGTGAGATTGTTCCAATGCGCGGAGGTGTATCGGAGATTCGCCTGAAACCCCCGGAGATACCCATGTCTCATCACGAGACGCTTTTCTCTGCTTGTCAAAGGGCGTACCTATAGCCGATTTGGTTGATGGATGGAACGGCGAGGTGGTAGGCGGGCTGAAATGCCTGTCACCGGTATCGAATGCGAACATCGTCACCGCGCAGCGCCGACCGCGAAATATGCCACCATGCGCATCCGTTCTTCAACTATTGTAGCCTCCCAGAGTCGCTTACTTCTCTGAGTTGTCTAAGTCTCTCGACAAGTTTACCGTCCGCCCTATTCAGGACGGACCATTCGCCAGTAGCCAAAGAAGCGCGTCAGAGTTCTCTGCTGTGCTGAGAGTTCCAGAGGCCCAGCCAAAGCTCGCAGCTGCTGGCGCAATGCTCGTCGCACAACGAGTAGCGGTAGTAGAATAATATGAAGAAGCCGAAAAGTAGCCCATAGATGTTGACGATATCGAGAAGAGATATCTTCTGGTAAACAGTGCGATTTCAGCACACAGTGTTACTGATGCAGTTGTGTTGAGGTGAGCCGTTCCTGACAATAATAGGGTCATAAGAACATGAAGAGCAGGCAAACTTGAATTTATTTGTTTGCGGCTGCCGAAATGAGGCTTAGGTAGCCGCTAGCTAGCGCGCAGCCGCGAAGCCCTTATTTACAGAGGGCTTATTCCAATAACATTATCCTCACAATCAGCAAAGCACGATGATGAATATATGTATGGTGCACCGGCTTGATTACATGGTATTACTTCAGATTACTCAGGCGCGATGAATGTCTATACTATACGCCTTGTCCCAGCCGTTCAACGATCAAGGAAAGGGAAGACCAATGAAAAATATGGATATACGTCACTTGTTACGACATCCTTCCCAATGGCTATTTTACAAGCATCTTTTCCATTACTCAGAGCTGGGAAAGAAGAACCAGAATCCCACCGATGACAGCGCTGACCATCACGCTGGGCGAAACAGCATTACCAGCACCCAAGAACGGTATTACAGTGCTTGTTGCTGTTGCATTGCTTTGGGCGTAGGCACTAGCGAATGTGGTTGGCGCGTTCACTCCGGATGCGCCAACAGCTGCTGCGGTTACAGAGGCAGGAACGCTCGATGGGCTTCCGGCAGCAAGGCCTACAACAGACGTACTCCCAGCTCCCGCCTGCGTAACAAATTGGACTTGAGGTACCGTTATGGTACTCGAAACAACTGTGACTGTAGAAGACGACGGGATAGTCGAGCCAGCACTGGCTCCATTTGTGTACGTGCACGGCACAGTGACAGTTTGCAGGATCTGAATCGTCGTCACAGGGATGCTACCTGCCGGAACTGAGGTCAAGGGTGCGATACCACTGCCTCCAACCGCACTCGAAGCTTGGGTGGCTCCAGCCACATTTGAAGAGCTCGGGACAACAGCAGCAGGCGTTGGCGCCAAAGTAATCGTGCTTGGCATTGCGGTTATGATCGCCGGATTTTGCTTAACATGAGCTGCGCAAATGCCTGCGAGGTAGCTTAATGCCGACTGAACCTCCGCTGAATTAGCACCCCATGATTGCACGCAGCCAATGACGTTTGTAGTGAAGTTGGATTGGGCGCAATAGCAGGATGAGTCGGCGTTGTCTGCGCAGCCGGTACTGAAGATCCAAGTATTTAGGCACTTGGGGAGGACAGATGGACAAGCGGCCGAAGGGACTGGAGCAGATGATAACGCTGATGCAGGACTGGCTGGGGCCGAAGATGGAGCCAGAGATGGAGCCAGAGATGGAGCTGACGATGGAGCCGAAGATGGAGCTGACGATGGAGCCGAAGATGGAGCCAGAGATGGAGCCAGAGATGGAGCCGACGATGGAGCCGACGATGGAGCCGACGATGGAGCCAGAGACGGAGCCAAAGACGGAGCCAAAGACGGAGCCAGAGATGGAGCTAGAGATGGAGCCAGAGATGGAGCTTGTGAAGAAGATTCGCCTGTCGCTTGCGCTACAGCAGACGTTGTGCTTGCTGTACACTTAGTACAAATCGTAGAAGTGGATGTGATAAGCACGGTCGACACAGTCTGGGTAGTTTGGACTAGCTCCTGAGTACCTGATGTGACGGTCTTTACCACCGGACAAGTGGTCACAGAGGTAACAATACTATGAAGTTGCAATCAGACTCTGTATCAAACCGAGCTCATGAGAGGAGGACTTACATAACAGTTGTAATGCTTTCCTGGACAGGCACCGACGAGCTTGCGGCCACAGGAGCGGCTGAGATCTGTGCGGAAGTTACAGGAGCTGGGGCAGAACTCTGCAGGGACGATACTTCAGTGGATGATGTCTGGGGAACGGAGGAGACTGGTGCCGATGGAGCAGGAGCTGCTGCCGCAGAAGACGCCGGACCAGACTCAGCCGGAGCAGAACTAGCCGGAGCAGAGCCACCCGGAGCAGAACTAGCCGGAGCGGAACTACCTGGCTGAGGGCCTGCTGGTACAGAGCTATCAGTAACGGAGGCCACCGGGCAGACTGTGGTTCCAATGGCAACAACAGACGTGACCACTTGAGTCGAATGAGCCGGGCAGTTCGTGACAGTCGGCGCGCAGCTGGTGATCGTAGAGATGATGGTGCTAAACACAGTAGAGGTGGTCAATGGGACACTACTGGAAACAGTCGTCGAGCCCTCGGCTACAGAGCTAGAGCTCTGTCCTACTGGCAGGGCTGCAGCGGAAGAAGATCCGGCAGCCGAAGTGGTTACCGTGGTGAGTTGTGGCCTACCAACCATTAGCTGGAGAAGTCACGATTATATGCAAATGATGGGATTGGCTTACAAGGAGGATGACTCCGAAGCAACAGAGTTAGCTGGAACCGAGCTCGACCCAGTAGGCGCGGAGCTGGACTCAGTAGGGACGGAGCTTGACTCGGCGGGTGCAGAGCTTGACTCGGTAGGAGCGGGGCCTGACTGAACAGGCGCCGACGGTGCAGCAGCTGCAGGCGAGCTTGATCCAGCAGAGCTTGATGATACGGGACAGACAGTAGTCCCAACGGCGATGACAGAAGTAACGACCTGAGTCGAGCGGGCAGGGCAGTTCGTGATCTCTGGTGCGCAGCTCGTCACAGTGAACAGGGAAGTGCTAAAGATGGTTGAAGTAGTCAATGCAACGCCCGTATTCTCGGTTTGAGCGCTGCCAGCCGAGGCGACCAAGGATCCGAGCGAGGTCGATAGATTGCCAATTTGGGAGTTCTGGACCGCAACGCTTGTTGCAATGGCAGGCACGGAAGTCGCCTGCGATTCGGCATTTGAAGTAGAGCTGCTGACAGGCTGCACAGTGCTTGCGGCCGAGCTGCAGTCGAAGCCGATGTTATGGACGCCGACGTCACAGGTGCTGTTCTTTGCATGATCCGGCAGCTTGAAGGTTACAGAAGTGGCACCACCACATTGCGAATTCTCGACCGTAGAACCACCCGCGGAGCAAGAGGCAGTATGCTTGCATGTTGATCCGTCTGTCATGCCATACAAGAAGTCGAGTTCGGTATCGAATGAGACGGAGACTTGCATGTTGGTGATCGAGAAGGATTTGTCAGAATCACTAGAGATCTTGGGACTACTCTGCGCATTAGTGGAGACAGATCCTGCGATGCATTTGCTCTGCCTGAATATCAGCATATACGTTGCCTTACAGATCTCGTAAAGTCCTACCTGAATGTTGCGTGCGCGAAGTATGTCTCGCTTCTTGAACGAGTTCTTGCATGTAAACCCTGAGAATGAGAAGCCGCCAAAGCTGTTGAAAGATCCCACGGCTAAACTGCTCCAGTCAAAGCCACCTTTCTGTTCATTGGTACAGACATTATTGGTATTGGAAGGGCAAGAGAAAGATCCAGCGTTGGTCCAGCCCTAGCATGATGATTAGCTTGGCGTGATGTGAGACTTCGAGGGCTTCATACAGTAGCTGCAGCCTTCTGAACAGCGAAGCCGAGGGCGAGGGAAGCAAACGCTGATGCAGCCTTCATTGTGAAAATGCTTTTACGATATGCCGCAGAAGATGGTTAGAGACCCAGGGTAAGCTCGGATGATACTATATAGCGAATGATTTGATCAATAGATCGTGCGGACAAGAAGAAGACACGAGAGCTGCTAGAGAAGAGCAAAGAAGCGAATGACTTTGCTCTCGATGGACGCACACGGGAATACAGAGTACGAAGATGCAGAGCAAACGTTGCATCATAAGTTGGCAGTCATCAACATATATGGAGATTCGACCAGATGGCGGCGGCTTTTCTCCTGACTTCTGCTTCCTCCACCAGTCAGATGACAGAGAAACACCGACTGGCATAGACTTCATCGCAGCAGCAGCTCATAGGCGCGCGTTGTTTCCAATCGAGGGACTGGCCAACATGAAAGAGACTTGGCAGTCTCGGAGTGGAAGTTGGAAATCAAGTAACGCCGGAGTGCTGTCGTGAAACATCGACGTCCGAGACTTAACGAGTCGCTAATGCAGGAACAAACAATATGCCGCTCTCTTCCCGGTTCGACCCCATAAAAAGGGGATCTCTCACCGATTCGAGCGATGAATGACAGGCGATGCGCGCAAGGTCTGCTTTTCTTGGAATAGGCCCCATCCATCGGGGGTTGTTGCTTGTGGTCGCTTTGCGAATCATGGCCCCCCGTGTGGTTAAATCCAGAACGTCTGAAACGCGCGCCTGTTGGGAGAAGATCTGAAGAAGCCAATGACAGTGACGGGAAGTCTTAAGGACAACGCAGACAAGGAACAAGACCATCGTATCTACAGCAGCACTCTGACAAGACATGGTGTCATCTTCCAGCTTTGACGTTGCCAATCAGGTCGCTCGATCAGGCACCCTCGCTACAGATTAAGTTTAGCTTGCCAATCCCAATTTCTATTCTCGGCCTTGATGTCTTGCTTTCGAGCCGCTGTCGTTACATGCAGATCTATGCCTGCAATCTTAAATGCACAAGTATGTCTGCACATCCAGAGCCAAATCGAATATTGCATGGCCTTTGGAATCGTAAAGTGGGGGGTTTTTTTTACTGATTGTTACCTAGTCTATGAAGCCGTGGTAAGTTTGCACGTGCTTCTGGATTCTCTTCTGCAAGACATTGTTTATCTTGCGGAAGCTGGGACAACGAATCGCGTCAAGTGCCTATACCACATGAACGCAAAACCGGGAAGAATAACTGCAAAAGACCTGGTTCATACCTTAGCTATCAGAACCACTGATGGCTCGCTGCGTATACTGGTATCATTACATCGACCGTAGGCATCATAAACACCATTGAACCCTATGAGATAGCGCAACTCTCCTGCGAATCGAGAGGCGCGTTGCTCTGCGCATTTAAGCCTTTCGATACCTCCTTCCCTTTCGCTCTTCCACCGTTGAACGCCTCCGTCCAATGAAACTCCAATACCGATGATTGGCCCTGACATCGATACCCATATCACGAACTTCCACCTCTAAGTGCTGTAAGCCGACCGCGTATGCGCTCCGGCTGAAGCCGAAGGATCCCCAGCCGCGTCTTCATCTTTCTCACTCTCAGTGGCACCCCCATGGTGCATGCCACGAGCAACCTCTTCCATTGATGCGCCCTCTGGCGCGGTTGTGGTCGGAGGTTGCATGTTTGGATCGGAAGCAATATCCCTCTCTAAGGCAGCGATCTCTTCCTCGTTGAGGAGGCGCTCTTTCTCAAGGCGTACTTCTTTGCCACGTTTGTGGCAGTACCAGAAGACGAAAAGAAGGACTGTATTGTTAGCATTGATCTCTTAGAATTTGTAGCTTGAGTTGCAGTAGAGGGGCGCTTACGGAACAGCGAAAGGGACCATAGTACATTCATCCCCATAAACGCCGGGAACCTCAACTTGAGGAAATTCATGATAGCTCTCAGCATGCCTGCTACTGCCCCTGGCTTGGTGACCAGGTCCTTCAAACTTGGTACCTTCATCTTGAATCCCATCTTTGATGCCAAGCCTGCCGCGGGTTCTGCATACTTTGAGCTGACGCCATGCTTTTCTGCGGCCGCCGCCAGCATCTCTGGTCCTAGGCTCTGTGTCATCTTGGTTGGCAACTGCTCGATGAGCTTCTGTAAGAACGACGGCAGGTGGGCGTAGGAGCGTTGAAGTTGGTTTTCGGAGTTGGTGAGGAGAGACTCGAGGTCGTCGTACGCAGTCGGGACACCGTTAACTAAGTCTTTGAGTACGAGAGTGAACTTTCGGAGGAGCTCCTGTGATTCTTTGGAGATGGAGAAGACACGGTTATTGACGGCTGCTAGGTTAAGCTGCTCAAGAATTTTTGTCATGTCCTCCTCTTCTTTAGCAGCTACACAGACATTAGCATGAGAATCGTGTGCGTGTGCTCGCTAGAGACTACACATACCCTCTTGCGGCGTGACAATGCCATCTTCATTGACCTGCGCATCTTCTGGCTTCAGGCCCTCCGCTACGCTATGTAGATCGAGGGCAGTAGTTTGCCGGGCCTTGCTCTTACTGTCCCTGCTATCCCTTCTCAAGAAACTCCATGTGAGTGGCCTTTTCTCACTCTTAGCCTTTTCTTTGCCCTTTCCCTCCTTCACCGGGGTACCTTCGTCCGGCGTGTCTGGTACCTCCGGCAAGGGTGTGTTACGCGCATGTTCTATCAAGGCAAGCTGCGCGTCATTCCCGTATGTCTCGCCAGCAACAGAAAGATTCTGTGGTCGCGCGGGGAGAGGAGGTGGTGTGCCTTCGGATGCAATGCGTTGTAGAAATTCCTCGTCTTCGTCGGTCAGTACAGGAGTTTCAGAGTTTTCTTCAGGCACATGATGTTTCTTTGAGAGCTTGTGATTGAAGTATTCCATCATCTTGGCGGTTGGAAGGTCTCAGCGATATGAAAATAAATTCGTTGATGTGTGAAAGTGAAGAGAGAGTCGTAGGAAAGGTGATGATCCTTTGTTTTGGAGGGTTTGCATTGCAAGAATCTGGGCCCCGCGATGACTTTCATCTACGTCATTCCGCCGCCATGCTGCGCTGATCTTCAATCACATCGTGTTTGAGATAAACTTGGATCTCCAATGTCACATCTTTGATCTACTGGGGCAATCCTACGGCAAAGCGCAACAATGCTATCACAGCTGGGCCAGATTTCGTTGCAGTAGTTCATGTTTGTATAGAGTATATGTTCTCCTATTATATGATGTCACGTCTCAAGGACGCCGACGTCTCTGTACTGTGCCCATATTTCAGCAGACGGTTCACGGTATGGTGGGTTTCATTTCCTCCCCACATGTTGAGGTTGGAACAACATCGATCTTGCTTGTCCTTACTTCCTGGCTATTGGACTCGATGGGTGCAAATTCCTGTTCCGGGTGATGCAATTGCTGGGACTCATTTCTGGCTCCAGCCCGGCCACGTTACTACAATATTGGATCGGCCTTCCATTCCATTAGCACTGCTCTGAACCTTTGCTCAGAGATGACATGAGAGCTTCAAGAGATCAGACTTTTCTCACGGAGCTGTTAAGTCAAATTTGACTATACATTAGGTTTACAGAGCGAAGTGTGTGGGGCTTGTCAGAAGCTCATCGAGGCCATAGCCTATGTTGGGGCAATCCGAATGCAAAGCTCAATGCCAAACCGCTCCCTGAAAGCATTGTCATTGTGGCCGTATGGTACCATTGCAATAAATTGCAATCCTCCCAAGCATCGTTGAGTTTACTTGGCCTTGTTGTGGCATGACCGCTATACAGCGCAGCGTACTAGTAGGACTTACTGGTATCGCCTTACAGCGCAAGCAATTCATCCCTGCACATTTTCATACTCGATAGCCATGCGTCTCTATCTATTCTCACGCTATGCATAGGCAAGAGATCACCCGGCAGGCTTCGATTTCTCGTCATGACTACGAAACCGTCATCATGAGACCATCACCAACATCACATATAACGTGCTACACTAGGGCCGGGGTGCTTTGCGTACCAGTGAATATCGGTACTCCTATTATATTCACACAGTCCACTGCCATTGACGTTCAATACCACCTTCTCGATCCAGCAGCACTCATATGGTCTCTTGGTGAGTAAGACTACCCCAATGTGTATCTGCGTCACCGGCGAACCATGATCATCACCACCTATTCATGATACCTTAGCTTCAACTACTATCCGCTGACGGATTTAGAGATCACAACCGCTATAAGCGTACCCTGGGGCGCGTTGCATCACTAGACTACCCACCACATCTGCCCAATTGTCCTCCGGTAGGTCGCTGCTTGGAATGCAAACAATATTATCCTACTTCTCATCCACCCCAGGACGGCCCTCCTTACCTGATCAGACATCGTTGACCGTCTTCTCGATGCAGTCCACGAGATCACTCTTCAATCTTGGACCATTACACGGAGTCCCCTTTAGTGTGCTAATTGCATTCATAACACTTGTCGGGTGCTAGCCCATTGTCTTCTCGAGATTACTCGCTAGCACGAAACTGCGCTTCCTAAATTCATTATGGCGCCTCTCAAACCAACATCCACTTCTAAGAACAAGCACCCATCAAAGCCACGGAGAATGAGGAAGAACATAAAGAGAGCTACCCCCGAGGAGAGCCTCCCACGATGTGACGTGCCATACTTTGCCCATGATGCACTCGATCCGAAGATATACCCAGCTAGTAAGTCAGCGTACTGAGAACCTCTATTACGGTAGTCTTGTAGCCTTGATCTTGAATAGACTCTAAGAGCTACCGCGTAAACACGTGGGGCACTTCATAATGCTGACATATTACTTTCCGCTGTTGTAGGTGTCCGCCAGCCAGTCGGCGGTCCTTGTGCTACCAATGTGATTGCTCAGCGCGACGAGGAGGACTCCGACTGTATAACGGCAGACGTCTCCTCAGACGATGGGGACCTCCCTGTCTATATGGTAAGTACAGTAGCTTCTTGAGGACATGCGAATCGTTTTGTGTTCGAGGCCCCTCAAGACTCAGTGGAACGTGTCCGACGTTGATAAGATGAACGACCTAATTGGGTTACTACAACTATCTGAAGAGCTCCACAAGTCAAGAGTTCAGTAGGCTGCGCACATCTCAGAAGACTCTCGCTGTCGCAGGCCTTGCTTGCTAGATCTTCCGTCAGGACTTTCGGGTATCTTGAGAGTTCCGATGCTTTGGTCTAGCTGGCAATACGCCTAATCGATAACCCTCTTCACTGCGACATCTGCTGCTTACTATCCCATTTGTGAAACTCTCTCGCCTCACCATGCTAATTACCTCCGACCCGCAGACTAGTGCCAGCAGCATGAAGAAACGCCAGTTCTCGCCGGCCCCCAGCACGGCTGAGTACAAGAAGGTCCGTGTTGAAGGAGGGCGTTCGGCGATGCCAAAGAAGGTGGTCTGGGATCTGGACTCCGACGACGAGATCATCGTAAGGATGAAGCAGGAGAAACGATCGGACAGCGATGTCGTCGAGCGGCTGGTCAAGGAAGGGCGTACAAGGTACCATCCCAAAACGATCAGCTCCCGGTGGGTCCGGCTCAAGCGTGTTTTGGCCGCCCACGAGGACGAAATGCTGGATGAGCAGCTGACCGATTGGCATGAGGGAGATGTAAGTCTACCTGATCTCGATGGACTCTGCTCTGTGGGGTTGGCTGATGCCAATACTAGGATGACTTGCTTCTCGACGCTATCACAGCCGCTGATCGTGAAGTATATCAACGCAAGCAGAAGGTCGCAGAAGAGAAGTGGAAGATGGTGGCAGAGTATCTGAAAGCATCGAAGCCTACCACGAATTACTCTCAGAACGCATGCCGTAATCGCTTCGAAGCGTTGGAGAACGATACAGCCACCATACCCCCGGAACTCGATGACAATCCGGAGCAGCGCCGTGCTCAACGTGCTGAGGTGAAGAGAAAATATGCAGCCGATCTTGCCCAGGCACGTGCAGAGAAAGCTATCACGGATGCCAAGGCCAAGGCCGCTGCTGCCGACGAAGGACTTGCGCTTGACGTTCCGCAGAAGAGTAAGCGCAATTCCAAGGGTGCAGCGAGATGTCGTAAACCTACCATTGCTTTTCCAGCAGTCAGGAAGACCACTAGGAGTTTGGATTCGTCCCAAATTCTCAACGAGGACTTGGTCGATGCGGATGATAACGCGATTGTGGACGAGGCTGGATTATCAGTTATTGGTGTTGACCTACTTCAGAAAGTTGCACCGACAGCGACTACTAATACTACGAATGCACATCAGACTTATGCAACAAGGAACAGCGGTCAGGTCCTTACCTCAGCATTGGCTGCTGGAGGAAAGTTCAATGGAATCCGGATTAGGTCAGGTCGAAAGATGCATTCTGATGAAGATGCTACCACCTGCACTGGAGGGCCTCAGGACAATGTCAATTAATCAACGCCTGACAATATCACAGCTTCCGAGTCTTCTGTTCCCGACGAAATCCTCGTGGGATCTTTAAAGGTCGCGAGCGGTATTCCGTTTTCTGGTAGCGATGCTAAAGGCAACAAGCATTTGACACTGTCTGATGGGGTTGGAATCCCTTTCAACTTTGTCTACTCTCCATCAGAAATCGACTTGCGGGAGAGAGCTTGTGAGAAACCGACCACACAACCGAATTCGCTTGAGGAGCCTTTCGTTTCGTTAGGGCTTTGTACTCTCTGTCTTTCACTGCACTTTCAGATCATCCTCGTTGCGTTGCGGATCTACTATGGCCAGCTTTCTCAATTTGCTAGATTGTACTGTTCCATCCAAGTCTCGACAGGATGGAGATGGTCATCTACCCCTGACTCCACGTTGAACCGAAGAAGGCAGTCGAAAGGGCTACATTACGCTTCAATCGTCTCAGTACATGTTTCCCTGGGAGATTTGCGTGGCTCTCTGTATCCGAAGGGTCCTAGGGCTTCAAGACCGGAAGGAAGGGCGAAAGCAAGAAGAGGCAGATGTACCTAGTTGTTCGCTTCCATCTAATGATGTGCTTAAAACAAATTGATTCTTCATGAATATTACAGCAGAGTGCTTACACGCGCAGAATTGCTTTACCACTATGACCACAGCGTAGCCACTGAAGCTAATCCTCAAACGTTTCTATATCTTGCCAATGGATCTAACATCATACCTTAGGACGGGCCTTAATTAGCAAAAGTACGGGCCCACAAACGACCGAGGAACTGATGACGGGCAGCCGCCTCATTTTGTGATGACGAAATTACAAAGGTGAGCTATCAGCCGTCCTGCTGGAGACTGAACCGCAACGCTATAATGGTGGGCAAATTATCATGCTATAAGATAGTATGCTACGTTGTCATTGCTGTATGTTCCAGCCAACTTTCAAGTATTAAAGGGGTATGATGCTGCTTACTCACCCTTCGGTTCACCCCGCATTCTAGATCTAACTTGACATTGGACTCAGCGATGGAAACCACCTTTCAGGGCTAGGAGACATTCCTTAGTGGCCGAATGCCTACCCCGGCATTCGGTGCGGAGGCTTCCCGCGCTGCACTCGTACCCCGCCGTAACGAATCCTTCATAAGGCGCACCGTCATCGTGTCTATAAACTACTAATTCAGCATTCATTGAGTTTTGAATCATATCAGCAACATCCAAGAATGGCGAGCAACGGCACGCCTCACTACGACATCCCCAAAGAATGCAAGGCAGGTGTCGTCGTCAATGAGGGACCGAACTTCCACGTAGAAGTGCAGATGGTGCCTGTTCCTGAGCCCGGTATATCCTCATTGTCTTCGCCCTGAGGTCCTCAGCACCCAAGATCGCACAGATCCTATGTAGCGTACTAACTACTCATACTCCACCCATTCAGGACCGGATGAAGTACTCCTCAAGCTCAACACAACCGGCATCTGCTACTCCGACCTCCACTTCATGCTGAATGACCTCAGTCTGCCACCGATGTCTCACTTCGGTGTGCGCTCTCCAGGCCACGAAGGCGCAGGTGTGGTGGTGAAAATCGGCACGAATGTCAAAAATTGGAAAGTTGGCGATCGGGGTGGCTTCAAGCCGGTTTTCGATACATGTGGGAACTGTGAGCTGTGCTGGGGAGATAAAGAGACATATTGCAAAGGGGCTGTATTCACAGGATTGGCACAAACAGGTGCGTAGAAAAGAGGACCCGGCACGCCGTTGAATTCACGAAGGGCGTATTCAGTAGTCTCGGAGCAAGCCTGCACAGCAATTGCGATCAGATGTCTGCGGAATACTTGCATTGAGACGTCCTCTGGAGGTCCGGCGCGCTCTGAGATTACTGATATCGGACTTCGTACATTTACAAGACCCTCTAAGATGCTGATCTGCGGATCGATCTAGGATCTTACCAACAATATGTTGTCTCCCCTGCGCGCTACACGTCCCCAATCCCAGACGGTGTAGACGACTTCATTGCGGGGCCAATCATGTGTTCCGCCAGTACGATATACCGTTCGCTGATCGAATCCAAACTGCAGCCTGGTGAATGGGCCGTCTTTCCCGGCGGCGGCGGCGGCGTTGGCATCCAAGGCGTGCAGCTGGCTAAAGCGATGGGTATTCGTCCTATCGTCATCGATGCCGGCGCCGAGAAGAAAGAACTCTGCATGAGCCTGGGAGCGGAGGCTTTCGTCGATTTCAAAGAGTCGAAGGATGTCGCTGCAGAGGTGGTGAAGATCGCAGACGGCGTTGGCGCACACGGAGTTTTCGTAACGGCGCCGAGTGCGTATAACAGTGCGATTGGGCTTGTTGGGGATCGGATAGGTGCGAAGGTTATGTGCATCGGCTTGCGTATGTCTACGTCCCTATCCGCATGTCTCTGCGCCACTGGACTTGCTAACGTGGTTACTTGTCATATAGCACCCGCGGGATCAACAACAATAGGCACCGACCCGTCCTTCTTCGCCTTTAAGAACTTCACCATCTCCGGTACGTTGGTCGGCAGTATGAAAGATACGGCGCGTGCGTTGGATTATGCGAAGAGAGGGCTGCTGAAACCGATTTATACTGTGTATCCGATCGATAAGTTGCCGGAGGCAGTGGAGAAATTGAAGAGAGGGGAGATTGCGGGGAGGGCGGTTGTGGATTTCAATGCTTAGGGAAGGTGGAGAAGGGGGATCTAGGTGTTGGTGTAGTTTACTTTGGCGATCAAAGGGCTAGAGGATCATGAGTTTGCGTGGATATTTGGCTGGTCTGCACTATATGTCCTCAAAGCAAGCTAGGCGATCTCTCTTTCGTTTAGGTCAAGTTGTGTACATAAGCCAACGACGACGGTGCATAAGTCTACCACCAAAAAGGACCTCGTAACTAACTAACATCTCAAGACCCAAACCTTCAAACTCTGCAAACCCCCAGCTTTGACCAGCTACGCACTCAGCACCCCTCGACATACTCTCGTTTCCCATTCCAAACCCACATACACCAAAGCATCGACGGACTTGCCATGTCCGAGTCTCGCCTTCCTTTTCTTCTTAGCGAAGAAAGGATCGGCTGTAGGAGTCGAGTCTGAAGGACTTGCGGGCGGGGATGGAAGAGCACGGAGGCGGAGGCGGAGGCGGAAGTGAGGCTACAGATACCGTGAACAAACAAGAACTGCACGACTAGGGGGGATTAACACCAGGTAGGTGTGTGCAAGAAAGTACGGGACCCACTCCACAAAACAGCCAAATCATCCATCTCTCCCTCCATCATGCTCGGATCGACCTGCTCCCAATCCTTCCCTCCTCTCTCTCACCCAACACCGGCAGGCTTGGTACTCTACATTTACCCGTACACTTTTCTTCGTCCTTCGACAAACTCTCTCCCCCTGCGACCGCCCCGTACCAACCCCTAACTAACCCCCTTGTCCTCCTTAAAACTGCAGTCGTATCTCGTCAATCGTCAATCCTCACTCAACTAGATCTCGCCCGATACAAGACAGTATTTGCTTTCAGATCAGACACACACCCTTTCACCCAATCTCTCTCTCTCTGAAAGTTCTACTCAAAATGTCGACCCTCCGGCTTAGCATGGCCTGAAGACATCTCGGCAGGGGTGTTTGATGTGGATTTAGGTTATGTAGGATGGGCATGTGCGTAGATCATTACGAATTCCGGTTGGGGTGGGTGTGGGTGTGGGTGTGGGATCTGTGTAGAGGGAGGGAGGTTGGGGTTAGAGGAAAGGGGGGAGGAGTGGATGGGAGATTTTATTGAGAGTGGTGGTGGGAGTGTGTCTTGGAATGGAGAACAGGATGTCTGGATGCAGGACGAGCTTGAGGTTAGGACAAGGACGAGGTGGTGAGCTAGGAGTAGACGTAGTAGGATAGGATAGGGTTGAGTGTTGACTGACGGTTGGAGGTGAGAATGGTTGTGGAGAGTTACCGCGGAACGTATTGTGTAGGCTTCCATAGCCGTCATCATCGTTTCCAACCCGGCGTCCTCACTTCATGATCACGCATCAATGACAGATCAGAGCATTATTGAGGTGGCCAAATCTCTCATTTCACTCGCCCTAACATCGCGAGGTGGCGCGGGTCATCAAGACCGCAGCTTAGCTTCCCACATGCCAGACATCAACAAGCGTCCACAAAACAAAAGAGAACCTGCGAAAAGGCTATCGCAACTTGACTGACTTTTGTTTGAGGGTTTTTTCTTTCCTTCCAGAGGAAGTGAAGTGAAGGGAAGTGGAAAAAACAAAACGTGATTGTTCGCAAAGTCCGCGGTGGGCCGTGTGTGGAGAATTAAAAAAGAGTAGAGGGGTTTTTTCCGAGGGATAAACCAAAAACGGGCCGACCTCAATGAGTTGAGAAGTGGAGTGTTTTCGCAGTAAAGCAATAGTAGCTCGGCAGCTTCTCGTTGTTTCCCGCATATTCTGGTATCGATATTCCCTTATCTTGTTCAAGCTCCGAGCTCTCGTGTACTTCTGCTCGCCGGTCTGTGTAGTCAATTTAGATGGTCTTGGGAGATCGATTGTTGCTGTATGCACATGGAAAGTAAGTATGCAGGCATGTTCTCTGTAATAGCAAGGCTGTCAGCAACACGCATAGAAGACTATGAGACGTACGTGATGTCCACGATATCATCAACATGGTTACACATCGCGACAAACAGATCCTAGGAGCTCAGTCAATAATGGTTTAGAGAGTAGACTAAGTGGAGATCAGAACTTACGAAAAACAGTTTGCTTCCACCAATCTCCATCTCCGTCTGCATGGTTCCGCTCCTCTTGAAAATCTTGCGACTTCTGATGATTAGGGCGAGGTAATGAGCGCGGAGCCGGGAGTCCGTGTCCGGGGTGTTTTCATACGCGTACCGGGCTGATCGCAAGATCACGTCGACTTGAATTCCGCTCTGCAGACCTTGCTTGCGAAGAGCAAGGCGTTTGAGCTCGTCCAAGCCGAACTTCTCGGCCTGCATTGATATAAATCAGCAGCTGGCCACCCCTATTGGACCGATCATCTGCAAAACTTTAAAGCCTTACCGTGCAGTAGATGGCAGTGTCCTTTGCAAATCCAAGTTAGTCCTCGGTGCGTGGCTTGATTATGGCAAGGATGCTTACCTTCAAGAGGACACCACCCACACCAGAGTGGTAGAATGTAGACTCCACAGATCCGCGACCACCGATTTTCTGTAGATCCTGGGCGTCCTCTAGCTCCCAAGAGTTTCGACGCTTGTTGTGCAACAAACGTGGATAATAGTCACCCTTGTAGAGATACTCGAGGACACAGGAGAAGATCTCGGGTTCTCTGCAGTAGCATCATCAGTATCCGAGGCTCGTCATCATGGTATGGCGGGACTCATGGCAAACATACTCGTCAGGAAGTTGGACCTGTTTCGCGGAACTTTCGAAGAACTGGCCTCGAAGCGCAGCCACGAAAAAGGGCGATAAGGAGAGAACGTCCTCGTGAGCAGCGAAAAGACGTTGCTCACGACCCACCACCAGAGTGACGATGGGGCTGGTAAGGGTACTGTTGCCGTAATTATGGTTAGCACACGCATGCCCTCCTCTCGGCTTCTGAACTAATGTGACCCACCTTCCCACTGGCGGACTATTCAGCTTATCCTGCAACTTCATCTTCGCATGCTCGCGAAACGACCTCTTGCTCGGCTTCACCGCCTTGCCCGCGCGATCCTTTGAAGCAAAAGAGCGTTTGAACATCTTGGTCGAAGTCGAGGCTTAGTATTGTCGAGTGCCCGATTTATGTAACGAGCGAAGGCGATGCGAACGAAAGGCAGAAGTGGACCCGAGGATACTTCGATAATGAGCGTTTGGGGGTTGTTGACTAGATTGACGCTGCGCACGCACGTTGCATGTAGGAGCTCCGGAAGCCTTCCAGGACTATCTTCTCTTCCACCTCGAGGAACGAATTCCTCGACGAAGAAAGAAGAATGATCCTGACAAGGGCTTTGCGCGAGAATCTGCTGGTGAGATCCTTGCGGTGGTATTACGGCGGGCTCTAAGAAGCGTGGGGAAGGAAGGAAGAGGTTCGCAGGCATGCGAGATACTTAACTCAACGGCTTACGCGACAAGCACGTGGCCGGCGGCGCATGTAGATCATGTGACTCATCGAAGTGGTGAATCTCGAGATGTGATTGGCAAGGCGATGCATTGACTTTGGTGGAACCAAGGTGATTCGTGAGTCTTCCGCAGGCGTCGAATGTTGATGCCTGATTCTCTGTCAACACACTGCCTTGCTGACGTAACCATGTGTTGTCACGGAGAGCGTTTTAGGCGAGCTAGTGATTCTAAGTTAGGGCAACATCTCTCAACTGAAACGCTAAGATACATTGGCGTGCTCTACGGAATGAGGGGAAGAGCAGGTTACCGTAAAGATGTTCGGGATTTACCAGCAAGATTCGTGAATTTCATTCCATCACCATGTCTGCCAATCAAAAGCAACACGTGCCCAATTTCTCGCCGCGCGGCCAAGAACAAGCTCGCCAAATACTAAAGGCTAATAGCAACGGACTAAGCAAGCAGAGCTATGGTTAATTGAACACACAAGTCTCAGTCATCCTCTATCTTAATAAAAGCCATCTCGCGTTTCGGCCCTTTCACTCTCCTCGCAGTTACACCGGCATCCAACTCCGGGAAGGTTGTCATCACTTCCATGAATTGCTTTGGCTCCTTCTTCTGCAAATCCCAGTAATGCTCCGCAATATGGTCTATCAGGAGCTGCCGAATCTCACCATCGTTCCTGGCAGACCCATGTTGAAAGACAAGACCAACGATTGCGATAAACTCGGATGGCGGATAGGGCTTTAGCACTCTGAGCTTACGCAGAACGAGATCTTGCATTGCCTGAACCTGGATCTTGCCTGCCATACAGTACAGAATTCCGCTGTTCAGGACCTGCGCTGCTCTTGCTGTTTGTGTCTTGACGTTCTCTAGACATACGTCGGCCTTATTCTCGTTGACGAGACGCGGAGTGTACTCGGCACTGTTTAGAAATTCGACCACAGCTTCGAAGGCCTTCGAGTGAAACCTTAAGAGGACCGGAGACATAATGCACCACCCTTCGCTGGGGTCATGTGAGAGTAGTCTCTTCAACAAAGGGCTTTGCTTGACGTTCTCCTTGGTGACTACGAAGATCTGGGACGGATTGTCGACGTAGATTTTGACCTTCTCGCCGCTGGAGTCATTAATTGTCAGTTAGGACCATGTCAACAGCGGACAAGACCTTACTGAGCTGGCTTTCCAACCTCCGCCTTCACCACATGATCAACGGTATGTAACTTTTGTGTCGGTAGCGTCTCCGCCTTCACTCTTTTGCTTGGCCTTGAACGCTGTAGCACCTCTTCCGCGTCGGAGTCCTCGTACAACGCCTTGACCTCCTCTGGGGACATTCCATCCTCGAACTCCCGCTTTATATTCTTTCGTGCTGAAGGCGGCGGTGTCAAAAACAAGGGATCCTCTTGCTTATCTCCCTCGCTGCTTACGAAGCCTGGTGGGATTCTGAATGATATCTCGCTTCTCGCTTCAATTTTGTTGGCTTGGATGTCACTTTGCGTGTCGACTTCTGCGTCCTCGTGCGCAACTGTGTTGTTCTGTAACCGTCGTTGGTGCACGATCAGAATGTCTTCCCAATATTGCAAGGGTTTCTGCTGCAGCGCTAGCTGGTAGGCGCGGCTAAGGTCCTCCTTTCCTGGGATGTTCTGTTTCTGGGCTGCCATCTGAAGATCTAGAGGTCGAAGACGATTGCAAGGCACCCAGACGCTTTGATAAGACTTTTATCAGCGTCCGAACGTCATAGAGAGAAGGGACAATATATAGGAACACGGACCAAGACCTTACCAATTGTTCAACGCCAGCAACAATGCCGGGAAAAGTCTCTCCCCAACAAGTTCTCCGTGACTCTTAAAGAGTTTGCCCCACGTACCATCGCTTCGTCGACTATTGACCCTATCTTTCCATCGCCTTTTGAAGAAGTCTTTTACCATTGCTTCGTCGCAGATTATAGCTGGCCAAGGCTCCCATCCATGACGCACCACAAGCCAGTATTCACCAGGCTCAGCGTCTATTTGAGCAAGTCTGAGTGTAATACCTTCGGCTGCACTCGGAACTGGATTGGTAGCTATAGACGGAGCTGTTATCGCCGTAGGCGCTTCATGAACGGTACTAGACGGCGATGCAACAGAAGGAGATAAGATCGGATTGATGTCTGTGGGTGAAGCGATAGCGATGATGGGTGGATTTTGAACAACGGTCGGCGGTGACGGCCGGGAGTGAGGCGATGCGGTTGGCCTTAGGAAAAGGGTAGAGATACGGTTGCTGTAGGTCGAAGATCTCACAGATCCTTGACGTTGATTTGTAAAACGATCATCGGACCCAGTCAACGCCGCAGCTCTGGGTCTGGAGGCCTTCATGATCGAGGGGGCGTCAGGTCTCATGGTGGTATGAAATTATTGATCTTAGAAGGCTCTTGAGTTGGCCGAGAAATCCGTGGATTCGATTGGAAAGACTTGGTGCGCTGTCGGGTTTAATGTGAAAGAAAGGTGATTGGTAGTGAGTACGAGACGATGCTGAACGGCGAGATATTGAGGGCTGATGAAGGAACAGGAAGGTACTTGCGTGTAGACGACTTCGCTAGTGGGTCTGAAGTTCTGGATAGAAGGTGAGGTGAAGGTCAAGTGGAGTCCAATCTCGAGCAAAAGATTACCGAATATAGGGCAATCTTCAGGAAGTAAGCTGTTGGGGGATCAGAGATTCTAAGTGCGAACAAACTTGATTTGTCTTCACAAGATGTATTACAAAGACAAGACCGTAAATTGAGAAGCTGTTTAGTGCAGTATAGAACTGCGAATCCGCCCCTCACCTCCTCGAGCGTTGGTTCTGCAGCGGCAGCTCTGATTGATCCAAGAGGTGAAGACGGAGACGTTATGAGAGTAGAAATACAAGGAGGGGCTTTCAACTGAAGACTCCGACCGACAAGGCGATCAATTGCCGGATTAGTATCAACTGTTAGTCGCGGTGGTTTTGAATGATATTGAAATTGGTTGTAGATGCCGCTCGGGCGTAATGTACTGTCAAGTTCCTGTACCGTAATTGTAATTACGAAAGGGAAGAGGAGACAGGTGAAACGGAGATAGAAACGGTGGAAAGTCGGCGTTTCCTTGATGTAGTCTTACGCTGAACAAGGATCACTTTGGATTTGCGGTGCGGTCAGAAGAAAAATGGCTCCTCGTACAAAGATAAGAAAGCCGCGCCAAGATGACAAGGGGAGAAGACTTTCTTGAAGGTTGCAAATTCTGCATAGGGAAAAGAAGCCAACAATACTGTAATTCTTGGCGATGCCGGCGACGCAGACCTCCTCCAACAAGCAGAAGATTTCAGCGGCACTAAGGAATTCATAGACCTCACACACCAGTCAGCCGTCCTCCGCTACGTCAAATAACAGTCCGCTGTGACTTCAAGAAGCTGACCTCCCTCGACGCTCGCGTTCTGCCTCTGCCGTGGCTTTCTCCCTTAAGCCATGCAAGCCGAGTTGGACCATAAACATGGTCACCGTCATTGCCATCATGTTGACGACAGCGACTACCACTGGTTTCCATCCTTTGTAATTTGGATCAAGGTACTTGTAGACATACTTTCCGGTAATGAGACGGCCGATACCAGTCCAGGCAAAGTAGATGCTACAAATGACGAGGAGACCGATGATGTGGGTGTCCAGCGGCTGTAAGATGGTGAGCAGAAGTCTGTTAAACACAGCAGAAGGTCTTAAACCTTTTGTTTGCGGACACTACTCAGCACAAGGATCTCCAGAAGCGCAATGACAGTGTTGAATGCATTCACGTTGATCAATACGAAGGCTTTCAACGCCCCATCGCGAAACGGATTCCCTTCGGCACCACCTTCAACGGGCGGTCTGGGTGCGATCGTCTCATGGTGTGTTTTCCCAATCGCCATGGGGCCAACGTGGTTTACCGTGGCCTTAGTAGGAACTAATATCAACCAGAAGACGATGGTAACCACGAAAGGCAGTGTGACTGTCGCGGTATAGAAGATAGAGAACAGAATGGGATTCTTCGCTCTTGGACCTGTCGTACGTGGAATTTGGAAGAGAGCCGTCCCTCTTGACCAGAGACTGTGGCTATCGAGACTATCTGAAGCTGCCCTGCCGTGCGGCGTCATGAAATGCTGCAGCGTCCATGTCTAGCAGCTATGTCAGTGATGTGACCTTACCGATTGTAGTACCCAGTAGCTGGCTTACGAAAGTGATCCAGTAGTAGATGATCTGGATGACGTAGCTAAGATCACTAATGAAGAAGAGGAGAAGTCTACCTCTCTTGGCATAGACGATCTCGAAAACAAGGTCCAAAGCCAGAACGGTTGTCATGTAAATTGCAAGAAAGCCTCGCACACCGCTCAAAGACTTCTGGCCAAGAAAAAGCCATGGCGAATGACAGACACGCAGGAAGATAGGGTGGTCGTGAGGTGGATTGTTCGCCTGTGGAAGCAGTGGCGTAGTTTCCGCCATACTTGGTGTTCTGTGAACTCTCAAAGCAGTGGTACAACTGTCTAGTGTGTGAGAAGGGGCGTCAAGAAATGATCTGATGTAGGGTGTATGATGTACGATGTAGAAGGACGGCGAGGGAGGCAGATGATACGGCGAACCAAAAGGACCAGGCATCGTCAAAGCCAAAGACCAGGACGGGGACGATGACTGTAAAGGAACACAAGAAAGCATGGCCAACTACCTCAAAGAGCAAGAAGGAACTGTGGCAGTCCATTGGTACGGAAGCCTTCAGAGAGCTCCATGCCCAGAGGCTCTAGAGTTGACATTTCTCCAAAGGTAGAAAGAACATATGAGATTGTAAACTATGAAGACCTTCTCGCTGAGTAACGACATGCCTCAATTGGGAAATAATCAAACCATTATCGAAAATCGGAAGGAGGAAGTGGAGATAGCATAGAACTTTTAGATTTCGCCAGCCATCCCAGCCATTTGTCAGAAGCAACAAATACACGCAAGGAACCTCCAGAACATATTGGATAGAATTTTACTGAATTCCATGCGGGCTTGGATTAGGAAACAAGACCTGAAGTACCTCCGCGAGCCATGTCGTTGAAAGATCGCCAAAGCGGGAACGTCCGAGGGTCTTTGAGCCTCAGCGCTAGTAAACAGCTGTCCTTACCCAGTCCAGAACCCTAACACAGCATTTCCACCTTTCGAGTCAGCTCGACATTCGCGGCTCTGTAGCCCGTACGACAGTTGACCTCAACAATCTGCTAGTATTTCGATCTTCTAACGGTCTCCCTAAACCCACGTTCAGAATGTTCTCCGCCCTAACAACCTTCCAACCGCGCCAGCTCGCCGCGCAAGTCCTCAACTTCGCCCTCATCCTCTCCACAGCTTTCATGCTCTGGAAAGGTCTCTCCGTTGCCGCCGACTCCCCGTCTCCCATCGTCGTCGTGCTCTCGGAATCTATGGAGCCTGCATTCTGGAGAGGAGATCTGTTGTTCTTATGGAACAGAGGACGAGATACGAAGATTGGGGAGGTTGTGGTATATAATGTCAAGGGGAAGGATATTCCGATCGTGCATCGGGTTGTGAGGAGATTCGGGGGAGGGTGAGTGGACCACGACTTCCTGGCTAGGGGTGCAGGGCGTGTACTGGGATCGACGCTCTCCTGGGCAGGGTTCGTGAGGGAGCATTGGGAGCTGATACTCTCATCTACACAGGGACAAGCCACTTCGGCTGCTGACGAAGGGAGACAATAACTCTGCGGATGATAAGGAGCTTTACGCCAGAGGACAGGACTATCTTGACAGGGTGAGAGATGTTATTGGAAGCGTCAAAGGATATATACCGTTTGTGGGCTATGTCACAATCTTACTGAGCGAACATCCGTGGTTGAAAACGGCGATGCTGGGATTGATGGGAGCGATGGTCGTACTGCAAAGAGAATAGTGCCAAGTTTGAAATTTGCTTTCGAGAATCGATCATATGGAGTTACTGATGACACTCAGAAGTCTGACATCGTGCCTAATTCTCAGCGAAGTCTCTGCTATTCTGAGCAGAATCCAATACAGCTATTTCTTTCATGCGTTCCGGTTGAGTCGCTTCGACGCAAAAGCCTTCTGGGTATGGTAACCCAATAGTTGAGCAACCCCTTTACAGGCTAAGGGTGACCTAGGCCCTTCCCCAGCGCTTTGATTTCGATCCCTTAATCAAGTGGATCTTACAAACCTGTCCTTGACACGAACGCTTCCTTTCCAGCCAAAGTAGCATTCAGTACATTGCATGCCATGGACTCGAATTCATCCTGGGTTACTTTAGTCTTTTTGCTGTTTTCCCAATTGTTTCTAGTTATAATAAAAATTTCCAAATTCAAAAGGCCAGGTATGTTGTGGATGTAATTTCGCCCAATCCGGGTCTTGTTCGTACTGACGAGTGCCCAAGCATACTCCTTCATCCGCCGCTGTGAGGAACATCTCTCGATAATCCTGTCGATGACCGGATTTAGGGGCCTAATCTTGGATATCCAAGGGTTCAAACGCAAGATTATCCATACTCGGCGTATCGCCTTTGCGTTGCAAGGCCCAATAAGCCGAAGAAACCTTCAACACCTACGAAGCGGTAGTGCGATCACCTCGCTTTCTTCGATACTATAGCGGGCGGTTCTGATGTTGAAGTAACAAGTGCCATATGTCAAGTCCAGCAACTCTTGAGTCATTTGACGGCAGACCAAGAAGACTTTGGGCGGATCATTGTAAGTCTTGTGAGAGGTTGAGGAAATGCAGTGGGTCTCCGGAATCAGGTATCGATAGATCTCTTGCCGAATCTCTAGAGGGAGACGCTGAACGAAATTGATACCAGTCTTAGGTACGCAGCGGAGATTTGCGAAGCGCATCAGTTTGCTGAGGCTGACTACTGCGTCGGTGGGTCTTCGATAGACTATGACCTGGAGGTCTAAGCCCACGATACCGTTTACATTGAAGCACGGATGCCCAAGTTTCTTGCGGCCCACGGTGGAAACGATCGGTGGTCGTTTGGTGATTTGAAGGTTTAAGTCAGCGAGGCTCCACGTTGGCGGAGGGCTAATTAGCTCAGCCAGGACGTCCATGATGTCCTCCTGTTTCTCCACAATCGCGGCAGTGTTGATATGGAACCGTACGCTTCTGACATTGGCGGCATTTTTGGAGCCAATCTTATGGAAGAAAGCAGAAACAACGTCGCAACTGCCAAAAGACTCAACCTTCTCCACTCCAGCGGAGAAATCAAACATGCAACTCTTGTAGACCACTTCGTTGATCTCCTTAGCGAGCGTAGGAAAGACAGCGAGGACCGCTGTCAGCGGGTGTTGTGGCCAGCCATTCGAGCGATCGGTGCCAGTGATTAGGACCTTGCGTGGTAGGAGAGAAGAATAGATCGCAGTGCGTACGTTGGGAGGAAGTTTATTGAGGTTGATGCCTTTCTTCAACTTGGTAATATCGGGCTGGAGGGCGTTTTGAGTGGCACTTTCAGGTCTTATCAGTGTTAGTACCCCGAAGATTGCTAGAATGAAGGAAGGTAAGGCACTACCTTGCTGAGGATGCACGAGTGTCTTCATCCACGTTGACGCCAGCCATGGTTGGATGGCGATTGCTCGAACCTTTCGTATTTGATCTGGATTGTAGAGGATCAGATATATCCGAAAGGAATGACTACTTTACCTGTTCCAAGCGGAGGGCATATGTACTTGAATCTGAGTCGAATTTGCTACGGAAACACTTGACAGTGAAGTGGAAGCACAACAGAATGAGGGTTATCATGCAAGTGAATTACTTCCCATGTGAATAGCAGAAGGAAATCTTGTTTGCGTTGTGTCACTCAGTGAAGATGACTGAACACGTCCGCTCTGGTTTTTAAGGTGTTAAATGGGAAGGGAGTATTATAGCGCCAGAGCAGGTCAATGCAGATGAAACATAACAGAGTAGCACACAGCCCTAATTACCGTAAACCAGGAAACCGGTCTTTGGAGGCAATTTGTGTGCCGGCGCCTGGAGTTGAACAAGGACAACCATTCGGTGCGGCTGCCAGTGGTCGGGCATTTATAGCAGAAAGCTCTCATCGCGCTGTTGAACGTAAGTCAATGTGCAAATTTATATTATGTGCTTTGCGTGGCATTTTACATTGGAAATAAGAGCCCTTATTTCTGGGGTTGTCTGACAGAGAGGCATCCACTTGACATGTCATTGCTCCCAAATCTAGTGTGAAACCCGACGGGTGTGCCGCCACACAAGAGTACACTACAAGTAAGTAGGCTAGATCCTGAGGTGAGCCTTTCGGTGTTTGTGGCGGAGCCATGTGTGAGTAGCTGGTCTATAAGCATAGACTTAGAAATCCAAGCGCTGCATGGTTCCCATACGGTTTTTCGTGGGTGTTCGCTCTTGTGCCCATGGATATCTTAAGGAGTGGTCACCGATAGAAGTCTTAGGGCAACAAAGAATTCTGGGACTAGATAAGCATGACATAATCCAAAACACGGAGAAGGTATTCAGTGAATGGACATATGTCTTGGACTTTAAGAGCAATGCATCATAAAAGGTCGCCAAGGTAGACGAGAATACTTGGAAACATGCTAGCAGCCATAGTAGCAATGCTGTATTTCTGATTCAATAAATGCTTGTTCATACATGTATGATGTGGTACTGACGTCGGAACAAGCTAAAGCTGCAGGGACTGTACCGGGCACTAGGAACACTCGAGCATCAACAAAGGCTGAGCGTCTGCAAGGACCGTATGACACAGCAGTGAATGACGAAAGAATCAATGGCATAGTTGGTCGACCCGGAAAATTACAGCTCTATAAATCTTCTCTCCTTCTCTCCTTCTCTCCTTCAATCAGTCAACCAACCGTGGTCACTTCACCAAGCATGGCAGGCGGTCAGAAGCGGATCGGCAAGGTACATGTACCACAAACCGTTTGCCTAATTATGTAAACCTAAAAGAAAGCACAGGAGCTCGCAGAAATCACCAGAGAACCTCCCGAAGGCGTCACCGCCTCTCTAGTTTCCGAATCCGACGTCTACAAATGGCAAATCATACTAGACGGCCCAGAGAATTCCCCATATGCCGTAAGGAACCCTGCAGGTCATATCAAAGCCCTCACTGACATTGTACCAGGGCGGCCGATTCAACCTCCTCCTCACACTCCCCACCGAGTACCCTTTCAAACCGCCCACCCTCTCCTTCCAGACCAAGATCTACCATCCCAATGTCAGCAACGATGACAAGGGCAGCATGTGTCTCGGCATGCTGCGCTCCGACGAATGGAAACCCTCGAGCAAGATCTCGGCAGTGTTGAAGTTTGCAAGACAGATACTGGCGGAACCGATGCCTGATGATGCTGTGGAGATGACACTTGCGGATCAGTATAAGAATGATCGGAAGGAGTTTGATAAGACCGCGAAGTCTTGGGTGAAGCTGTATGCTCTAAAGAAGTAGCAAGAGGACGCAAAAGAGTTCGGGCTGAAGAAGAGAGTTGCTGGTATGGAGGATGATCATCACATGGTACATGAATCTTGAAGAAAGCATTGCATGGCGTTCTGGCTCCAGAAGCAGTGCTCGATGGCAGTGCTGTAGAATTTATGCATATCGCCTTTGCTCCAGAGCGTCTGAAAATACGCTCTCGACACGAATTACTCCTAGATTGCTTTGACGCTTGTGTCCAGTCGTTAGATCGACTTTGCCAAATACAAAGACTTTCTTACAGCTCGAGGTCTATGGCACGCACAGTGATACTTATCTGCTTGCATTACTGATATCCTCCCTGTTTCTAGCTAAGCAGGCATGGAGACTATTGAAAGCCTGTGCACTTAATCAAACCTTTGCGCTTCTTCAAAGCCTAGGGTTGTCCATGATACATTACATGAGCCCCCCAGGCCTTACGCGGTCGAAGTGGCATATTTGAGGAACGCCAGATGAAAAACCCAATATGGACCTCCAGTTACACTCTCCTTGTATGTTCTGCATACGGTCTGACATCCTGTAGGCTTGGCTGGAGGTCGAACTAAAATACAGTCCCAAGAAGCGCGTGGCGGAGAAGATACATGCATTCATGGGATACTGTGAGTAATGTCTATGGGCCGATGATTGTTGACTAACCAAGAATCTGGGCCTACCATAAACATACCATCAAAGTGAAAAGCTACCTATCGTCTACAAGGTAACGAGGAAAGCACCAGCGGTAATACCGTTGCCCTGATCGTTGGAACCCATCTTCGCATAAAGAATACCCGATAGGCGCAACCATCCGCACCGCGTCCCGAAGACCTATCCAGTAATGTCCAGCCTCACACCCCCTCCTAGTCTCCACATCTACTTCTTAATCTTCTTCGTAGTCTCTGCCTTCTTCGCAGTAGTCTTCGCCTTCTTCATCACCTTCGGCTTCTTCTCAACCTCCTTCTCCCCCTCCTCATCCTCCCCTTCCTCATCCTCCACAGGCGCCACCCTCTTCGCCCCAGCCGTCCTCGTGCTCCTCCTCGTGGGCTCCTTCCTCTCCTTCGGCTCTTTCTTCGCCTTGGTTTCCTTCTTCCCCGCGGCCTTCTTGCCCGTGTTAGCCTTCTCCTTTACCGTCTCTTTCTTCTTCTTCGGCTCTTCGACAGCGTCCTCTTCTTCCTTCTCGTCGTCCATCTCCGTGTCTTTCTCGCCGGCGTCAGCGTCTTTCTTGGTCTCGGCAGCTTTCTTGGACTCGGGTTTATGTTCGGGAGGGCCCGATTTGGCTTCGTTCTTGGACCCGGCCTCGTTCTCGTAAGATCCGCCTTCTTTTTCGTATTCCTTGGACATTTTCGCCGCCTAATCGCGCGCACAAGTATCAGCATAATCACAACATCAGTCTTTGCGCAGCGTGTCCCGTAATCAGCGTCGAGGACTCGGACGCGCAAAGTCATGGATTGGGATCCATCACCTTCCATGCGCTCCACTGTCCTTTCCCACTACCGTCTTTGTTTGTCTCATTTTTCACTTCTGTAGGCACGCGATGATGTTATTCTACGTGCGACAAGTAACACAACAACAGCGTGGAGAACATACTCTCTTTGACCTCCTCGCGCAACTTAGGGTCGGTAGGCTTTCCTTTAGACGAAGGCATCTTGATGATTCTTTGGGGATTGATGTGTAGAGCTTGCAAGAATAGTAAATTGAGCGCGGGGAAGCTGTGGGGAGTGTTTGGGATTGTTGCGATTTGGTTTCGTGGTGGATGCGACAGTTTCGAGGCGCATGAAGTGCTCGAGTAAACAAGACTAACGTATTTCCCTGTTACCCGAGCCACCCCTCTATTCGGGCCACCTCGCTGTCGCTTATTTTGCAATGTCAAAACAGCTAGAATTATTGA